>ENA-OQCF01000071-OQCF01000071.1-human-gut-metagenome-genome-assembly--contig:-NODE-71-length-36089-cov-3.574885_pt1 | contig 36089 bp, 37 predicted proteins | sample MGYA00242756_ERZ504573 | MGnify/ENA primary metagenome ERZ504573 (study PRJEB26092, sample SAMD00036240) | human gut metagenome | host: Homo sapiens | study: EMG produced TPA metagenomics assembly of... | reverse complement strand
CGGCGCGGTCAGATGGTCTGTCCGAACCACTTGCAGCCTGGGCCTTATCCTCAGTGTCCGACCATGTTTGCAGCCATGCGGTCATGATCCGCGGCCATCCGGGCAAGTGTGGTCTGGGTGGCGTAGAAGTCGATGCCGCCGTCCATCAGCTGCACGTTTTCCTTGGTGAAGGTGTGGGTGGCTTCGTCGTAGTTGCCGATGAAGGCAATCACGTTGTGACCGTTGTGGAACTCGCCCTTGGGCAGCATCTCCATAGGGCCGAGCATCAGGACCTGTTTTCCGTCCAGTGGGAAGAAGTCCGGGCACTCCCACATTTTGCCGTACTGATTGTTGCAGCGTTCCAGCACCGTGACAAAGTGCCAGTCGAAACCGTCCTTGCTCTGGAACAGTGCCGCTGCACCGCTGCCGTCCTCGGCCAGGCAGACGGTGACGGCGGAGTAGGTGCCGTCGGTCTCACGCCAGATCTTGGGGTCCCGGAAATCGAACTTGCTGAAGCCTTCTGGCAGGTCTTTCTGGGTCAGCACCGGGTTGCAGGCAGGCTTTTCGTAGTCGAGACCGTCACCGATGGCAATGCTCTGGGTCTGGATGTCCCGCATCTCCCATTGGGCTGCTTTTCTGCAATCACGCTGGTGTACATCAGCAGCTGCTTGCCGTCGTCCATCTCGGTGGCAGAGCCGGAGAAGCAGCCGGGGCCGTTGTCCGCCGGAGAATCCGGGGCAAGCGCACAGGGCAGATACTCCCAGTGCAGCAGGTCGGTGCTGACGGCATGACCCCAGTGCATGGGCGCCCACCGCACATCGTAGGGGTTATACTGATAGAACTGGTGATACTTCCCTTTATAATAAGAGAAACCGTTTGGGTCGTTCAGCCAGCCCACATAAGGAGTCATGTGGTAAGAAGGGCGTTCCGCCGGGGAAATGGCAGCGCCGTGCTCAGCCTCGTAGGCACGAGCTTTGTTCAAAATTTCACTTGGCATCGCGGATGCCTCCTTGCGTCTTAGAATCAGGCGTTCGCCTTGTAGCGGTCGTATGCGCTCTGGTAAACTGCCAGCAGCTTATCCATGCCGCAGCTATTGGTCAGGGTGTCCAGATAGCTGCCCACTCGCTGTCGGAGGGGCCGCCGTCCTTCAGCCACAGACCTTCCTGCTCAGAGACTGCGTTCTCAAAATCAGCACGGTAGCGGTCGATGGTGTCCAACTCCTCGCTGGTGAACACGCAGTCGATGGGGTAGGTAGTGGCGTCATCCACAAAGGGCATCCAGTAGTTCTCAAGGTCGGTAAGACGCTCGATGGCGCGGTCCTCCATGTAGAAATACTCATCGTAGTACTCGCTGAGGATCAGCTTGGGACCCCAGACCTCGTAGGTGGATTTCAGCTCACCGGCACCCTTGTTGTACTTTGCCTTGGCTTCTTCCTCGGTGATGGATTTCCACTTGCCGTTGGCATCCTGCTCGGTGAAGAACACGCCGATGGGACCGTACTGCAGCTGCATCACGGTCTCGCCGTCATACCACTGGTCAAAGAACTTCAGCAGGTTGGCGGGGCTCTGGCACTTGTTGGTCACGTTCAGGTTGCCGCTGTTGGTGCCGCCGCCGGTACGCACGGTGACGTTGTGGGTGCCATCCGGGCCGTCCAGCACGGGCAGGAACACATAGTCTTAGCGTAATCGCCCATCAGCTCCTCGATGTACCACCAGGTGGAAACGCCCAGATAGCCCTGTGCGCCCTTGGCCAGCAGCTGGTTGGCATCCTGACTGAACATCTCCACGTCCATCAGACCCTCGGCGTACCAGTCGTGGAAGTAGGTGACCGCCTTGCGGTAGTTGTCCTCGGCACAGACAAAGCGGCACTTGCCGTCCTTCTGTAGCACTAGGTCGTTGCATACATCGTTGGGCCAGTTGGTAAAGCCGAAGCCTGCGTAGAAGATGTTCTGACCCCAGCACCACTCGTCAAAGCCGGTGGACATGGGGATGGTGCTGCCGGGAGCGTTGCCGTAGACCTTGGCGGACATATCGTTGTCCTTGAAAGCCTTCAGGGCGGTGTGCAGCTCGTCCAGCGTGGTGGGCACTGCCAGCCCCAGCTCGTCCAGCCAGCGCTTGTTGATCATGGAGAACTGCGGAATGGTGAAGATGCTGTAATCCTCGTCGGCACCGATGCCTGCAGTGCCATCTGCTCGGCAGCGGGCAGACCGTAGATGCAGCCGTCGCTCATGGTGATGGCGGCGCGGATGTTGGGGTGCTCGTCCAGAATTTTGGTCAGCTTGGGCATGATCTCGGGGGTGATGTAAGGGGTCAGGTCTAAGAACGTGCCGTCTGCGCCGTAGTTGGCGATATCGTAGTTGGAGAAGCTACACCCATAAAGGCGTCCGGCAGCTGGTCGCCTGCAATGCGGATGTTCACCTGCTCGCTCAGGGAGTTGCTCATGGTCTCGTAGCTCACCTTGATGCCAACGTTATCGGCCAGCTTGTTCAGCACCTCGTTGTCGTTGTAGCCGGGGCTGAGGGCAGACTGACCGCCCACGATGTCAAAGCTGGTCTGGTCGGTGTTGGAGGGGTCCGGTGCAGCGGGCTTTTTGCTGCCGCCGCAGGCAGACAGCGCCACGGCAGAACCGGCAACGGCACAAACCTTCAGGAAATTGCGGCGAGAGATCATTTTTTTCATGGTTGTTCTCCTTATATATAATGTTGTGTCAGGTTCTTTTCGTTTTCTGGAATGGGCAAGGGCTTCAGTGCCCTCTTGCGGTGCCCTGTTTCGGCCGCAGGCCGCGGTCGCAATTTTAGCCTTTCACGCACCTGCCATGAAGCCTTTTTCAAAATATTTCTGCACGAAGGGGTAAACGATCAGCATGGGGCAGCTGCCACGATGATGGAAGCAAACTTGATCATTTCGGTCAGCTTATTCAGTTCTGCAAAGCCGCCCGCTACCATGGAGGACTGGCTGGCGCTGGTGGAGCTCTTGATCAGGATATTGCGCAGCACCAGCGGCAGCGGAGCCTGATCGGCTCTCAGGTAGATCAGAGCGGTGAACCAGTCGTTCCAGTAGGCCACCATGCTGTACACCACCATAACGGCCATAATGGAACGGCTCAGGGGGATGACCATCTTTACAAAGACGGTCCACTTGGAGGCACCATCGATCTCGGCGGCTTCCAGCAGCTCCCGGGGGATGTTGTTTTCAAAGAAGTTGCGGACGATGATCACGTTGCCCACGGCCACGACGCCGGGCAGGAACAGGGCCCACATACTGCCAAGCAGACCGGTCTGCTTGACGATGAGGTAGGTAGGCACCAGACCACCGCCGAAGTACATTGTAATAACGAAGAACAGGCTGATGTACTTGCGCCCGGGCAAATCTTTCACGCTCAGGGGGTAAGCCACCAGATAGATCATGACCACCGAGTAGAGCGTACCGATGACGGTGTACTTGATGCTGTTGATAAAACCGGAGAACAGGGCGCTGTCTGCAAACACGGCCTGATAGCCTTTCAGGGTGAACTGGCTGGGCAGCAGGAAGGTCTTGCCGGCGTACACGTCGTAGGGATCTGAGAAGGACGCCACCAGAACGTAGTACAGCGGGTAAGCCACAATGAGCATGACGGCGGCGCAGATGACCACCAGAACGATGTCGCTGACCTTATCGGACAGACCGCCGGGCTTCTTTTGACGAGATGTTGCAATGTTTTTTGCCATAACGGTTCGCCCCCTTTACACAAAGCTGACGTCTGCCGCCTTCTTGGCGATGCGGTTGACGATGATAAGCAGGATGATGTTGACCACCGTATTGAACAGACCCACAGCGGTGGAATAGCTGTACTTGGCGTTGATGATGCCCTGTTCATAGACGTACACGGCAATGATATCACTGGTAGCTTTGTTCAGTTCGGTCTGGAGCAGCAGCACCTTTTCAAAGCCGACGTTCATCAGGTTGCCCACGCTCATGATGAGCTGCAGAACGATCATGGGCACCAGCTCCGGAATATCAATGTGCAGGATGCGCTGGAACATGGACGCGCCGTCGATCTTGGCGCTTCGTACAGGCTGGTATCCACAGCAGCCAGACACGCCATATAAATGATCGTGCCCCAGCCGGCTTCCTGCCAGATGCCGGATGCCACATAGATGGTGCGGAAGGCGGTGCTCTCAGAGAGGAAGTCCACGCTGGTGCCCAAAATCAGGTTCAGCAGACCGCCCGAGGGGCTGAGGAAGATCTTGATCATACCGCAGATGACCATGGTGGAGATGAAGTGGGGCGCATACAGCACCGTCTGCACCACCCGCTTGAACTTTGCAAAGCGCAGCTGGTTGATGCACAGGGACAGGATGATGGGGATGGGGAAACTCCACAGCAGGCTGTACAGGCTCAGCAGCACGGTGTTCTTGATCATGCGCACACAGTTGGGTGCGGTGAAGAACCGTTCAAACCAGTACAGGCCGACCCACTCGCTGCCGGTGATGCCGCGGCTTGCCTTGAAATCGCGGAAGGCGATCTGGATGCCGTACATGGGCCAGTACTTATAAACGATGGTCAGCACCACCGGGATCAGCAGCATCACATAGAGCTGCCAGTTTTCCCGCAGCCGTTGGCTGAGGCTTTTGCGGTGGACCGGGATAGCGTCCAGCTGACGTGCAGCAGCTGGCGAGGTCTGCGTCATAAAAACTCCTCCTTCTTGTTTTTACGCTGCCCACAGGCCCGTGGGCGGGGTCCCCTGCCGTTCGGGGATCGTTCTTGCCGTTTCTCGTGAAACGTTACACGGCTTGCAACACAAAGATAGCACGCCGGGGTTTTCGTGTCAACAGGATTTTGCGCAGAAATCGTCTTGTATCCCTGTTTTCAACGTTTTGCACACTCATCGTAAGATGTTTTTGTGCAAATTGCAGCAATATGCATTCGTGAAACGGTTCATGAAATTTCACGAAAAAGCCTTTACATTCTGGTGGAACCATGCTATACTGAAACCACTGGAACTTCCGAACAACAGGGAATGCAGCAAGATTCCCTTTGATAGATCCGCTTGATATAGAAACGTTTCACGAACAAAGGAGTGGACCGCATGGCAAAACAGAACACCGCCCCTACGATGAAGGATGTGCCAAGGAGGCAGGGGTCTCTCTGGGCACTGTATCCAAGGTCATCAATGGCATCCCGGTGGGTGACGAGTACCGCAAAAAGGTAGAGCAGGCCATCCGCACACTGGACTACCACATCAACGCCTACGCCAAGGGGCTGAAGAACAACCGCACCTACACCGTGGCGGTCATCATGCCCAACCTGCTGAACCCTTTTTTCAGCATGGTGGCACACTACATCAACCGGGCACTGGTGAAGCACGGCTACCGGATGCTGCTGTGCGACACCGACTACGACTACTCCAAGGAGCAGGAAATGGTGCAGATGGCAGAGCAGAACAAGGTGGACGGCATCATTGCCCTGACCTACAACCCCGACCTGAAAATTTCGCCGGAGGTGCGGTCGGTGTCCATCGACCGCTACCTCAGCGGCAGCACCCCCTGTGTGGCATCCGATAACTACAACGGCGGCCGATTGGCAGCGCAGAAGCTGGCGGAGAACGGTTGCAAAAATCTGGCGTTTCTGCGCATTGGTTCCACGCTGACCAGCGAGACCAACAAACGCCGGGATGGATTTGTGGCCGAGTGTGAGGCGCTGCATCTGCCCTACACCCAGAAGATCCTGATGGACGGCGCACCGTTCAGCGAATTTGAGCAGTTCTTGCAGGAAAACCTGAAGGACAGAAAGCTGGCCTTTGACGGCATCTTTTGCGTCACCGACAAGCTGGCGTTCGATATCATCAAAGCCCTGCGCCGGATGGGGCTGCGCGTACCGGAGGATGTACAGGTGATCGGCTATGATGGCCTGCGCACCTTTGGAGATCAGGACTACTACTGCTCCACCATCGTCCAGCCGGTGGAAGCGATGGCGGAGACCTGCGTGGATCTGGTGCTGGGCGAGACCAATCCCAACACCCCCTCCCTGCTGTGCCTGCCCGTGCGCTACGCCTACGGCGGCACCACCAAGGCATGACCGCCCCGGAAAAAAGGCCGGTGGTACTGGTTCAAAAATTGGCTGCATTACCACTGGGTCTACCTTATTATTGTGGCTGTGGTGCTTTGGGTCGGCATCAGCTGGCTGGGCAACGCCCTGCACTGGGGCGAGACACTGCCGGACTACCAGATCGCCTATGTGGGCAAAAGTTCTCTGCCGGAGGACACCGCCCACGCCATTGAAGCAGCCTTTGCACAGTACGGCGAGGATCTGAACGGCGACGGCGTTGTCTGCGTCAGGCTCAACCAGTACGTCAGCGACACAGAGGACGTGGAAAACGCCTCGACCTATGCACTGGCGGCGCAGATGCAGTTTCTTTCCGACATGAACGCTGAGGACAGCTATTTCCTGCTGCTGGACGACCCGGCACACTTCCAGCTGGATTATCAGGCCCTTGCCAACTGGGACGGCACCCCGCCGGGCGACAGCGACTATACCGCCGCCGGGAAAACCGTGTGCTGGGCAGACTGTCCGGCCTTGGCCGAAGCGGACCTTGGAACGTATCAGACCACCGTGTTGGGAGCAAATGTTACTGGCAGCAGCGCAGAACTGGTAAACGGATTGTTTTTAGGCCGCAGGGCCTTTTTATGAGGAAGCAAAAACCCAAAAAGCTGCCCTTGTCCGCGAAGGGGCACAGCGGCTGTGGAACATCTTGACGGAAGGAGCAACTCCATGAAACGAAAATGGCTGTGTGTTGTTGTGCTTGCACTGGCGGCAGTTCTCTGTACTGGCTGCGGTGTGAAAGATGAAAATCTGAAAAGCGACCCGCTGGTAAATACCGACGGCACCGCTCCGGTGGGCAAGACGCTGGTTGCCCCTGCCCCACCGGAGGGCTTCACCTTGCTGGACAACAAGGATATCCTTGCCGCCAACGGCCTGTATTACGCTTCGTGGGTCAACGGCGATGCCCAGCCCTACGAAAACAGTGAGGGCAAGACCGTGGACCTCTACGATGCGCAGCTCACGCTTGTCGTGCAGGAAAACAAGACGGAGGACAAAGCCGCCTCTGCGGTAGAGGGCTGGCAGACGCTGGCACAGCAGAACTACGATATTTCCGACACACAGACCCTGACTGCCGCCGGGCAGGAATATACGGTCATTCAGTTCACCTATCAGGATGAAAGCAATCCGTATGCGTCCGGCGTTGCGGCCTTCGCACAGCGCGGCACAAGTGCAATCGAGTGGGAACTTTCCTGTCAGGACAGCTATTCCGGCGATGCGCTGAAAGTCCTGACCGATTTTCTGAACAGCTGTACTTATTAAAGGAGGGCTTTCCATGGGACTGTTTTTTCCGAGTGACCCGGTCATCCATGGTCAACGCGCCACTGGTCTGCCCCGTTATCAGGAACTTCTGGAACGCGACTGGAAAAGTTTCCTCTTCGCCGACTTCGTGACGCTGGGCCTGTGCATCCCGTATGGTCTGGGCGTGGGCTACGCGCTGCTTTCTTCCAGTCTGCTGGTGCTGCTGCCGGTCTGTGTGGTGGGTGGACTGCTGGTGGGCCCGGCAATTTCCGGCATGATGGATGCGCTGTTCCGCAGCTACCGGGATGCACCGCGGGGCTGGTGGGAGAACTACTGCAAGGGCATGAAACAAAACTGGAAAGCATCCCTTCTGCGGTGTGATGTTCAGTCTGGCACTCGGCATTGAGCTGTTTTTCGGCATGGTGCTGTTCTCCGGGGAGGGGATGCCCGGTATCGAAACCATGGCTGTTTTTCTGGCCGGGCTGCTGATTCTGCTCATGCTGTTTACCGCTTTCTGGCCGCAGGTGGTGCTGTTTGAGGAAAGCAATCTCCACCGCCTGCAAAATGCCGTGCTATTCTGCCTGAAATACGGCAAGCACGTTCTGGGTGCAGCCGCACTTCAGCTGGTATGGTGGCTGCTGTTTGTGTTGTTTTTGCCGTGGACGGGCTTTCTGGTGCCTTTCCTCGGTGTGTGGTTTATCTGGTTCGTCTGCTTCTTTTTGCTGTACAACGATTTCAATGCCGCCTATGGCATTGAAGAAAAGATCGGCCAGCAGTTCCCGGAGCAGACACCCCGCTATGATGAATGATAAGGAGAGCAACCATGGACATTTTAACGATTGGTGAAGTTTTGATCGACCTGACCCAGACCGGCAAGGATGCGCGCGGCATCCCCCAGTTTGCCGCAAACCCCGGCGGTGCCCCGGCAAATCTGGCTGTGGCTGCTTCCAGACTGGGCGCACAGACCGCCTTTATCGGCAAGGTGGGTGCAGATGCCTTTGGCCGCTACCTGAAAGAGGTTCTGGCGGAAAACAAGGTGGATGTTTCCGGCATGGCTGTGGATGCAGACCACCCCACCACCATGGCGGTGGTCTCGGTGAATGCCACCGGCGAGCGGGATTTCAGCTTCTACCGCAGTGCCAACGCTGACGTGATGCTGTGCAGGGAGGACATTTCGGACGAGGCTCTGAAAGCTGCTAAAATCGTCCACTTTGGCTCGGTCAGCCTGACCGCTGACCCCTCCCGCACTGCCACGCTGGACGCCGCCGCCCGTGCCAAAAAGCTGGGTGCTGTCATACTTATGACCCCAATTACCGTGCCAACCTCTGGAAGAGCAAAGAGGACGCCATTGCCCCAGATGAAAGCTCCCCTGCCGCTGGTGGATATTCTGAAAGTGTCCGATGAAGAGCTGCCTCTGCTCACCGGCACCACCGACTGCGAAAGCGGCACGGCACAGCTGGCACAGAACGGCATCCGGCTGATTTTTGTCACCTTGGGTGCAAACGGCGTATTCTACCGCTTTGGGGACAAGACCGGCCATGTGGCTGGCGTTCCCTGCAAGGTGGGCGACACCAACGGCGCAGGCGATACCTTCTTTGGGGCTGCCCTGTCCAAGCTCTGCAAGGAGGAGCTGGACACCCTGACCGTGGAAAAGTTGGAAGGCATTCTGGCTTTTGCCAATAAGGCTGCCAGCATCACCACCAGCCGCCACGGTGCTATCCCCGCCATGCCGACGCTGGCGGAAGTGGAGGGCTGACCCATGGCACAGGATTTTTCTGTCCGTCTTGCGAAGCACAAGGACGAGCTGGAATGGCTGTTCATGGAGCTGTACCACAACCGGGGAAGGGCTGGAAGTTCTGGAGCGTGAGATGGCACAAGCCTACAACGCCCGCAGCGCCGAGCTGAAAACACTGGACAAGGTACGCTCTGCCGACCCGGAGTGGTACAAGCGGGGCAATATGTTCGGCATGACCATGTACACCGACCTCTTTGCCGGGAATTTGAAAGAACTGGCAAAGAAGCTGCCCTACCTCAAGGAGCAGAAGCTGACTTATCTGCACTTGATGCCCCTGCTGCAGATGCCCCACCCTCACAACGACGGCGGCTATGCGGTGGAGGATTTCGATACCGTAGACCCGGCCCTTGGCACCAACAAAGACCTCGAAAACCTGACCCGGGAGCTACGCAAGGCCGGCATCAGCCTGTGTCTGGATTTTGTCATGAACCACACCGCCAGCACCCACCGCTGGGCCATGGCGGCAAAGGCGGGCGACCCGTGGTTTCAGGCGTATTACCATCTCTATGACGACCGCACCATCCCCGACCAGTACGAGCAGACGGTGCCGCAGGTGTTTCCCAACACCGCACCCGGCAACTTTACATGGTGCGAAGAAATGCACAAGTGGGTGCTGACCACCTTCCACGATTATCAGTGGGATCTGAATTACGCCAACCCGGCGGTGTTCGTGGACATGACCAAGAGCATCCTGCACCTGGCAAATCTGGGCGTAGAGGTGTTCCGCATTGATGCCGTGCCCTATATCTGGAAGCAGCTGGGCACCACCTGCCGCAATCTGCCCCAGGTGCACACCATCGTGCGGATGCTGCGCATGGTATTGGAATGCGTCTGCCCGGCGGTCATCCTCAAGGGCGAGGTGGTCATGGCTCCCAAGGAGCTGGCCGCCTATTTCGGCACCCCGGAAAAGCCGGAATGCCACATGCTCTACAACGTGTCCACCATGGTCAACCTGTGGGGCGCCCTTGCCAGCCGGGATACCCGGCTGCTGAAAGCGCAGCTGGATGCCCTCCACGCCCTGCCGGACAACTGCTGGTTCGTGAACTATCTGCGCTGCCACGATGATATCGGCTGGGGTCTGGACGAGGCGGTGGAGAAACGGCTTGGCATTGACCCGCAAAAGCACAAAGAATATCTGTATCACTTCTACGAGGGCAATTTCCCCGGCAGCTGGGCAAAGGGCGAGCTGTACAATTACGACCCTGCCACCGGCGATGCCCGCAGCTGCGGCACCACCGCCAGCCTGTGCGGCGTGGAGCAGGCACTGGAAAAGGACGATAAGACCGCACTGGACTACGCCGTAAAGCGTGACCTGCTGCTGCACACTGCTATGGCGTTTTTGCAGGGCTTCCCCATGCTGAACTGCGGGGACGAGATCGCCCAGCTCAACGGTTGGGATTACAAAAACGACCCTGACCGTGTGGAGGACAGCCGCAATCTGCACCGCACAAAATTCAACTGGGAGGACGCAAAGCAGCGCACCCGGAAGGGCACGCTGCAAAACAAGTTGTGGCAGGGCATGGAGCAGCTGCGCCAAATGCGTGCAGACCCCTGCTTTGCCCCGGATGCGTGGGTGACCACATGGGACAGCCACAACCCCGGCGTGCTGGCGCTGGTACGCAAGCGCGGCGAGGAAACGCTGGTGGGGCTGTTCAACTTTACCGAGTACCCGGCAGGGGCAAGTCTGGACGCTCTGGGCGGCGAGTATCACACCCCGGAGGGCACTTCCGTCTGGCTGGCGGATGTGGAACTGGAGCCGTATCAGGCACTGCTGGTAAAAACAAATAAGTAAAGCGGAATACTCCGGTAACTTTCTCTTGGTTGGAAAGTTGCCGGAGTATTTTTGTTTCGCGCAAACTGCAAGGTCACTGGATCATTGAAATGTCGGAGATGATTGCCACCGCCAATGCCACGCGTGCCTGCGCAAAAGATCCCCCGATACGGGTATCCGGTATCGGGGGGATCTGTCATTCTGAGGCTTTACGGAGGAAGCGCTCAGAGGTTACTTTTTGGGGAACGCCTTGTTCCAGATCTCAATGGTCTTGAACTTGGGCATCCAGCCGTCCGATTCAAACTTGCCTTCCCGTGCATCCAGCAGACCCTGCTCCACGCACACTGAGCGCCTTGGCCATATCAGGGTCGGCCACATCCGCAAACGCGGGCTGTGCGGCAGGTTCGGGCCTGCCTGCGGTGTTCCACACCAGCAGGGCCAGCTGGCCGCGGTTTGCGGGGATGGCTGCGCCCTCGGGCAGGAGGTTGTGCAGGATCACGCGGGTGGCGATCTCGTAGCCGCCCCAGATGCTGCACCGCCCACGGCCACGGCGGCAATGGTGCCACCTGTGGTATCCATGGGTGCAGGTTCTACGCCGAAGTCTTCATCAAGAGGTTCGTCCGGGTCAGGCTTGGCCACCGGGCTTGCCGACCAGTGGGCGATCAGTTTGACCGGGTAAACGGGCATCTTAAACGTCGTGGCCGCGCTCTTGGCATTGTTCAGCTTGAGCTGCAGATTTTCCGGAATGCCACCGGGGAATTTCTCGTAGAAGCTATCGGGGTACACGATCTCCCATTCCACGAACTCCATGCCGGGGTATTTCTCGGCATCATACGGGGTAGCTGTGATCTCCACCGTGGTGCCGATCTCTGCGGGGATATCGCCGCCCTCGTCCAGAGTGGACTTTGCCGTGCCGCCCGTAACAGTAACGGTACTCTTCAACACGGAAGCGGGGATGCTGTAAACGGCGGTCAGCTTCACGCCGTCCTGCGGCATGGTAAAGACGATCTTTTCCGTGCCCTTTTCCGTTTCGGAGCCCAGACTGCCCTCAATTATGCCAATATTCTTGCTGGAATCTTTTTCCACCTTCCAGTGATGGAACGACTCATTCTCCTTGGCAGGCTCATCGGCTTCGATCGTGACGGTCTGGCCCGGCTGTACGAACACCGTGCCCGTCTGGCTTTCGCCCTCTCCAACGCGGATCGTGCCGTTCTTCACTGTGACCTGCATATCTAATACAGGTGCCGGGAAGCTATAAGAAGCTTTCAGCTCCACCGGGCTGGCCGGCATGGTGAAGGTCATAGTTTTTTCGGTATTTTTCTGCGCTTCGGTCAGTTCAAAGCTTTCCGGGCTGATCACTTTCCAGCCGCCGAACTTTGTAACACCCGGGTTTCCGTTCTCACCGCTCACTGTGACCTTTTCGCCTGCAAAGGCGGTAGTCAGTTTTCCATCAGTGTCACCAACGACCTGCGCGGTGCCGTTTTTCACGGTAATGCCGTAAGTCTCCCTCGGCTCAATGCGCAGGTAGCTGCTTCCTGCCGCTTCTGCAAGCGGATGAATGCGCGGGTCGATCAGCTTTGCATCCGGCTCTTCGCTGGTATAGTAGACGTAGTTTTTGCCGCCTGCCTGTGTAAAGGCAACAGTGCCCACACGGCCGCCCTGTGCGTTGTTTTTCAGGGTCACAGTACCGGAAGCGGTGATCTTGGTATCTCCGGAGACTGCTCCTGCGGCATCTCTGATGGAAATGGTGACATTCTCGGCGTTGTTGATGGTCAGTTTTTCCGCCGCTCTGCCAACGGTGCTGTAAATGGCCACGTTACCATTGCTGGTGATATTTGCGCTGCCATTCACAACGTTGCTGCCTGCAGAAAGCGTCACTTCGCTGGAATCATAAATGTTCAGGCTTCCGTTCACAGCCATACTTTTGTCGCTGCGGATATTCACCTTACCGGTGCAGTTGATGTCAGCCTCGCCCTGAATTGCATCATACCGGTCACTGGTAACGGTCACATCGTGTGCACCTACAGCACTCGAATCGCCTTGCTGTCCGATCGTCAAACTACTTCTTGCGCCGATGCCGCCGTTCAAAATGACATCCGTCTCCGGCGCTCTGACCTTCAGCACATAATTGATCCTCTCTTTTGCCGTCAGGGTCTTTTTCTCAATGTCATAGCAGAGGGCACCATCACCTAAGATATCTTTATAGTTTACACCGTTAACAGCTGTCTCATTGACTGTAATATCCCAGTTTGCGGTATTCTCCACATTGCCGTTTTGGTTCACATAGGTAACGGCACCGGTCAGGCTGTCTTTGCTGATTTCGCCATTCGTGCCGCCAATCCAGACACCAGTACCGGATTTTACGGTAACATTGCCGCCGGTGATCTGGATGTTTTCGCCTTTGCCACTCACTCGTCCGCCGCCAATAGCCGCAACAGGGCCGTTTCCGCCGCCGGACTCTGCATATACCGTGCCGCTCTCAATGGTAATGTTTTTGCCGTCACCTTGAAAGCCGCCGCCAATGCCTGCTGCTTCGCCACCGGGTATCGCCGTTACATTACCATCGCGAATCGTAATATTTTGACCCGCCGCGCTTTGACCTCCGCCAATGCCTGCACCCCAGTTACCGCCGTTGGCCTCGATCGTACCACCTTCAATCACAATATTGCTGGCATTTTTATGCCATGCGCCGCCAATGCCCGCGCCGCTCTCGCCGCCGGAAGCATTCAGCGTACCGAAGCCGCTGATGGTCAGGGTCCCGTTGTCGTCGGCCTTTTCCACACCGGCGTGTTTCGGGCCGCTGCGCAGGGTATTCGTGTTCGTGCCTGCAATGATCAACTCCACATTGCCGCTGACCGAGACTGCCGCGCCGGAAGCATTGATCTTGACATTAGACAGTGTGACTTTTGCACCAGTGGTGCCGCCTTCGATGGTAATGGTATTGTCCGTCGGGCTGCCGTTCGTTGTGATAGACAGATTACCCCTTTGCTGAGCTTCATTATTGCCCTGCTTGGCATACTGTTTGCCATCCTCCCCAATATAGACTCTGATGCTGCCGTCCTTGAGATTCATCTGATACGCAGGTTCTTCTTCCATCATACCGTTCTCTTCGTCCAGCACGCTCACCGCGCTTTTGGCGGCGGTGCTCTGCTGGAGCAGGGCATCGGTGCTTGCGGCCAGAGCCGGGGCGGAAAGGCTGAACATCATGCATGCTGCCAGCGCAGCGGAAGCCGCCCGCCGGGCCAAAATATTTCGTTTCATAGGGGTTCCTCCTTTGCGAAAATTATTACGGGGGGGGGTATGCATTACGGTACTTTGATTATCTCACACTTTACCGGATTTTGGAAGCAAACCTGCGTGAATCGCCCTAAAAGCAGCGTGAAAAGCATGATTTGTGCCGGTTCTGTTGCAGATGCCCGGCCCGCAGGCACAGCAAAGCCCCCGGCAGGTTTGCGCCTGCCGGGGGCTGTTTGCTGTTTTACTGCTTGGGGAACGCCTTATTCCACACTTCGATCACCTTGAACTTCGGGGTCCAGCCTTCGGGCTCAAAGCGGTCGCCCTTGGCATCATGGTGCCCTGCTCGGTGCACCACTGTGCGGCCTTAGCCATGTCAGCGTCGGCCACATCCGCAAAGGCGGGTGCGCCTGCGGGTTCGGGCCTGCCTGCGGTGTTCCACACCAGCAGGCCAGCTGGCCGCGGTTTGCCGGGATGGCTGCGCCCTCGGGCAGGAGGCCGTTCAGAATCACGCGGGTGGCGATCTCGTAGCGCCCCAGATGGCTGCACCGCCAACGGCCACGGCGGCAATTGCACCGCCCGTGGTATCCATGGGTGCAGGTTCTACGCCGAAGTCTTCATCAATAGGTTCGTCCGGTCCGGCCACCGCGCTGGCCGACCAGTGGGCGATCAGTTTGACCGGGTAAACGGGCATCTTAAACGTCGTGGTCGCGCTCTTGGCATTGTCCAGCTTGAGCTGCAGATTTTCCGGAATGCCACCGGGGAATTTCTCGTAGAAGCTATCGGGGTACTTGATCTCCCATTCCACGAACTCCATGCCGGGGTATTTCTCGGCATCATATGGGGTAGCTGTGATCTTCACCTCGGTGCCGATCTCTGCGGGGATATCGCTGCCCTCGCCCAGAGTGGACTTTGCCGTGCCGCCCGTAACAGTAACGGTACTCCTCAGCACGGAAGCGGGGATGCTGTAAACGGCGGTCAGCTTCACATTGCCTTTGGGCATATCAAAGCTGATCTCTGCGGTGCCTGCTTCAGTCGCAGAACCCAGACTGCCCTCGGTCGGGTCAAAGCTGGTGCTTCCCTCTTCCACCTTCCAGTGATGGAACTTCACGCCCTTGGCGGCATCCTCATCGGTGGGTGCGTTGGCCTTGACGGTGACCGTTTCGCCCTCAAAGGCGGTATTCAGGCCGGTGGTGTCGTCGCCCACCTGCGCGGTGCCGTTCGCAACGGTAATGCTGTAGTAAGTCTCCCTCGGCTCAATGCGCAGGTAGCTGCTTCCTGCCGCTTCTGCAAGCGGATGAATGCGCGGGTCGATCAGCTTTGCATCCGGCTCATCGCTGGTATAGTAGACGTAGTCCTTGTCGCCTGCCTGTGTAAAGTCAACAGTGCCCACACGGCCGCCCGGTGCTTTGTTTTCCAGGATCACAGTGCCGGAAGCGGTGATCTTGGTATCTTCGGAGACTGCTCTTTCGTCATCACTGATGGTAATGGTGACATTCTCGGCCTTGTTGATCGTCAGGTTTTTCGCCGCTCTACCGTCGGTACTCTCAATGGTCACGTCACCGTCGCTGGTGATATTTGCGCTGCCCGTCACAGCGCTGCTGTCCGCAGAAAGGATCACTTCGCTGGAATCATAAATGTTCAGGCTTCCGTTCACGGCCATGAATCCGCCGCTGCGGATATCCACCTTACCGGTGCAGTCGATTGTGCTGGTATCATCTCTGGCGAAAATCGCAGCATACTTATCACTGCTGACCTTCACATTATGTGCATTCTCCACAATCAACTTTGCAGCCACAGCAATCTGATCTTTACCATCTAGATTTATATCCTTGCCGGGTGCGTTGATTTTCAGAGACGAGCGCTTTATTCTGCCATCCGACTTCAACGTTTGGGTGGTCGGGTCGTAACTCAGCACACCATTTCCTAAAATGTCTTTACAGTTTTTGCTGGTAACGCGGGTTGGTGTAGTGTTCTCGCTGCCCACCTCAAGGCCATAATCCTGTACAACATTGTAATTCGGGATCAGAGTCACGTCCTCGTCCGGCATGGTAAAGTTGACTGTGGGGTTCGCCTTCTGCTCCTTTGTAAGCGTGATGCCCTCAGCAGTCCAGCCGGTAAACTCAGCGTTTTCTCTGCCTGCTGCGGTCACGGTGACCTCTTCGCCCGCAAAGGCAGTCTTCAGTTCTGTACTCTGTCCCTGCAGCTTGATGGTTGCATCTTTTGCAGTATTGATGTCGTAGCGCATTTTCGGCGCAATGCGCACATACTTTGCCGTTTCTGCTGGGATGGACGTAACATTCGGGTCAACTGCTTCAGCATCTGTTGCATCACTGGTGTAGTAAACATAATCACCAGCGTAGGTAATGCTCTTTGCAATTCCGCGTTTTGGTTATTTTTAAAGGTCGCCGGGCAGGCGCATTCAATTTCCACATTGCCACCGACCACTGTACTGAACCGACCCTCGACCAATATCTCCAATGCATTATGCACGGTCAGATTGTCTTGGATCGCCGACCATGAAAAGTCAGAGTTCTTGATCGTCAGTTTGCCTGAGCAATTGATTTCAACATTGCCGCTGTACAAACCGCCCACGACAGAGAAGCTATTTGTAGAGAGCGTTACATTCCGCGCGTTTTTGATGTTCAGGTTTGAATTTGAGCCGTAAATAACAAAGCTATTTCCTGTCAGTTCTACGTCCACATTTGGCGCGTCAATGGTCAATTCTCCGCTTATGGTGCCCTTGTTCGTCAGCTTGTTTGTAATAGGATCATAGCTGAGTTTTTTATCTTCGAAAATATCCTTGCAGTTTGATTCATCAACCGTTTTTGTTGTTCCGTTAAGATCGATAGTAAAGCCATAGTTAGCTGTGTCACCATTTTCCGCGTCCAGCACGCTCACGGCGCTGCGGCGAGTCATGCTCAGCTGCATCAGCGCGTCGGTGCTCTCAGCCAGCGCCGGAACGGAAAGGGTGAACATCATGCATCCGGCCAGCGCCGCCGATACTGCACGCCGGATAAGTTTGCCTTGTTTCATGGTACAACCTCCTTTTTCCCCTCGCATTTTTACGGGGGGGGGTATATATTACAGTATCTTGATTATTTCACACTTTACCGGATTTTGGAAGCAAACCTGCGTGAATCGCCCTAAAAGCAGCGTGAAAAGCACAATTTGTGCCGGTTTTGTTGCAGATGTCCGGCCCGCAGGCACAGCAAAGCCCCCGGCAGGTTTGCGCCTGCCGGGGGCTTTACTATGTTATGAAAGATCAATCCTTCTTCTCTGCTGTGCGGGCAAAGAAGTTGGCGAGGATCGCACCGGAAATGTTATGCCACACGGAGAACACAGCGCCGGGAATGGTAGCCAGCGGATACTGTGCAAAGTGTGCGGCGGCCAGACTGGTTGCAAGGCCGGAGTTCTGCATGCCCACCTCGATGGAGATCGCGCGGCACTTGGTGGAGTCCAGCTTGAGCAGCTTGCCCACGCCAAAGCCGGTGAGGTAGCCCAGCACATTGTGCAGGATGACCACCACAAGGATCAGCAGACCGCTGGTCATGATCTTGGCGCTGTTGGCGGAGACCACGGCGCAGATGATCAGCACGATGGCGGTAGTGGAGACCAGAGGCAGCACGCGGACGGCTTCCTCGGTGAATTTATGGAAGAAGTGATTGACCACAAAGCCCAGTGCGATGGGCACCAGCACCACCTTGACGATGGACATGAACATGCTCATGGGGTTCACGTCAACACGCTGGCCAGCGTACAGCAGGGTGAGCAGCGGGGTGAGGAGCGGAGCCAGCACGGTGGAAACAGCGGTCATGCCAACGGACAGTGCAACGTCGCCCTTGGAAAGGTAGGTCATCACGTTGGAAGAGGTGCCGCCGGGGCAGGTGCCAACCAGGATCACGCCAATGGCCAGCTCGGTGGGCAGGTGGAACACCTGCGTGAGCGCCCATGCCAGAAACGGCATGAGGGTAAACTGTGCAACGCAGCCCACGATCACATCCTTCGGGCGGCTGAACACCACCTTGAAGTCCTCCGGCTTCAGGGTAAGGCCCATGCCGAACATCACGATGCCCAGCAGGTTATTGACCCACGCCGTCTTTACCACGCTGAACGGGCCGGGGAAGAACAGCACCCGCGGCCACCACAATAACGATGGCGGCCATGTACTTGCCCACAAAGTCGCTTACTTTTTCCAGTGTTTTCATAATTGTTTCTCCTTTTCCTTCTGACATGCTTTGGGACAAAAGCATCCGCAAAATAAAACGCCCTTGTCCCTTACGGTCTGTAAGAGACAAAGGCGTGTAATATCCTCTGCGGTACCACTCTTATTGCCAGCACAACGCTGACCACTCAGTGCACGTCCAACAACGCGCGGCCCGTGATAACGGGGGCCTGCCGTTCCTGCTTACTGGGGCGCACACCGTCCATTCAGCCGGAAAGCTCGGAGAGGATCTTCCCACGGATGCCCTGCACTGCCTTGCACCAACCGGCAGCTCTCTGCAGCATTCCTTCCGGGTACTTTTTCTCGTCATAGCCGTAATATTCTTGGTGACATGGAGTATACTCCCCTGCAAAGGCAAAGTCAATAGAATGGGGCCTTCTGATTTTTCATGCAGTTCATTTCAGGAGTGAAAGTGGTTCACGCAGCAGACAAAGCAGAACGGCATCGGCACCGACTGCTCCGGCAGGATGACGCGAAGTCATGGTCTAAAGAGTCGGCGGCGATGCCATCACACAACAGCAAGACCGCTCATCTTTTCGTGTGAGCGGTCTTGCTGTTTCTGCGGTTTATTCGCCTTTGGCTTTTGTAAGCAGCATGTGCACGTATTCCGCGCAGGCATCCCAGTCGCGGGCGGCGGCCTTGTCCTTCGGCATCAGGCTGCTGGCAAGGCCCACGCCAAGGCAGCCCGCCTTGCAGAACTCCGGGATGTTCTCCGGCGTTACGCCGCCAATGGCAACATAGTTTGTGTCGTCCTGGAATCCGACAATCTGGGGCAGGAGAAAAACGACCTCTGAGCCGCTTTTCCCTGTCTGATACGCAAAAAAGATCCCGTTCACCCAGAAGTGGACGGGATCTTTTTTGCTTATGGGGCTTTACTGCAGCCGATCAGGCTTTGACGAAGGCAGCTGCTTCCTCAGCGCAGATATAGCCGCTGTCAATGCACAGGCCATAGCAGAAGCCGGGGATATCGTAGTAGGGGCTGTAGTACAGGCTGCCGCTGTCGGTGCCGGCAACGTACAGGCCGTCGATGGGCTGATAATCCTCGTTCAGCACCTGCTGGTCATTGGTGGTCACAAAGCCGCCGGTGGTCACCAGTGCAAAGCCCAGACTCGGGGTGGTGACATGGGCGTAGAAGGGAGCCTTTGCAACTGCATTCAGGAAGTGCGGGTCCTTGGCAAAGTCGCTGTCGTAGCCCTCGGCGCAAACCTTATTGTACTGCTCCACAGTAGCGGAAAGGGCTGCAGGCTCCACACCGATGTACTCGGCCAGCTGCTCGATGGTGTCGGCGCAGTACCAGCCGTTGGCGTCCTCGGCACTAGCAGCCTTTGCGGCCTCAAAGTTGCCCTTCATGCTTCCACCACAGCGGGCATGTCGTACTCGAATGCCTGATGGCCGGGGAAGCCGCGCAGGATCTGGATCTCATAGGTGCTGTCGTAGATGGAGGTGATATTGCCGCGCTTTGCACGTGCCATGAAGAAGCCGTTGATCTCCGGGCCGGCAAAGGCTTCGTTCTGGAAGCGCTGGCCATTCTCGTCCACCCACAGGGGGCCGGGCAGATAGTCGGGCACGGCCATGGAGTCGAAGTTCATGGTGGAGATGTCGCCCTCCAGACGGCCGCCTGCCCACACACCCATCTGGATAGTGGAGCCGTCACGGCCAAAGGGAGCAAAGAAGTCCTCATCCTTGGTGAACAGACGCTTGATGTCCGGCAGCAGATCGTCCATCATTTCCTTGTTGCCGCCAAAGCCGCCGCCTGCCAGCACAACGCCATTCTTAGCGTTGATCTTGAGGTAATTGCCGTCGCCGTCCTGTGCGATCACGCCGGTGACCTTTGCACCGTCAATTACCAGCTGCACACCCTTGGTGCCAAACAGAGCGGTGGCATTGTCAGAGAAATTCTCCTCCACATAATTGTAGTTGTCCCAGCTCAGGTCCTTCAGCTCCAGCTGACCGGCGGTGTTGTTGTTCTTCTCGCCGCTGGCGGGGTTCTCCCAGTAGTTTTCCCACCATTCCAGCGTGCCGGTGTAGTAGTGCATGCCGTTGTTCAGCTGGTGCACGGTGTACTCGTTGTCCGGTCAGAACTGGATGCGGGTCTTGGCCAGCGTGTCCGGGTTGATCTTGTCCAGCCACCAGTCCACAGTGCTGCCGCTGTTCTTGGCAAACTTCATCACCAGTGCGGTGTTTGCCTTGCCGTGGGTCTGCATCATCCAGTTGTTCACAAACTCCACTTCGTCCACCTTGGGCACACCGTGCTCAGCAGGTAGTCCGAGTTGATGTGGCCGATATCGTGGCCGACCGTCCACCAGCTCTCGCGGGGCATGGCTTCCAGCACCAGAACGTTCTTGCCCTCTTCGGCCAGCTCACGGTAGCAGCTCAGGCCGGCATAGCCCATACCGATGATGGCAACGTCAACATCGTAGGTCTTGGTGATCTCACTGTCCGGGATGGCTTCCGGGGCGGTGCGCCAGCTGGCAGCCTGCTCAGAAGCTTCCGGGGCAGACACTGCAGTGCCTCCCATAGCCTGTGTGATGCAGTCGTTCATGCACTGCTTCACAGCATCGCTGGTAATGGTTGCACCGGACACGCCGTCGATGGTGCTGTTCTGGGCTTCCAGCAGCTGCTTGATCAGGTCATCCTTTGCGACCTGACCGATGGAGTCGGTCTCACCGGACAGATCCAGCTGGATGTCAGTAATGGCTGTCTCGCTGAAGGTGGCGGTCATGGTGATATCGCTCATGCCCTTGGCCGTGGCAGTGTAGGTGCCGGGGTGTACTTTGCAGCGGCAGAAGATGCAGCCGTGCTGCCGGAAGCAGCATTGCAGGCAGCCAGTGCACCGGCGGTGATGCCGCTCATGGCAGCAGCAGAAGCCAGCTTCAGAAAGCTTTTGCGCGAGATCTTTTTCATCCTGGTGGTTCCTTTCGTTTTTCTCTTTCTTCTCAATGTGCAGAGCTGTGTGCTCCTTTCGGTTGTTAATTCTATCACAATATCTCACACTTGAAAAATATTGCTTTCTTCTTACAATTAGAAGTAAAAGTTATAAGCATTTTTTAAGAGAAAAAGGAGCCGGTCATGACCCTGCAGCAGATGCGCTATTTTATTGCGGTGGCACAGAATTTGAGCTTTTCCAAAGCGGCACAGCAGCACTATGTTTCCCAAACGGCGGTCAGCCAGCAGATCAAGCTGCTAGAAGAAGAACTTGAAACCGAGCTGTTCCAGCGCACACGGCACTCGGTGGCGCTTACCAGTGCCGGGCAGGTATTCTACGAGTATGCGGTGCGCATCACCGACCTTGCGGAAGATGCCGCCCGCCGCACCCGCGCCGCTGCTGCCGAGTGCAGCACCCCGCTTGAGATCGGCATGATGAGCGGCATGGAAAATCTGCCCATTCTGGAAAAGCTGTTGCTGTTCAAGGAGCAGCACCCTGCCATTCCGCTGCACTTTCATCTGGTGGATTTTCCCACCCTGAAAAAACGCCTGCAGCAGAAAAAGCTGGACTTTGCCCTGCAGCTGGAGCTGGTCCCGCTGGAGGATACCCCCTCCCTGCTGCGTGCTCAAGTAGGCCAGCTGCGCCAGTACGTAGTGCTCAATCGCCAGAGCCACCTGTCCAGCTATGCGTCCCTGCACCGCAGCCAGCTTGCCAGCGAACAATATTATGTACCGCCATGGACCGGGAGTTGTGGAACCAGTTTGCGCAAGTCCTCACCCGCCACGGCAGCGACCCGCAGAACATCAAATTTGCGTATTCCATGGAGGAGTTGATGCTGCAGCTGGCTTTCTACGGCGCTATACCATCCTTGCCGAGCCGGTGCTGGCTCAGCTGCCCGCCAACAAAAACCTCACTTTTATCCCGCTGGAAAACGATACCGTTCCCGCTTGGGCCGTGTGGAACCGCGAGAACATCTCGCCCGCCCTCCGGCTGCTTCTGCGTGAGCTGGATATTGACCCGTGACATGCTACAGAACGCATTGACGATCTTGCGCAAAAGCGCTGCACTTTTTTCAGAAATTCAGCAAGAAAGGTCTCTCCGGCGCTGCGTGGAGAAATGCAAAGGTCGATCACATGAATCAAAACGATCCTGTCCCGGACGATTTCACTCTTTCGCCGGCCCTTGTGGATGCACTGCCCGCACTGTTTTTTTGCCTGCAACATGGTACTGGTGGCAGGAATTTTGCTTTTATCATGAATATGCAGTGAGCCGGAAGCCTCTGATCTACAGAAGGCTTCCGGCTCATTTGCTATGGATTTTTTACGTAGATGCCATTCGAGTCCTTGATCGAAACAAAAAATTCCACGTCATACGACTTGGGATTTCCTGGTAGCCTATTCTGTTGCTCAAACACCCCACTGGGGTGTTTGTTGCTGTCGCAAACGCAAACTTCCGATAAACAAAAAACGCACCCGAACCCTTTTTCACAAAGAATCGGGTTCGAGTACGAACTGTATGGTGGAGAATTAGGGACTCGAACCCCAGACCCCCTGCGTGTGATGCATAATGACTTTTCGTTTTTTAGAACGATGATTCGTTAAATAGGCTCGATTTGCTACAGATCTGCTACAAACGGTAGTTTTCATTCACCGCAATCTCGCACAAATTCAGAGGTCCTTTCTTCCAATCTGCTGCTGAACATTTCGCCATATTGCTCATATCCAACAAATACAGAACTCTCTACATCGCAAATCTGGTTTAGGCCAATCGCTTGTACTGCCTCCATAGCCGCTTCTCTCTGGCTCAAATGCCGCTTTCCAACAGTCAGGCAGTTTGCACCTTCCAGCGTGTTATACTGCTGGAACGCTCGATTAAAGTCCATCAGGTCATGCAGACGGATAGGTTGATTCGTTCTCATTGTCCACCAACAGGCCCCAGTTTTCCCAATGGCGGTCAGTGTTGCCCACCAGATAATCCAGAATGTTCATCATATAGTATCCGTGAGCATCCAGTTCCAGAATTTTATCCAGCGTATTCCAATCACGGTTTGTGCAGTAGACATCATAGGCTGCATACGTCACAAGGCTATACCGCTGTGAAGTCATAATTTTGCTGATGGAAACTGGCTCGTTCTCAAACATCCCCTGCCCATACAGAACCTGATGGCAGTCAAAGCATCGGCAAATTTTACTTGCCAGCACTTCGCGCTCAACAGCGTTTCTTCCACCGCCTTTATAAAGGTAAAAGCCATCCTCTTTGTGCACCCACGCCTTGGGGTAGCATCCACCCGTGGACAAATCATCAGCCAGAAAATGGGCATTTGTTACAGTCTTCTGATGTCCACACAGTGCAATATCCACAAAGTCATTGCCCAGAGAATGCGTGTAAAGGTTGATCTCCTCGAACCGAACTGTCTCATTTTCTGCTTTTACCCAGAACACATCCAACAAAGATAAGCAATGGTAAGAAAGCGTAATCCAGGCACGTTCCCTATCCGTATTGCTCTGGGACACACCAATGCTATTCAAGATTTCCTTTGCATAAGTACGGTCGTACGGTATCAGTCTGGATGCACGCCAAGAATAGAAGCTGATCACATTATTGATTCGAGCGTCAAAGTCATTCGATTCTTTCAGCACTAGACCGTAGAGCATAAAATCTTCAAAATAAATTTTGCACTCACCAGCCGTGCTCACCTGTGCCACACATCTTTCCGTGTGCATGATATGATAGACTATTACCTCATTCATTACTTTCTTCCAGTTTCACACATCTATTTTTCTTGTATCATACCATTCCTGCTGTAACTTCTATATCGCAATATATTAGAATATATTCTATCTTTATTAATCTAAACCGATAGTATTCTTTTGAAGTTTTCATAAATATTACTGATCATATCAAAGTTCTTATAGAAGACTGATATTTCATCATAAGCATCCCGCAGAAGAGAAGGAACATACTTTTTCTTATTAACTCTCGTGTACGGGCCATCAGATTCTATTAAAAGCCGTTCTAAAGGCAACAAGTGATATTTTTCCGCATTACAACTATTTACCATGTTTGTGTTTATCGAAAAATAGCAACCTAAATCCACTAATTTCAACATATGGTCGCGATTTCCCGTATACCAATGCACAATTGCTTTTTGGGGATTGTATTTTGCCAAAATACGAATAGCATCTTCTTCTGCTCCCCTGATATGTATCGTCATCAACTTATTTTCCGAAGCGCAAAGCTCCACAATCTGTTCAAAAAATCTTAATTGAAGTTGTTTGTCCATATACGATTTCGCCGAATAATCTAATCCTACTTCGCCAATATAATTAGTCAACATTATAAGTCTCATAAAATCTTTTATATCATTTTCATCTAATGTCGACTCCTGCGGATGAAAGCCTATAGCAAACTTTAAATATTTTGTCTCTGTAATTTGATTTTTGCACGTCCAAAAAACACCAGGTGAATTTGTTACACAGATTGTATACTGTTTTAGTTCTGTAATATTTCTGGCCATCTCCAGATAGTTTTTATAATGATCCAAATGGAAATGTGTATCTATTAAGTTCATCATTACATATATGCTTCTATTTTCGAATCATCTGAAAAATATTCAATCAAATCATTCATACCTTGTTTATAGACTCGTTTAAATGCTTGAACTTCTTCAAAATCAAGTTTTCCCGTACAACGAATCAATCTTTCAATCTCTTTATCCGAAAAATTTTTGTATCTATGAATACTACTTAAAACCGCAAATAGATCTGCAGATTTGTTTTTATCCGCTTCTGCTTCAATGAATTCCGATGCCTTTCTGACCTCATTTTCTTTCGACTCAACATCTTGTAAAGAGCTCTTCCGAATAATACAAGGGTAACAAAATCCACAGTTTACAGGATATTCTCTAGAACCCACACGATTGTATCTAGCTACACATGGATGCGAGCATGAAATAGTATTTTTATAGCACCTTTTAAATGCATCTGTTTCGGAAACCATATTCACAATTTCTCGTTTGGTGTTAAAAGCAAAGAAATTAGAAATATGGTTTTGAATTCCAACACTTGCAATCAGCTCATTTAGTGAATTTAAAAAATAAGGGTGCGTTGTCCTAGTACTACAGGATCCTTTTCGGCCATTTGTAAGAGCCACATTTAAGCCAATGAATCCATTCTCAGGTATATACACCGGAACTTGTTTTCCCATGATGCCAGCAATAGAAACCGCCGCACATAAAAACAGTAAAGAACGTCCTCTAGAAGTATTTTCCACTCTGCACAACTGCTCATCCGTCTTAAATGGCGCTCTTGCTCCAGCGGTAAAGCCAAGAAAAACTGATTTTTGGGAAGGAAAGCATTCGTTGAAATTTTCACAGAATTGTTCTTGAATATAACGAAGCTTTGGATATTCATTATGCCCAACCAATACTGGAGAGTGTCCTTCTTGCAATAGTTTTATCGCACCGCAATATGAGTCCAGACCTCCAGAGAACAAGCTAACACAATCGCATCCAGATAAATCTATATATTTTCTATTTTTGTTCTTATGCGAACCGTATTCCGTAGTCGCCTGCCGAAAAGAAACCTTCCACTCATCTCCTGTCAAAAAAGAAAGAATCTTGCTCCATTGGATTTTACAATTATCCCATTTGTCCCGCTCTAAAACTGGAATAGAAACCTCTATTTTTCGTGTCCATGAATCCAAAAATAGACTTCTCGAAATCCTTTTATCTAAGGCAAACACACTAAGTCCTATTACAAATAAATCTTCGTAAATCGAATTCATTCTTTGCTGACCCAAATGATACCATATATTGGGCAATCCAGAATAGATAGTGCTTTTTGAGTCCCTGTTTAATGTAAGAATATAAGCGTCATTCCATTCAATGTCCGGGTCCGCATCGTTTTCTTTTTTTATCCAAAATTTCATTAGGCTGTCCCCCCATAAAAACGCGCACATACATCATATGCTTCGTTCAATGCCTCTTTAACAACATTTGCTGCACCGATGTCCTTAAGATTAATTTGCTTTATTTCCTTATCAGACAATGAATCATGTAGTGCATCAGCTATGTATGAATGCATTTCATCTAATATCTCAAATTTTTCGTTACTTGTACGACCTTTTCCTATTTTCTCTTCAAAATTCACATCGAAACTGATCTGCACAAATGAGGTAACCATTTCTCTTAACAAACTGTCCAAATCCACATTTCCCAATTGATCTACGGAATCTATTTGCAAATTATCAAGAGCCTGAGATAGTGAATCTGCCGCTAATGAATCTTCTAGCGAAGAGGAATTATTTGTAAATTGATAAAGTAGTTCATGCAATATTTCATTCGAAGATTTTCCAATTAAATCTGATCGACCAAAATCGATCAAACCTTGTTCTAAGCCCTGCTGTCTAATATCATAGGCAAACCCCAAAATATTACCAGCAGCGTTGGCAAATGATGTAGTGCCAACTGCAGCTCCAGAACTCATTGCCTCACCAAATTTCTGAATAGCGTTTACTCTTGAATCTGCATCCCGATTTCGTAAAAAAGATGATATATCCCTTTTGGCATTACTCCATTTCTGGTTTAGTTCGCGAATATATCCTTTAGAAGTTCCCAATTTTTATTTTCCTTCTTTTTTTATTTCTTCTATAATCTTTTTTTCAAGTATCCCCCGATTTTTCCCAAGTAGCAAGAAGATCATCTACCTTTTTTAAATCTGCTGCTCTCATTTCTCTAATCGCCGGTACACTTCCAAGCGTTATCTTTTTCGAATATCCTTCCAATGCATTACAGATTTTATCTCTATACGCCTCAAAATTCACAAACAAGCTTCTTATAATATAAAACTCAATTTCACCCTTCTTGATTTTAGGAGTGACGACCTCGAAAACCTTTGACTGATCAACCGCGTTCAAAGCCGCTATCTTCTCTACAATCTGAGGCATCAATCCGCGCGCTGCTCTTCCAATATGTTCCAGGACATCCTTTGCAGCTGCCGAAAGCGTTGAAATATCAACATCTGCCTTTTTTAGAGATTCCCTTGTCAAGTAGAAATACCGATCCAAACGTATTTTCTCCAAATGTTTTGGCTCAGATTCAACCCATTTAATTATCGAAGGAACATTCCATGCTTTAAATTTCTCATTTTCATTATCAGGCGATTCTATGCACTCAAGCATTGCTTTAAATTCTTCATTTTCCGTTGTAAATCTTTTATTCCACTCATTTAACTGTATAAACAAGTCATTATCCAGCTTTTGAAGAACAAGGAGTTTGGCCAATACTCGTGTGTCAAGAGCACCTTCATCAGTTCCAAAATACAATTCTGCCAATTTCTTTTTTGTTATATAGGTATTTAAAAATCGTTTTGTTTGTCTAGGATTACCTTTTAAATTTCCTGCAACAATGGCTTTTATTCCGGCAATAACATCTACTGTTTCTTCAAATTTTCTTTTATTCTCATCTCCAATAAAATCCATCGCCTTTTCCTTTATTTTCTGCACATCGATAACATCATCTGATATGAGAAGCTTTTCTTTTTTTATCTTTTCTAAAAAAGCTTTAAACTGCTCCTTTGGGCAGTACTCTTGTACAACCAAGAACATCAAATAATTTTCTATATCTTTTGATGACAGTTCTGGTATATAAATTGGCAATTGAATAATTTTTTCGATATATTCTTTATCCAAATTCACTGTGTAATTTTCAATTGGTGGATACTTTTTTCTTATGGCATACTGAATAACATTTTCATCTGCTGCAATAATAAAAGTCATTTTTTCTACTGACAAGAAAAGTTTAATTGCCTCTAATGTCTCTATAATTCGATCTGGCTGGCACCTGTCCAAGTCATCGATTAAGACAATAATATTTTCAATTGCATCATCTTCAAGAGCCTTTTGGAATTCTTCTCTGAATTTTCTGACATTATTAACAACACTATTTTCATCATTTACTTCGTCAGTTTTAATATAATCATCCCGAATCGACTGAACAGCATTAGCTGTATTCTTAACACTCTCGCCAATTGCTTCAGCATTCGTAGAAATGCTGATCATAAAAGGCACTGGATTTCCCGTTGCAGCCGATGCAATCAGAGGTGCCCCTACCGATACGGCCTCGTCGCAAGTTTAAATAAGTCAAGCTTTTTCAATAATTTCGATATGCCGTCTTTTACTTTAGAGGGAATGTCTTTGTGTTCTTTAATTTCACGCAAAAGTGCCTCCATCAAAGCCACTTTTGCATCTTCATATCCCTCAAACATCCAAGCATTAATATTAATACATAATGTTTTTTCCTTTTTCTGTGCTTTCTCATCAATTTTCTGTTTTATCAATTTAAGAAGGGTTGATTTTCCAGCACCCCAGACTCCAAATACTCCGATGGTTAATGGTTTGTAATTTGGATTCTGAGAAATGTCTGCAATGACGTTTGCATATGGTTCATAAAACAAGATATCTACTTCTGAAGCATTATCCAACCACATTTTCAAATTCCTCCAATATCTAATCACTCTTTGCACCGCTGCTGGCAATACTCTTGAATGCCCCTAGAATAGAAGCTGATCACACGAGCATCAAAGTCATTCGCTTCTTTCAGTACCAGACCGTAGGGCATGAAATCTTCAAAATAAATTTTACACTCACCAACTGTACTCACATGTGCTACACATCTTTCCGTGTGCATAATGTACGCCCATCGCCTCCACCACCTTATTTGACTGATGCACGTTTTCTTTTCTACCATTGTACCTTCTTTTATGTTCCAAAACAAGATGTAAAAAGCTCTTGGCCTCTTTATTAAAGGCCAAGAGCTTTTTGCTTGCCGCTGAACTTCGACTTTGAAAATCGTGTTCAGCTTAATTTTCAATCATCTACGCTTTGCGCTTCAGATAATTCTTCCCAGTCTTCTGGATTTCCGCATCTACGGAGACACTCATGCCCGCCATCGACTGCACACAATCCGCAAGAACAGAATTTGAAATCATGCACAGAGTATGCAAAGTCATGAAACATATAAAATAGGAAAAGCGTCAAAAATCATCTTGGCCAGCGCTCTTTTCTGGACATGAGTGGCGCGAATGGTACATGAGGATGCGTCTGGTACCAGTAAGCTGTGGTAGCGACATCATCCTGACGTTCAAAAAGACCTCCGTGGCTGACACCAATCTGCTGCAGAGTTACCTTAAGGTCCTTCTCAAAAAGGATAGGATCAAGAAGGTGCCAGCGGTAGAAGCTGCGTTGTGGCATCTGATCATCATTGTGGTAATCATTATGAAGGAAGGTATCGTGGCTAGAGTAGTAAGGATAGCCAAGATACGGAGTACAGTACTGATTTTCAACGGTTTGGCCATTTTTGCTGTGTTGCAAAGCTCCAGGCACCGCCGAAGTAATCTTCTGTTCCCGTTCCGCAAATGGTTGGATAATCCTTGTCTCCATCGATGTAGAATTTCATCTCACCCTCTCCGTACCAGTAGCGTTCGAGGCTGGTAAGCGCAAGATAAGTTCCAACGTACTGGCCTTTCCCTTTGATGTTGTCGAGGACAACGTAGTCTTTTGCCTTTTCCGTTATGCGCTGACGACGCCACTGGGCATGGAAATAGGCAGCATCCTCCGGAACCGTTGTCAGGCAATAGTCGATCTGATAAAAGAAGGCCGGAATCGGCTCATCACACTGATTTTCAATGGTAATACGGGCGTTTTTACGGAACGGCATCGGGAAATAGCTGTTGAAACCACGGGTCGGATTGACAGCAATCGGGACTGAGTTTACCTGGTAGGAAACACCGAAGCCGCAGCAGAAGAAATCGCCAAGCGGGCATTCAACGGATGGAAATTCTTCATCGTCCCAGTACATGCGCAGAACAAGATCCCGCAGAACATAACGGTTACGTTCACTGGTACGGTCTGTAACGGTGATCCAGATGTGCTGAATCATGCCTTCTCCCTGGATCTCACCAAGTGTTACGGTCTCTCCTGCTTCTATTTTCGGGATACACGGGGAACCTTTTCTGGACGGACCAAGATCGCTGGATGCCATGCCGCCTTTTCCTTTTTCTCCGTTCCGGTTTTCCCAGTTGATGGAACGGGACTGTCCGTTTTTCAGCCGGAAAATATTCTGTAAACCACAATCAAACATCATATATTCCTCCTACTCACAAATGAGCAACTGTCTTTTATGTTGAATTGAATTCATTCAAACAATTCCGCTTAACAGGTACAGTCTCCACCCATGTTCCAGTTGATTCCTTGAAGGGGATTGCTTGCAAAGTTGTTATTATTGTACACTTTTATTTGTATAAAAGCAATGTGCCACTGCCATAAATCTTTAGCACCACACTCATGAATGCATAAGGAACAATGTACGATATCTGTCTTACCGTTACTGCATGGTGCATCATCGGTCTATTGGGTGTTCTGCTTATAAGATCTTTTGGATTCAGGGAGTTCCATCAAGAGAAAATCATCCCTTGGCTCGTTGGTATTGCTATGATTTTCTTCCTGATAGCTCTCATGTTTAACTAGAGCTAAAATTGGCTGAATACGGACTGAAAGGACGCATTGTTGTAGCAAGCAATGCAGACGTATATACATCTGCTTATTTTGCTTTGCAAAATACTTGTTGGGAACACCCAAACCCTTGAACTGCACCGTACCGATGCAGGCTGCGCGATTGCATCGCTGAACAGAATGCGATTTTGGTTTCAAGAGGGAACGGCAAAAAGCAGGCATGGATGGACGGCTTTCTTGTAAAACATTCACAAACCCCGAAAGGTGTGTTATTATAGTACCATCAACAAATTGAAGGAGGGCGGCGGATGTTCAGCATTGCAGGAATTGACCTGTTGAAGCAGGAACTTTTGGACCATGAACGCACTCTCCTTGAGATTTTGCTTCAGGACAAGACCACCAAGAAAAACATCATCTGGGCAACCGATGATTACGCTGAACTGGGCGAACCATACAGCTTCAAAAAAGAAATCCTGCCGGAACTGGTTACAGGCGAACAGGACAGTCTGATCCAGCCCAGAGTGGAAAAAGCACTGGAGCACCAGACCAACCGCACCCGTGACAAAGCAGAGGTGTTTACCCCCAGTTGGATCTGCAACGCACAGAACAATCTGGTGATGAGCAGTGGTTTGGCAGGAAGGATGTTTTCAACATCCAGAAGGAGATGTCGTGGAAAGCAACGGCTGACAAAGAAGCTGGAAAAGCCAGAAACCTGGAGAAAGAACGGAGAACCAATGACTTTTGATGCAATCGTAGGAAACCCGCCTTATCAAATTGCGGACGGTGGCAACAACGCTAGTGCAATGCCAGTGTACCAGAGGTTTGTAGAACTTGCGACAACTATTGAGCCGCATTATGCTTCTATGATTATGCCTTCTCGTTGGTATTCTGGTGGTCGAGGATTGGATGATTTTCGCGCAAATATTATGAATGACACCAGAATGCGTGTGCTTTTATGATTATGCGAGTTCGGATTATTGCTTCCCAGGCGTTGATATTTCGGGCGGTATTTGTTACTTTCTGTGGGATAAAGACTATGATGGTCCTTGTACGGTGACAAATGCCGAAAGTCAAATTGCACACAGCGTAAAGCGCTATCTAAACGAGTTCCCAATTTTGGTTCGTTCTAATGCGGCAATTTCAATTATTGATAAGGTTGCAAGAAGAAAAGAGCAAACGCTTGATACATTTGTCAGCAGTCAAAAAACGTTTGGCCTGCGGACATTTGCCCGCCCTGACGAAAATGGTGACCTCACTTTGCGTTGGAATGGTGGAAAAGGACCGATTTCTAGCGATAAAGTTACCGGCGGAACAGAGCTCATTGATAAGTGGAAGGTAATTGTTTCCAGAGTTTTGTATGAGCATGGTGGAAAGGCAGACAAGAATGGTCAATCTCGAATTTTGTCGATTCTTGAGATGTTGGGTCCCAAAGAGGTATGTAGCGAAACATATATCGTTGTGAACAGTTATGATACAGAAGCGGAAGCCGCTGGCTTGTATTCCTATCTCAAGACAAAGTTTGCACGATTCCTTATTATGCAGGCGACATCTTCTATTATGATAACACGCGGGTGCTTTATGTTTGTTCCTGTACAGAACTTTGCGGAAGAATGGACGGACGAAAAGTTGTACAAGAAGTATGAGCTGACGGAAGATGAGATTGCGTTTATTGAGAGTACGATTAGAGTGATGGAGTGAGGTGAAAATTATGGAAAAGCCTACAATCTTTTTTAGCCATTCTTCAAAGGACAGAGATGCAATTCTTCCCATTAAAGAGAAACTCATGAAAATTACCAGTGGTGTTATTCAAATTTTCATGTCTAGTGATGGCCAAAGTATTCCATTTGGTAACAACTGGGTTCATAAAATAGAGGAAGGATTAAACAACGCGAAAATCATGTTTGTGTTTGTCACACCGACTTCTATTGAATCAGGATGGATTTATTTTGAAGCTGGATTTGCATATTCAAAAGGTATTGATGTGATTCCGGTTGGTGTTGGTGTGGATATCGGCTCTATTAAGCCGCCACTTAGTCTCTTACAAGGATTTAATATTACTTCTGGTGAAAGTCTAAATAACTTTGTGACAGTAATAAATAAAAATTTTGATTTGAATTTCGAGACTATGTTTAACGAAAAGGACTTTCAAATTTTAGACACTACTATCGAAAAGAAAGAGCCAATACCACAGTTTAATGATATATTCACTTCTGCGGATTATATCGTTTCTGCAAACAAAAATCATCCTGAAAATTATGGAGGCCGTGCAGAAATACAAACTGCATTCGATGCGATGCAGGACTATTTGAAGGAGAATGATTATAAAATTTCCATTGATAGAAGGTTTAACCATACCATTTATAGCGTTCTTGTAAATGGACTGAGAATTATTCAGATTCCTGCTAGTTCAAAACCAAGAACAGATGGCTCAGATGATTTGAAAATCAATATGTCGATGTTTTCTTTTGAAGATTCTTTTGAACTGTTTAAATCGCTAATCATTGCTTCTGGAATTAAAAATTGTTCGTATCTTCGCTTCTTGCCAAATGCGCCATATGGCTATGTTACCTCAAAAGAAACTTTGTCCGCAATCGCATATAAAAATCCAGATTTATTGCTCCCGGACAGCGAACATATGGGAACCTATCATTTTTGCAATACAGATGTTGCATTCACTATATACGATAAGAGTTTGATGGAAAAAATCCGCAATATGTTCTTAGTGTTGGCTTCTCTCCCGAAAATACAACCGCAAAGCAAATGGTTGACTGTATTGAAAATCTGATAAATATTGGAGTAATAACAAAGAATATCACTACTGCCTAAAAAATTAAAAAGAGTGAATGGCTCTTTTAAGAAAGGAGCCCCACCATGACCGAACAAGCACTCCGCAAAATGATTGCTGCCGGGGAAAGCACCCGGCAGGAGTTTAAGTCGTGGGTGAAGTGCAAGGACTACCGGCAGCGGAAAGAGCTTGCGGTGAAAAGTGCACTTTCGCAGGCAAAGAGCGGTCATCAGACGGGAAAGAAAATGGAAGGCGTTGCATCGGCAGCTTCGAATAGCCCGAAATACAGCAGCACGACCAAAACTCTTGTGGGCAGCGTTCTCTCGCAGTCTGACAAGAATCGCTAAATAACCTAAAATGGGGCGTACAGTTTACAACTGTGCGCTCCATTTTTTATAACAGAAATCAAATATAAAGTGATATTACGTCGAATTATTTGAGAAATTGCCGGAAAATCCATGTAGATAACATTGGAAAATTGTGGTATAATAATACCAACCAGAAAGGAGGGTTGTGCTATGGACAACAACCAACTACAGTACATCAAAATTCAATCGCAATACGCTGATAAGGTAGAGCAATTTGAAAAGTGCGTTGTCAAAGCCGCAAAGCTGACACACGCGATTGCTGACACGGCTGAGAAAAAATGCAAGCAGGCGCGGATGGCAATAGAATCTGGCAACATAGATGTCATGCGGAATACGATTCAGCAGTACATCTGCCAGTACGGACAGGATTGGTCGCGTTTCCGGGATGTTCGGATACAGCTTGTAGATGGGAACACCTATGCACAGCTCTCTGCCGTTGACCTTATCCAGCAGCTACATTGTGTTATCACGCTGGTGTACAAGGATACTGCGTTGAAAACGGTGAACAAAGAAGCATTCCGAGAGTGCGTTAAAAGTTTGCTGAAGCAGTCTAAAATGTTTACCGATAAAGAGCTAGATGCAATGTTTGCGTAAAACAGGATAGCTGAAAATAAGCAAAGCCCACAAGCTGGATATAAAATCCGGTCTGTGGGCTTTACCATATCAGGAGTAATATTTCTGTGTGTGGCTGGCCGGGACGAGGGGCTTCTGGAACTAAACGGCAAGACCTATGCCTACTTATCCAGAAGTACTTGTTCCGCAGCAGACACATGATACTCCTGCAATGGGAACGCTCCCGGTTCCGGCAATCCCTGCATTACCTGATACGGCATCTGTATCTACCAATGGTGTTGCAACGGCTGCAACTGTCGATGATAATCTTACCCAAATCTAATTATTCGACTAACACATTATTTTCTACTGTATGTAGTAAAATTTCAATCTATAACTTTCTCAAATTCCCATTTTTCACCCAGATATAATAATCATGATTCAAAGCCTCTGAGTCGAAAGACTCAGGGGCTTTTTTATGTCTGGAGGTGAGCATTTTGTTATTCCGCACCATCACTATCATTATTACCATCGTATTTTAAAGCGCAGCTGCGCAGAAAGGAGAAAGCATTATGAACTTTTGGTCCGAAATCGTCAAAGAGGTTGGCACCGTCCTGGTGGAAGTCCTCGTCCGCATCGCTGAAGAAATGGAAAACAACGATTGAGCAAAATACACTGAAAAGGAGATTTTACTATGCCCGCAAATGTTGAAACGATGTTCTCTGTCCGTGAGACCCCTTGGCACGGCCTTGGCCGGATCATCATGGATGCCCCTGCAAGCCGTGAAGCCTTGGAACTGGCCGGTCTGGATTGGCAGGTGGAAAGCCGCAATATCTATTCCGGCACGGGTGCTATGATCCCCGGCTATCGCGCAAATGTCCGCAGCACCGATGATGCTGTTCTGGGTGTGGTATCCGACCGCTACCGCATTGTGCAGAACGAAGAAGCATTTCAGTTCACGGATGACCTGTTGGGCGAGGGCGTCACTTACGAAACTGCCGGTTCCTTGCAGGGCGGCAAGAAGGTCTGGATGCTGGCAAGCTTCCGAGGAAATATCTTATCGCTGGAGATCAAGTAGTACCATATCTTGTGATCTTCAACAGTCATGACGGAAGTTCTGGTGTGAAAGTGGCCATGACTCCGATCCGTGTAGTCTGCCAGAACACGCTGAACCTCGCGCTAAATACCGCAAAGCGCAGCTGGACTGCACGCCACACCGAAAATGTTCTGCTCCGCGTGCAGGATGCCCGTGAAACCCTGCAGCTGGCCAGCAACTATATGGTTGAACTCGGCAACCGTGGCGAAGAGCTGGCTCGCATCGATTTATCCGATCACAAGGTGCAGGAGTTCATCAATGAGTTTTTCCCGATTTCTGAGGACCTGTCCGATTGCCAGCGGAAGAATAATCTGCGCCTGCAGGAAGATCTGAAGACTCGCTACTACAACGCACCGGATCTGGAATGGGTCGGCAAAAACGGTTGGCGCTTTATCAACGCCGTCTCCGATTTTGCCACCCACGCAGATCCTCTCCGCAAGACCAAAAACTACAACGAGAACCTGTTCCTGCGCACTGCAGAGGGCAACCCCATGATCGACAAAGCCTACAAGATGGTGCTGGCAGCAGC
>ENA-OQCF01000070-OQCF01000070.1-human-gut-metagenome-genome-assembly--contig:-NODE-70-length-36444-cov-3.095162_pt1 | contig 36444 bp, 46 predicted proteins | sample MGYA00242756_ERZ504573 | MGnify/ENA primary metagenome ERZ504573 (study PRJEB26092, sample SAMD00036240) | human gut metagenome | host: Homo sapiens | study: EMG produced TPA metagenomics assembly of... | reverse complement strand
TTACATTAAAGATAATTTTTATTGGTGTCAAAATAAATAAAGCAACTTATTATTAAAAAACAAGAATTATCTTTTCTTTTGTAATTGTTATGTAAATGTTAATGAAGTTCGCTTATGTGATTTAGCTAATAAATTTTATATTTAAATTATTTATAGTTATTGTGGTTTATACCCTAAACGGTTAAATGGAAATGATGACATTGTAGTTTCATTGACTAGTTTTCCTAAACGTATAGGGAAGGTCTGGATGGTAATAGACTCAATCTTTCATCAGAAAGTACAGCCGGGTAAAATATGTTTGTATCTATCTAAGGAAGAATTTCCACGTGAGCGGCAAGATTTACCTAAAAGACTATTGGACTATGAAAAGCTAGGATTGAACATATGTTTTCGAGAGTATAATTTAATGCCACATAATAAATATTTTTATGCTCTTCAAGATTTTAGTGATAAGTGTGTAATAACAATAGATGACGATATATATTATAGGAATGATTTAATAAACAACTTATTGGAATTGCATAGAAAATACCCTCATAGTATATGTGCAAATAAAGTTTGTCAGGTTTCTTTTGATGAAAAGAAAAAATTTAAGCCATATAGTCAATGGAAGGCTTTATTTTATTGTAATACCCCATCATTATATAATGTTGCTTTAGGCTATGCTGGAGTATTATATCCTGCTAATATTTTTTTATAAAAAGGATGTATCTATAAGAAAAAATAATGGAATTGGCGTTGAAAGCTGATGATTTGTGGCTGAAAGCTCATGAAATTCTTCAGAATATAGAAGTGGTAGCTGGGGAATATTATTGTATAGGTCCAAGCATTCTTGGTGCTCAAAAAGTAAATTTGATGTCAACTAATTGTAATGGTGAAAATGATATACAGTGGAAAAACTATGTGAATATTATAGAATTGATGAATCTGCTTTTGAGAAAGATGTTTAAAGTATTCTATATAATTCGATAATATTTATAGTAAAAATCATAGTTTTAGTATTCTGTTAGTTTTATGTAATATATCTTTACTGTTGTTTTTGTCTAAATATACTTTGTTATTGTTTGTTTAATGGATGGTTGTACTTGATATTAATAAATTTTATGAAATATGTGCTTTTTGGTAAATATATCATCTTTTTAATTATGCATGTTCCAATAATTCTTTTTTGCTTTTTAATCGCTTTGAATCACTAAAGTATACGATAGATTCTCTACTTCAGAATGAAGAAGCAAAAACATTCTGTTCTTTATGTTTTTGTTGATGGACCACGTTTCCAACGAAAAGGTGAAGTGGAAAATGTGGAAAAAGTGCGTGATTATGTAAAATCTATAACAGGGTTTAAAGAGGTTCATTATAAGTTTGCAATTGCAAAATAAAGGACTTGGTAATTCTGTTATAAAAGGTGTAACAGAAGTTATCAACCGATATGGTAAAGCAATAGTTTTGGAAGATGATCTTATTCTTGCACCCAATTTTCTTTTTTTTATGAATCAAGGTCTTGATAAGTACAAAGAAGAGACGAGTGTGTTTTCTATTTGTGGATATTCTAATAAAGTGAAAGTGCCGAAAGATTATTCATATGATACTTATTTCTGCACTCGTAGTTAGTTCATGGGGATGGGCTACTTGGGCTGATCGCTGGAATAGTGTGGATTGGGAGTTGGAGAATTTCGATAAATACCACATACTGAAAAAAGAATTTAACCGATGGGGAGGTTCCGATTGTTGGAAGATGCTGAATGATTGGAAATGTGGAAGGAATAAGTCATGGGCTATTCGCTTTTGTTTTGCTCAGTTCTTACAAAAAAAAGTTTCCTTATTTCCTGTTACAAGCAAAGTGCAAAACGATGGTTTTGATGGGAAAGGTACAAACTGTAAGCGCTGGAGTCGTTTTCATTGTATATTTGATAACTCGGCAAAAAAGGAGTTTACATATCCGGAAAATGTGTCTATCCATCCATCCTTATTTCGTTCTGCTATTGGTTATCATTCCATCATAAAGCGAATTTTTAGCCGGATAATGTATTTTGTTTATAGATTTTGATAGTTGATGAAACCTAAAATCCTTTTTATTCTTCACCTTCCTCCACCTATACATGGCGCAGCCATGATGGGGAAATACATTCAAGAAAGTGAGTTGGTAAATTCTTCTTTCGATTGTTTTTGTATAAATTTAGCTACAGCAGGAAGTTTGTCTGATATTGGGCATATAAGTTTAAAAAAGCTGTTGAAGTATTTCTTTCTTCTAAAGCATATTTCTCACGTTGTAAGAGAAATCCGTCCCGAATTGGTTTATATCACTCCGAATGCCGGAGGAAAAGCCTTTTTTAAAGACTTTATTGTAGTGCAGATGCTGAAAAGTATGGGGTGCAAAGTCATAGCTCATTATCACAATAAAGGCGTTTCGGTTTATCAGAGTAAATGGGTTTATAACTTCTTTTATAAACGTTTTTTCAGCAATCTGAAAGTAATTCTGTTGGCAGAGAATCTTTATAAAGATATAGCCAAGTATGTAAAAAGAGAAGATGTGTATATTTGTCCGAATGGTATACCAAACTTACGTAAAGGAGAATTTGAAGCAAGGCGGAAAAACGAAGTCCCTTATCTACTTTTTCTTTCTAATCTATTGATAAATAAAGGAGTGTTTGTATTACTTGATGCGTTAAGAATATTGAAAGAAAAGGGTATCTTTTTAATTGTCAGTATGTAGGTGGAGAAACAGCGAGATTAATGCTGTACAGTTTCAGAAGAAGTGGATAAACGGGATTTGAATGATAGGGTTGCTTATGTCGGTCGAAAAGTAGGAGAAGAAAAAAATGCTTTTTTTCAACAAGCAGATATATTCATTCTTCCAACAATGAATGAGTGTTTCCCTTTGGTCATTTTAGAAGCCATGGAATATAAATTGCCGGTCATCTCAACCAATGAAGGCGGCATCCCCGATATGGTGAAAGATGGAGAAATGGTTTGATTTTTGAAAAACAGAATCCGTATTCGTTGGCTGATTGTATTGCGAAGTTGTTGGATGATGAGGAATTAAGAGTTAAAATGGGAAATGCCGGTTATGATAAATTCTGTCGTGAATTTACTCTACAACAATTTGAGCACAGAATGCTGGATATATTATCCCAAAATCTTCCTCAAAAGGAAAAAGAAAACTAATTTTTAAAGGTAGAACTACAATATCCATGTTATTGAAGTTAAAAAACTTACCCTTGTTGGAAAGCCATCGAGGGCTGACCACTTTGCCTTCCGGCAACTCCTGATCAACACCATCAATGCCCATTCCTACAACACCGCCCAGAAAGACAAGCCCTTTGCCGAAGCTTTGCAGCAGGGAGATGTGTTAATCCCCGACGGAGCAAGTATTGTCAAGGCGTGTCGTTGGCTGAATGCAAGATCCAAACCTACAGAGCGTATTGCCGGCTGGAATCTGTTCGAGTTCGAGATGAACAAGCTGAATGCTATCGGAGGAAAATGTTTTTTTCATGGGCAGCAGTGAAAAAGTATGGCATTGATAAAACAGCGTGTGAAAGTGGATTATCCCAAACATCGAAGTGGAAACCTATTCGCCACCCTAATAAGCCGGAGTTTTCGGAAGAGGACAATCGGGCGATAGTCGAAGCTATCAACAAGGCAAATCCTGATTTGCTCTGGATAGGGATGACTGCCCCCAAGCAGGAGAAATGGGCGTACACGCATTGGCATGAATTGAAAATCCATTGCCATTGCGGAACGATAGGTGCTGTTTTCGATTTCTATGCCGGAACGGTAAAGCGTGCTCCCGCCTGGTGGCAAAGGCATTCTCTGGAATGGTGTTACCGGTTATTGAAAGAACCCCGCCGGATGTGGAAACGTTACATTATCGGCAATCTGTTGTTCATGTGGAATATATGTAAGGAGTAGCTTGATGAAAAGAATCTTATTGCTCGTTTTTTGGTGTAGTGTTTCCTTATGGGCTGATGCCCAGGCATTGCTGGGAACTACCGGACTGCTTCATGCTCCCACGGCTGATATGCAGCGTGATAAAACTTTTCTGTTTGGTGGAAACTATTTGAATACTCATCCGTTATCCACCATTTTCGTAGCAGTGAAGTGGGGTATACCTTCAATTATTACATTAATATTACTATTTTCCCTTGGCTGGAGGTGTCGTATATCTGTACATTGGTACATGCGGATCATGGCTCTACTTATTTCCCGGAACAGTCTTGGGGAAAATTCACGAATCAGGACCGGGCTTTCAGTGCGCGTCTGCGCCTTTGGAAAGAAGGGTGGTGGAAGGAGTGGACACCGCAAATAGTCCTTGGTCTGGACGACCCCACCTCTCATGCCGATCATGGTGGTGGGGGATTGGTGTCCGGTAATACAAGCGGTTCCAATAATTACGCAACACGTTATTATCTGGCTGTAACCAAACATTTGGATGTTCAGAATATAGGTGAATGGGGTATTCATGCCGCATTTGTATATGGTAATGCCAAAGGTATAGAGCATTATAAACGTCCTTCATTCGGCACAAACTTCCGTTTTCAGTTACTCGGTGACCAGCCTTTGATTAAAGTTGTAAATAATCTTAACCTGATGGCCGAATATGACGCCCGCACAGTGAACATCGGGGCGCACTACCAGCTTTGGAAAGACCACATCAACCTGATTGCCGAACTGAACAACGGGAAATACTTCTCCGGTGGCATTTACTTCAAAATCCATCTGAAATGATAAAAAAGATTATCCGATTAGGATCTCCGGAATAGATTTTACTCTACAACATTTTGAACATCGGATGTAAGGGAGATATTGTTGCAAGATTTATCGAGTCATATTTCATAGGCGTTAATTAATGAGAAACATTTTGGATATTATCATTATAAATTCTATATTCGCATAGAATTTATAACCGATATAATTATGGAACTACAGTATTCAACCCCATACAGAGGCATTTGTTGGAAATGTTTTCTTACGATAAATCTCAGGAAGGTCTGGAAGAATTGAAAGAGGTGCTCTTTCAATATTATTCCAAACGGATGAATACAAAGTTGGATGAACTTTGGGATAAGGGAATTCTTGACCAGAAAAAGTTGGATGAAATAGCTGAAATGGATATCCATTCATTAAAATAACGTCAATGGCTAAGTTGGTTCTTGATACGAATTGTCTTATTCAAAGCATTCCTCAAAGGAGTCGTTACCATGTCTTGTGGCAATCCTTTGTGGACGGAAAGAACAAGCTCTGTGTATCCAATGAAATATTGGAGGAATATATAGAAATTCTGCAAAGACTTACCGACAATGAAACGGCGGAATATGTGGTGAAAACCATATTGAACAGTCCGTTTGTTGAATTGATAACTCCATTCTATCACTTTAATCTGATTACAGTCGATCCTGATGACAATAAGTTTGTGGATTGTGCCATTTCGGCCAATGCGCACTATATTGTTACCAACGACCATCATTATGATGTGCTGAAAGATATAGATTTTCCCAAAGTGAATGTTGTAAATATTCAGCAATTCTGTATTTATCTGTCACAAGAAAAATAATTTTTGAGTAAAAAGGAGGATTTATAGTTGGAAATAAAATAACTATAACTCCATGCATCCTGGGTGCAAAAACCGCCATAGAGGCAGTCTCCATACAGAGGCGCTCTATGGCGGTTTCCCGTTTCCCCACGTTTACCGGGGAAAATTCCCGTTTCCGGGAAGCCGGGAGGTTACTCTTCCATTTTGAGCTTGCCCAGTTCTTTCAGGATGTGCTCCATGGCTTCTTTGTAAACCTCCGGTTTCTCCTTTTCCATCCATTTCATCAGTTTGAAGTAAGAATTTGGAGTCACAATCTTTCCGTCTCGAATTTTGGTGGCGGTGGATCGGCCTATCGCACCTTTGTCGTTCAAGTTGCTGGGGTTTAAATCGCTTCTTCGCACGGCATTACTGATGCAAGTGCTGATGATCTCAAATTTTTTTCATGTTACTAAAAATTAAATTATTAAATAATAATTTGTAAATAGCATAATCATAGCTACTTACAAAATGTCTCGGCAAAGATAGAAAATATTTATTAACAATTGCCTGTTTTTGTGAGCAACGCCCTATTTATATTTTGCGTTCCTTTGCGTTATATTTATACTAACACACAAAAGAAATGGATTATACAGAGCAGTTTATCCGGCTGAATTGCAGCTTGATGTCGGATTACAAAATGATGAAGCTGAATGCCGACATGAAATGCATGGGGCTGGGGTTGTATCTTGAAACGATATTGTTTCTGCGAAAACAGCAGGAATACAAACATGATTTTAACGAACTGGATTTGCTGGCCGATCAGTGGGGAGCTACCGTGGAAAATCTGCAACATCTTATTAAGGACTTCGATTTGTTTCTCATTACAGAGGACGGGTATTTCCGATGTCTGTATCTGGACGAGGTGATGGGATATCAGAGCAAACTTTCCGAGCAACGTGCCGCTGCCGGCAGTAAGGAGGGAGAAGCAGTAAGAAAAGTACGGTGAAAGCATCTGCAAAAGCAACTGCGTCTACAATAGGAAGGGGCAGAATCAACGAAGGGAAAAACGGTGATACGTCCTGCATGGATCGTAACGAGGAAATCTACACGAAAAGTAATGATGCGCCTGCGTGGATAATAACGGGGAAGCCTACCTGAAAAGCGATGATACACCTTGCGTGGATTGTAACAAGGAAGCCTACCTGAAAAGCGATGATACACCTTGCGTGGATTGTAACGGGGAAGTCTACCTGAAAAACGGTGATACGTCTTGCATGGATAATAACGGGGAAATCTACACGAAAAGTAATGATGCGCCTGCGTGGATAATAACGGGGAAGCTTACATGAAAAGCGGTGATGCGTTCTGCGTGGATAATAACGGGGAAGCCTACATGGAAAGTGGTGGTGTACCTTGCATGGATAATAACAAGGAAGTCTACCTGAAAAGCAGTGGTGCACCCAGTATGGATAGCAAGGAGAGAATTTATATGGAAAGCAGGAATGTAGATAGTAACAAGACTGTCTGCATGGAGAGCAGCAAGCCAATCCATTCGGATTATAATAAGGAAATCTACAAGGAAAACAGCACGGAAAGCAACGTGAAAAGTAGTGCGGAAAGTATGAAAAATACGACTGCAAAAAATACAAATGAAAATTCAGTCAAAAATGTGATTCAAAGTGTTGATAATGAGTGTTATGGAAAGAACTTGCAAGCAAGCTTTAAGCAAAGCTTTATAAGAGAAGAAAAGAATAGAGGAGAAGAAGAAAAACAACAATAACAAAGAAAAAGAAATAATTGCTGTTGCTGCTGTTGATAAACTTCCCCGATTTTCCGAATTGTCCGAAACGATGCCCCGATGGGAACAATGCATCAATGAAGCTTTCATTACTCAGAGTTGGCTGGAGGCTGTGGGGATGATGTCAGGTTTGAAAGAACTCTTTTTGAACAATCTTTCTTTTATTCGTGATCTGTTCAAGAAACATGTCGTGGCACAAGGAAACACAGGAGGAATCACTTCCGTGTCCGAAGCCGAAGCTTATTTCGCCAACTACATCCGCCGAGAAAGGCCCACCCGTCTTTTTCTGGAAGAAAAGCTGAAAGAAAGAAGCCGGATGCAGAATGAATCGACATCGCTCTCGCCCTACGAAACGTACAATCCGCTGACCGGCGAACGTTCGTATTGCGGAGTTCCTCTTCCTGCCGATGCACCCCCGCGCCCCAACGGACGTGCCACCTGGGATAACCTGAAACAGAGCTGGATATGACGCGCGAAGAACATGCAGATTATGTGCGGTGGCTGAAAAGCCTGCCGCGCAGAAAGGACCATTTCCGTATGCCTTGTCCCGAATGTTCCGCAACGCGAAGCAATCCCAAAGATCCTTCGTTCAGTGTGCATATCACCCGTGAAGGGGGATGGGCGAAATGCTTTCATTGTGATTTCGCCATAGCGTGGAACGAGGACGAGATGTGGAAAAGAGAACAGAAACAACAAGACCGGGAACGGCAGAAACAGCAGAAGGATGCACCGCAGCACCGTAACACGTCGCAGCACCACGATGCAGCATCGCAGCACCATAACACGTCGCAGCACCACGATACAGCACCGCAGCACCATAACACGGCACAGCACCACGATGCAGCATCGCAGCACCATAACAGGTCGCAACGCAAGCCGCACATCCCCCTGCAACCGCCTGTACATTACGTATGCCCGGTAATTAATAAAAACAAACAAATTATGAATGGAGAAATGATGGAATACATGGTCGACAGACGAGGTATTCCGATGGACGTCCTGACAAGGATGAAGATAGAGGAACGCTTGGAATTCCTGCCGCAGACCGGCAAGGAAGAAGCCTGCATCTGCTTCCCTTACCTGGAGGACGGAGTAATGAAAAACATGAAATTCCGGGATGCCGCAAAGCATTTCAAGATGGTGAAAGGAGCCGAGCTGATTCCTTGGAACATAGACGCCATAAAAGGGAAGGAAAAGTGCTACATCACCGAAGGCGAGATAGATGCCCTCAGCCTGATAGCCGCAGGACTGGAAGAGGTGGTGTCCGTACCCAACGGAGCCGGAGGCGCGAACCTTCAGTGGCTGGACCGCTTCGTGGAGTCGCACTTCGATGACAAGACGGAAATCATCCTGGCCATGGATACCGACAAGCGCGGAGTGGAGTTGCGCGACGAACTGGTGCGCCGCCTGGGCGTGGACCGCTGCAAGGTGGTGGCCTGGGGGGAAGGCTGCAAGGATGCCAACGAGTATCTGTTGAAGTACGATCTTCCGAGGCTCCGCCAGCAGGTGGAGCAGGCGGCGGAAATCCCGTTGGAAGGAGTCTTCTGCCCCATGGACGAATGGGATACGCTGATGGATATTTATTACAACGGAATGCCGGAAGGAGCCGATACGGGACTGGAGAATCTGGACCGGCTGATTAAGTTCGAGCGTGGTTTTGTGCTCACGGTCACAGGCGTTCCCGGTAGCGGAAAAAGCGAGTTTGTGGACGAAATTGCCATGCGCCTGCTCCTGCGCCACGATTGGAAGGTGGGCTATTTCAGTCCGGAGAATACCCCGCTGGCCTATCACTACCGCAAGCTGATACGCCGCGTGGTGGGCAAGCGTTTCGAACACAAGGGGATGCCGTTGCCGGAAGCCGGACAGGCCATCCGTTACCTGGCACAGAGTGTCTTCTCCATTATGCCGAAAGAGGACTTCTCGGTAGAGAGCGTGCTCCGCATTGCCGCCCAACTGGTGAGCCGGAAAGGAGTGAAGGTGCTGGTGGTGGACCCCTTCAACCGCTTCGAGCATCAGATTCCCGACTGGGAAACGGAAACGCAGTACATCAGCCGCATCTTCGACGAGTTCTCCAATTTTGCCGTGAAGCACAAGGTGTTGCTCATTCTGGTGGCGCACCCCACCAAGTTGCGCCGCGAACCGGGAAGCAAACGCTGGCCTGTGCCCACGCTGTATGATATCAACGGCTCGGCGGCCTTTTTCAACAAGACGGATTATGGAATGGTGGTAGACCGTAACGATGAGCTGGGGCAGGTGCTGGTGCGTGTGGCCAAGGTACGTTTCGACCATCTGGGCGGACCGGGAGATGCTTTTTTCGCCTTCAGCACTTACAACGGACGCTACACGCCTACCGAGGAGAGGACCTTGGATCATAATCCGCCCGAACCGAAGTGGGAGCATACCAATTTCCTGACAGAGAAGCTGAAGCCCGAACAGCAGGGCCTGGGGTTTAATGAGGGGGAATGAAGTAGTTGAATGTTGCTGTTCCTGAATAACTTGGGGATAGGAGAAGGGAGATGTCAAAACAAAAAGGACAACCCCGAAAAGTTACAGATAGTAATTATAACACGTAAAAGGATCGTATCAAGCTCTGTATGGAGTAATGATACGACCCTTTCTTTAGTCTTTTAGGATGCTCAAATTTCAGATTGTAAGTTCATGTTTTCAAAAACTGAGTTTTGACACTCGCTTTTTAGGGCTTGTAGTTACAGTCTGTAACTTCTCGGAGTAGTTATTTTATTTTGACATACCCCCTTTAAAAGTTGCTTACAAGTAGATCATGCTGCCGGCAGGCTTTACTGATTACTGGTCATTCCTCAGCGATCACTGGTCATTCCTCATTAGCCATTAAAATCCTCTCCACCGTTCCCGTTTTATCTCCTCGCACTGCCGTCGCTGCCATGCGGGCATTATTTTCTCCAGCTCTTTCAGTTTCCATCCCTTCATAAAGCGTATCTCGTCCTTTTCCTGCTCCGTGCACAGGCTGATGCGCAGCAGTTCGGGGTAGAGCACCTGTATATGGAAAATCTTGGCTCTCCACAGCAGCATGGACATCTGCCAGGGGGTGAGGGCTTGGATGCGGTTCAGGGTGAGCAGCATTTCCAGATAATGACGGTAGAAGGCTTTGTCCACGGTCATGAGTTGGTTTATCAGATAGTTCATTTTTATTATTGTTAAATGAAAAGATTAGTTGAATGAAGGGTCAGGAAATCAAAGCGGAGGAAAGGGACCCTATCTTTGGAGAAAGCCCCCTTGGATACAGTATCTTTGAAGAAACCTCTTTGAAAACAAACAGTTCTCATTGGAAACCCTATCTTTGGATACGTTATCTTTGAAGAAACCTCTTTGAAAACGAACGGTTCTCATTGGAAACCCTATCTTTGGAGAAATCATCCTTGGATACAGTATCTTTGAAGAAGCCTCTTTGAAAACAAACGGTTCTCATTGGAAACCCTATCTTTGGAGAAAGCTTCCCTTAAAAGCGGTATTCCTTTACAGCATCAAAACAAGGACACGGTTTCACGGGATTCAAGTCATGATGCCCCACTATCAACGCTTTGGGGAACAGGAGGCGCAACTCGCGCAGCAGTGCCAGCATACTTCCCTTCTGCATCAGAGTACGCGTATCGGCAGGTGTGCAGTCCGCCGAGAGTCCTCCTTCATAGCAGATGCCGATAGAATGCCGGTTATGGTTCTTGCAATGCGCTCCCACCTTTTCCAGAGGTCGTCCGCGGTGAATCTCTCCGTCACGGGTGATATAGAAATGATATCCTATGTCCGTGAAGCCCCGGTGGCGGATGTGGTCCCGGCGGCAAGTCTCAAAATCCAGCCTCCGCCCCTCAGGGGTGGCGGAGCAGTGGATAATAATCAGGGTGATGGTTCTCATGATCATCAGATACAGCGTTCAGGCCGAGTGCGCCGGCAACGGCGGTGGCTACGGTGATAATTACTTTCAGAATCAGTGTCCAGGTGTTTTTCTTTGTTCTTGAACTCATTGGAATTTTGTTTTAGAGGTTGATAATAAGTGAATTGTAATGGAAGCCAAGGGCTGAATGTACCCCAATGAAAACGGCTTGTCACAGGGGCACATTCAGCCCTTTAGCGTCGTGCCTTTAGCGTCGTGCCTTGCTTCCGTCATACAGGGGTTCCGTCAGGCCTGTCCTCCGTTTTCCGGCTCCTTCGCCTCTCCGGTAAGATCCACACTGGTCTTTCCGGCTTTCAGCGCCTTCACCACCAGTCGGGCCGCCTTGCGCGTGGCCACCAGGTTGAACACGGCTTCCTCCTGCAAGTTCTGGAAACGTGTTCCGGCACTCCAGTTCACATTCAGCTTTCTGACGTGGATGGCAGGATTGTAGTCGGCAGCGCTTTCCGCTCCCAGGCTGTTGATGCTGATGGAGAAATCCCCCAAGTCGCCCAGCTGTATCTTCTGTCCTCCCAGAAGCTGTTCCCTCATGCAGTCCACCGCCATGGTGAGGATGGCCACGATGTCCGCGCGCTTGTACACACAGCCGTGGCTGGCAATGTGCTCGGCAAAGCGGTTGATGTCCATCACTTCCGAATACTGTGCACTGGCGTAAGCCTTCTTGGCGGCATCCGCGTCCATCGGATTGCTACGCATAACGATACTGTAATTTACCATAGTCTGTTAAAATTAAAAGTTGATAATTGAGAATTAAGAAACACTGTTGCCGGGGAATGAAGCAAGTCAGCCGTCAGTCACTGTCCATTAACCGTCAGCCACTGGTCGCCGACTGCTGAAAGAACCCTATCTTTCACGTGTAAGATCCTATATCTTACAGCTGTAAGATTATAGATCTTTCGCCTTCATCGTCCCGACATTACAAAGATACGATGTGCGGATTCCGGAAAGTTGATTCCGGTGGGTTGTAGTTGATAACAGTTGATTCTAGTTGATTATTGTTGGAAAAACATTCTTTCTTCTCGTCCGTTTTTCGTACTTTTATGGAAGTAAATAAAAAGTATGGAATGTATGGAGAATTTTGAGATACGCACGTATGGCCGCACCGAACTGGCCCTGTGTTATTTCCCGGATTTGAATCCGCAGGTGGCTTACCGTAAGTTGCAGTATTGGATTGACTATTATCCTCACCTCAGGGAGCAACTGGAGAAGATGGGCAGTGGCTTGAGCTGCCGTACCTATATGCCGGCTCAGGTACAGCTGATTGTGGGGGCGATAGGGGAGCCTTGAAAGGGGATTGTGATGGAGTGCGGCCAGATAAAAAGAATGGCTTCCCCGATTGCGTAATCGATATGGCAAGTGAACGACCGGCTCCTGTTGACAGTCGCATTGAAAGATTGGCAAGGTTGATATATGTGAATGAAAATGACACGAATGACGCCAATCAGAGATATAGACCCAATTTGCGCCATTCGTGTCATTCACATTCTGGATAAAGAACGGAATAGAACCTCTATTCCCGTATTTCTCCCTTATGCACCAGCATTTTCACCAGTGTCCGTTTGGAACTGTGCGTGTCCGAAACCCATAGCACAGAGTCGTTTTGCGCATAGATGCGGGCAGGCTGGGAAAAAGCATATCCTTTTACAGTTTTTATTTTCTTGCTCCATTCGTCGGACTGGCGTTCGTATATGTTGATGGCGTCATTGTCGCCGGTAGCATACCAGCGGTCGCCGCACAACGCCAGTGTCTTGGGCTTGAAGCCGGGCGACAGGGAAAGGTCGTCCAGATCGATGGAAGCGTCGTTTGCCATATCATCGTTGACCAGTGCCGGATCGAGCACCCGTATTTTCTTCCCTTCATAATCCGTGAGCAGCAGATGCCCTTCCGCATCGGGCTGCATGGAATGGCTGGCAAAGCCGTTGTTGCCCGGACTGCCGTTGCCGGATGCCCGGCGGTAACGGTTCACCTTCTGGTAATTTTCCGGGGTGGCATCCTCCTCTTTGTAAATGCTGACCATTCCGTTCTTGTCGCGTGCGAAAATCAGCCGTCCTTTACCGTCATGGCCTGTGCCTGGAATACGGGGCCGCTCCATTGCCCGTTGCCTATGCAGGTGAGGTAGGACAGTTCCGGCAACCGGAATACATGGATGCGCGACTGGCGTTCGGCCACATACAGCCGGTTGCCCGACGGCACGATGGCTTCTATCTGACTTCCGAAACTCTTCTCCCCGCCGTCGTGCTGCCAGCTCTGCAAGGTTCCCAGCCGCTCACCTTTCTTTATACTGAACAGCAACAGGCTGCTGCCTGCCTTTCCGATGTTTGCGATGAAAAGGGTATCCCCCAGATGGGCAACGGTATAAGGGGTGAAATCCTCGGCCGTTTCCATGCCCAGGGTTTCCGCATCAATCAGCTGCGCCGCCTCATACGAGTAATACCAGTAACTGTTATAATCCCCGTTTCCTTCTCCTTCCCCGTTTCCTCCGCCGGGAGCGGAGGGGTAGCCGCAGATTTCATCCAGGGTGACTTTGCTGCATTGTGCCGTCAGGACTCCGGACAGCACAATCAGGATATAAGCGTATATTTTCATGTTGTTCTTACTATATTATATAGGTATATATTTATTTCAGCTCACTCATGGGGATGGCGTAAACGCATGTCCCGTTTTTCACGCGGTCGGTGATGAACAGCGTGTGGCGGCGGATGCAGAACTTCTCAGGTGCTTGCAGGGTGATGCCGCCGATGGTGGTATGGTCCTTCATGATCTCTCCCGTCCGGGGATTGACCTCACAGAACTTTTCTGTGCCGTTGGAACTTACAAACAGCTTTCCTTCGTAGAAATCCAAGTCGTAGGGTACATTTTTATAAGCCAGTTGCCCGGTGCGTTTGGGTGAAACTCCTTCCCGTATCCCGTCGGGGGCGAACAGGTCTATGCGTTTGGCGGGATGGGTGGAGTAGAGCAGGCCGGTCTGTTCGTCCACCGCCATGCCGTAAGTGCCGTTTGTCTCGCCCAGATGTTCGGAACGTACATAAATCCGCGGAGTCACTCCGGACTGTATAGCCTGCTCTTCTACAAAGTTGACGTAGCGTTTGTCGTGTATCATGACCAGCCCTTTGTAGAGCAGCACATCGAAGGCATGTACGGTCTGCGTGGGCCCCGTTCCCCAGCTTCCATTGCCTATGCAGGTAAGGAACTGATGGCTCTTCGCATCAAAAATCTCGGTACGGCTTCCTTCGTGGGTGACATAAATCTTGTCGTGGGCACGGGTGACACCGTTCGGGCGGCCGCCGAATTTCCCGGTAACTTCTCCGTGCTTCCATTCCTTGATGCTTCCCAAGTGCTTCTTGCCGCCGCCGGCAAGGCCGAACACCTCTACGCTGTACTGGTTGTCCGCATCGTTCACGGCATACAGGGTATCTCCGTACACATATACATCCTTGGGGCGGAAGGTGGTTCCCGTAGCGCCGGGCAAGTCGGTATAATCCAGCTTGAACGCCACCGGCTCCCCGTCGTTTCCTCCCCGGTCGGTCTCTCCGCGCAGGGAGACAGGCCACCGTCCAGCGCATCGAGTTCCGGGTCTTCGATAATGTGTTTCGAAGCCACGTATATATCATCAAAATAACGGTTCCTGCTCCAGCGGGTGTGCAGGAAGCGGCGGGAATAGACGGGCAGCTCCTTGTCCAGCGACAGCGCCACATATACGTTGTTGCACAGGGTGATCCACCCCGGTCCCGTCTGTTCGTAAGTCATGTTTCCCGCATGGCCGTAGCCCACACAGTGGGCAAACTCGTGGAATATGGTTTCGGTGATGCTTTTGTCATCGGCATAGTGTTCCAGATAACACACTTCATGCATGCCGAAGGTGGTTCCTCCGCCCAGTCCCATCACGCCGGTGGTATAGCCGAAGGTCAGTCCGCGGTGGTTGAGCACGTTGGCCAGCAGGGCGGTCTTGTCTATTTCCGTCTTGTCATTGTTGCTGTGCAGCGGGCCGAACTCGTACAGGGCGGTCTTGAACCGTTCCGACGAGAACATATACGCCATGTTCAGCGCGATGGCCACCGCCTCACGCGTGTGCGAAGCTTCATCTTGTACTTCCAGCTGTCCTGGGTGTCGCTGTATCTGCCGAAGGCGATGTACCATTTGCACCGGATGGATTGCAGCCTTGCCCAGTACGGGTCGTCACACTCTACGGTGAAGGTCAGGTTTTCTTCCGTGAGGTAGGGGTTTGCCATGATCCGTATTTTCTTTCCGCTGCGGGTATAGGCGGTCAGGTCCTTGGTGGCGAACGGTATGTGTACCCGGAGTTGCTGGAAAGGCATGATCTTTTCCAGCGACATGAACTTGAATTCTTCCTCGTAACCGTCTATCCTGGCCCAGAAAGTCACGTTTTTCAAGGCTCTGGGACTATAGAAACGGAGTTGGAAACAGTGCTCGTCGTCCATTCCGAACTGAAGAGGCTGGCTGACGTAGAAGCTGCGCTGGCCGGAGTCGAAATAAACATCCTGGGATTCATTGTCATTCAGCAGGTAATACGTGTTGTCCGGGTTATAATCCGTTTCGGCCAGCCGGACGGGCAATTCGTTGTTTGCCACGTTTCCTTCTCCGGAAACCGGAAGTTCGTCCTCTTTGCAGCTACCCAGCAGTAAAAGCATACCTGCTAAAATCAACAGGCTGGTGGAAAAAAGTTTTTTCATCGTCTGTCTTTATTAGAATTACATTTAAATTTGAAATAATCACTCTTTTGGAAAAGGGTTGCAAAAATAATTGTTTTGGATCAGACGGACAAAGAACCTGTATTTCATTTTGTATGAGTCCCTGTTTTTTATGTTCTTTTGTTTTTCTGCCTCAAAAAAATAAATCCTATATTGTTGCCCTGGGCTTTGTTCATAGGAAAATATGCTGTATTTTTGTTATCCGAAATAAAGATGAAGATATGGCACAACCTTTAGCAGAACGTTTGCGTCCGAAGACATTGGACGATTATATAGGTCAGAAACACCTGGTGGGGCCGGGGGCTGTCTTGCGCAAGATGATCGACGCGGGACGCATCTCCTCCTTTATCCTCTGGGGGCCTCCGGGGGTGGGGAAGACCACGCTGGCGCAGATCATAGCCAACAAGCTGGAAACTCCTTTTTATACACTGAGTGCGGTCACCTCCGGTGTGAAGGATGTGCGCGATGTGATAGAGAAGGCGAGAAGCAACCGTTTTTTCTCTCAGGCCAGCCCCATCCTGTTCATTGATGAAATCCACCGGTTCAGCAAGTCCCAGCAGGATTCCCTGTTGGGGGCGGTGGAAACGGGAGTGGTGACCCTGATAGGCGCCACCACCGAGAATCCTTCGTTCGAGGTGATCCGGCCCTTGCTCTCCCGCTGCCAGCTGTATGTGCTGAAATCATTGGAGAAGGAAGATTTGCTGGAACTGCTGCATAATGCCATCGCAAAGGATGTGATACTGAAAGAAAAGAAGATAGAGCTGAAGGAAACGGATGCCATGCTCCGCTTTTCGGGAGGCGATGCCCGCAAGCTGCTGAACATACTGGAACTGGTGGTGGAGGCGGATGCGGATGCCGGACCCGTGGTGATTACGGATGAGAAGGTGACCGAGCGTTTGCAGCAGAATCCGTTGGCATATGACAAGGACGGGGAGATGCATTATGATATCATTTCCGCCTTTATCAAGTCCATCCGCGGAAGTGATCCGGACGGGGCGCTCTACTGGCTGGCGCGTATGGTGGAGGCCGGAGAGGACCCGGCTTTCATAGCCCGCAGACTGGTCATTTCGGCAGCCGAGGATATCGGTCTGGCCAATCCCAACGCATTGCTCCTGGCGAACGCCGCTTTTGATGCCGTGATGAAGATAGGATGGCCTGAGGGGCGTATCCCGCTGGCGGAAGCTACGGTGTATCTGGCCACCAGCCCCAAGAGCAACTCGGCATACGAGGGGATCAACAGTGCCCTGGAACTGGTGCGGCAGACGGGCAACCTGCCTGTCCCCTTGCATTTGCGCAACGCACCCACCAAGCTGATGAAACAGTTGGGCTATGGCAAGGATTACAAGTATGCACATGCCTATCAGGGTAATTTCGTGCAGCAGCAGTTCCTGCCGGACGAGGTGAAGGACAGCCGCATCTGGCATCCGCAGAACAATGCGCAGGAAGCGAAGATAAAGGAACGGATGCAGAGCCTCTGGGGGGAACGGTTCAAGGAATGAAAATGAATTGCATTGATCCTGTGCTATAAAATTAAAAATTGGAACGCAAATGACATAAATCCAACCTTCCGGCCGGTTTATATCCATGCTGTGCAGCTGTTAATTTGCGTCATTCGCGTTCCAATCTAACCGAATAAATGAACAAAATATGAAATTTAACTTTTGAGCATATGAAAATAGTAGTTTTAGACGGTTACGGATTGAATCCCGGTGATTTGTCATGGGAGGAGATGCGGGCGTTGGGCGAGCTGACGGTGTACGACCGCACAGCCCCTGCCGAGTTATTGGAGCGTTCTGCCGGAGCGGAAGTGCTGATTACAAATAAAACGGTGATTACGGCGGAGGATATGGCCGCTCTGCCTGCCTTGAAATACATCGGCGTGCTGGCTACGGGATATAATATTGTGGACATCCAGGCTGCGAAAGCGCGGGGCATCATTGTCACCAACATACCTGCCTACAGCACCGCTTCCGTTGCCCAGATGGTCTTTGCGCATATACTGAACATCACCCAGCGTGTAGGCCATTATGCCTATGCCAACCGTCACGGGCGTTGGGCGAACAACCCCGACTTCTGCTACTGGGATACCGACCTGGTGGAACTGGACGGGAAGAAGCTGGGAATCATCGGCTTGGGAAACACCGGACAGGCGACGGCGCGCATCGCTGCCGCTTTCGGAATGCAGGTATGCGCCTATACTTCCAAGCCGCAGTCACAACTTCCCGGAGGAATCCGGAAAATGGAGCTGGATGAGCTGTTCCGCGAATGTGACGTGGTGAGCCTGCACTGCCCCCTTACACCCGATACCAAAGAGCTGGTCAATGCCGCCCGCCTGGCCCTTATGAAACCGACGGCCATTCTGATAAATACCGGCCGCGGTCCCTTGGTGAACGAGAAAGACCTGGCCGACGCACTGAACAAGGGTGTGATAGCGGCTGCCGGACTGGACGTGCTTTCTTCCGAGCCTCCCCAATATACCAACCCCCTGCTGACGGCGAAGAACTGCTTCATTACGCCGCATATCGCCTGGGCCACGAAAGAAGCCCGTGTCCGGCTGATGCGGATTGCGGTGGGGAACTTGAAAGGATTCATCAAGGGTGAGATTGTAAACAATGTGGCGGAATGAGAACAAAGGAAAAGACGGAAAGAAAAGAAGGAGGTAAGAAAAATGGAAGAAGACAAGAATACGTTGGATTTGCATACGGAAGTTAGGGAAGAGGACAGGGTGGCAAAGGCCGTTGCCTTGTTCAAGGAAGGATATAACTGCTCCCAGTCCGTAGTGACGGCTTTTGCCGATCTGTATGGTTTCACCCGTGAACAGGCCCTGCACATGTCCGCCTCTTTCGGCGGCGGCATAGGGCGGATGCGTGAAACCTGCGGTGCTGCTTGCGGCATGTTCCTGCTGGCCGGGCTGGAGAAGTGCGCCATCGAGGGGAAAGACCGTGAGAGCAAGGCGGCGAATTACGCTCTGGTGCAGGAACTGGCCGAAGAATTCAAGAAGCGGAACGGCGCCCTGCGGTGTGCCGATTTGTTGGGATTGTCCGGAAAAGAGCCGGTAGTATCCACACCGGAAGCAAGGACGGAACGGTATTACGCCAAGCGTCCTTGTGCAAGAATGGTAGAGGAAGCGGCCCGGATTTGGAGCGAACACCTCGAAAAACAAAAAAAATAGGTTGAAAAATCGCTTTTTCTTATAGAAATACAAACTTTTTCGATGCAAAAGTGTTGAATAACATAATTTTGTGTATCTTTGCAAGCGATAAGAAACACAAACATTCACATCGGAATGTGTGGGTGCGGTTAACGTTTAACTAAAAGCAAATTGAAAATGTTGAAAGAAAAAGCAGGTGCTTTGGCCGGACAGATCTGGGAAGCACTGAATGGAACTGAAGGTTTGACACAAAAACAAATCAAGAAAGCAACCAAACTGAAAGCTGACAAGGATTTCTTCCTGGGGCTGGGCTGGCTGCTGAGAGAAGATAAGGTCGTTACTTCTGAAGTGGAAGGCGAGATCTTTGTAAAATTGGTGTAAGAAGAAGATTTTAAACTCATAAAAAAATGCGTTGGCACATCGTTTGGTATGTTGTCAACGCATTTTTTTGTATTATAGTAATAATATGAATCATCTTTTTGAATAGTATTCATATTATTACTATATTTGCAGGGTAATTAAGTCCAAAACGTTATGAGTTACAAATCAGTGAAAGACGTTGTAACGATGTTGCTGGAAAACGGTTTTGTATTGAAGAGTCAGAAGGGTAGCCACATGAAATTTGAGAAGGATGGCATGATTGTTATCGTACCGGATCACAACAGCAAAGGCGTTGAGAAAGGCACTTATTACAGCATTCTGAGACAAGCGGGGTTAAAGTAGCCCCCCTTGTTCTCTTGATATTTTAGGACAGGAGGCAATATGAAAACAGTGGAAGTGATTGTAGAACACGCAGGAAAGAACTTGAGTGCTTATATCGAAGGTGCTCCCGTTATTACCGTAGGCAATGACATGAAGGAGATTGAGGATAACATGAAGGAGGCAATAGAGTTGTATCTGGAAGATAATCCGAATCCTTGTGAAGTCTTGTCGGGAGAGTTTGAATTGAAATTTAAGATAGATGCCGCTACTTTTATCAACTATTATAGCAGCATCTTCACCAAGGCTGCTTTGAGCCGGATTACCGGAATCAATGAACGCCAGTTGTGGCATTATGCAGCCGGAGTGCATAAACCTCGCAGGCGGCAGTTGGAAAAGATCCAGAAAGGCATACAGTCTTTGAGCAGGGAATTGTCTGCTATAAATTTATTGTAGTCTTTAAAATCTTGTTCTTTTTGCGTATCTTTGCGCCCGAAAAGCAAGAAACTTGTTTGTTTTTAAATAGATAGCTGTTAAAGATGAAGAATATCCGTAATTTTTGCATTATAGCACATATAGACCACGGGAAATCGACCTTGGCCGACCGTTTGTTGGAGTTTACAAAAACCATCCAGGTAACCGAAGGGCAGATGCTTGACGATATGGACCTGGAAAAGGAGAGAGGTATTACAATCAAGAGCCATGCCATCCAGATGGAGTACGAGTATGGGGGAGAGAAGTATGTACTGAATCTGATTGACACTCCGGGACACGTGGACTTTTCATACGAGGTATCCCGTTCCATAGCCGCCTGTGAAGGGGCGCTGCTCATTGTGGACGCTTCGCAGGGAGTGCAGGCGCAGACTATCTCGAATCTGTACATGGCGTTGGAGCATGACCTGGAAATCATTCCCGTGCTGAACAAATGTGATATGGCGAGTGCCATGCCCGATGAGGTGGAAGATGAAATCATCGACCTGCTGGGCTGCAAACATGAGGATATTATCCGTGCCTCCGGCAAGACCGGAATGGGTGTGGAGGAGATATTGAAGGCGGTGGTGGAACGTATCCCGCACCCGACGGGAGACGAAGAGGCGCCGCTACAGGCTTTGATTTTCGACTCGGTATTCAATTCTTTCCGTGGAATCATCGCGTATTTTAAAATAGAGAACGGTGTGATCCGCAAAGGGGACAAGGTAAAATTCTTCAATACCGGCAAGGAGTATGATGCAGATGAGATCGGTGTGCTGAAAATGGATATGATTCCCCGTGCGGAACTGCGCACAGGAGATGTGGGGTATATCATTTCGGGCATCAAGACTCGCGCGAGGTGAAGGTGGGGGATACCATCACTCACATCGCCCGTCCGTGTGAAAAGGCGATTGCCGGATTCGAGGAAGTGAAGCCGATGGTGTTTGCCGGGGTTTATCCTATCGAGGCGGAAGATTACGAGAACCTCCGCGCTTCGCTGGAGAAACTTCAGCTGAATGATGCCTCGCTGACTTTCCAGCCGGAGTCCTCACTGGCTCTGGGATTCGGATTCCGTTGCGGTTTTCTGGGATTGCTTCACATGGAGATTGTTCAGGAACGTCTGGACCGCGAATTTGATATGAATGTGATTACGACCGTGCCCAACGTGTCGTACATGGTGTATGACAAGCAGGGACATGCCAACGAGGTGCATAATCCCGGCGGTATGCCCGATCCGACGCTGATTGACCACATCGAGGAACCTTTCATTGATGCCACGATCATTACCGCCACCGATTACATCGGCCCTATCATGACGCTGTGTCTGGGCAAGCGCGGCGAACTGGTGCGGCAGAATTATGTGTCGGGCAACCGGGTGGAGATTCACTACAAGATGCCGCTGGGTGAAATCGTGATTGACTTTTATGACAAGCTGAAGAGTATCTCGAAGGGATATGCTTCCTTTGACTACCATCAGTCAGGTTTCCGCCCTTCCAAACTGGTGAAGCTGGATATCTTGTTGAACGGTGAGCCGGTGGATGCGCTTTCTACCCTGACACATGTGGACAATGCCTATAACCTGGGCAAGCGTATGTGCGAGAAACTGAAAGAGCTGATTCCGCGCCAGCAGTTTGATATTGCCATTCAGGCAGCTATCGGGGCGAAGATTATCTCAAGGGAAACCATCAAGGCGGTGCGCAAGGATGTGACCGCGAAGTGTTATGGCGGTGACGTGAGCCGTAAGCGTAAATTGTTGGAAAAACAAAAAAGAGGTAAGAAACGAATGAAACAGATCGGTAATGTGGAAGTACCGCAAAAGGCGTTCCTGGCCGTTCTGAAGCTGGATTAATTCAAGAATAAACAAGCTCTGGGGAGCAAACAATAAGCGGGCTCTTTCTGTTAGTTGAAATTAAAAAGTCAATAACAGGAAGGGCTTGTGTTTTGATGGCAATTTATCACAAACTCTTAAATTCAATTGATATGGAAAAACTGAAAATTCTGAACTTGAACTTTTCCTTCCAGCGGGCGGCGCACTATCATATTAATGGAGGGATGTTGCTGATGGGGGTAGTCTTGCTGGCTATGTTCCTGGCCAATTCTCCGTGGGGGGATATTTATGCCTCCTTTTGGAATTACGAGGTGCATCTTCAGATAGGAGAATTTAATTTCTTCAGTCATAACGGGCATCACATGACCTTGATGACTTTTATCAACGATGCTTTGATGGCTGTCTTTTTCTTCAGTGTGGGGCTGGAGATAAAGCGTGAGATACTGGTGGGCGAGTTGTCCAGTTTCCGGCAGGCGCTTTTGCCCATCGTGGCGGCGTGCGGCGGTATGCTGGTTCCGGTGCTGATCTATTATTTCATGACGGCGGGAACTCCGGCCCAAAGTGGTCTGGCCATACCGATGGCTACGGATATCGCCTTTTCGCTGGGAGTGCTCAGCCTGTTCGGCAAGCGGGTTCCGCTGAGCTTGAAAGTCTTTCTGACCGCTTTCGCTGTGGTCGATGATATCGGCGGCATTCTGGTCATCGCCCTTTTTTACACCTCTCATCTGTCGGTGAACTACCTGATTGCTTCGGCGGGTATCCTGCTGATACTTTGCGGCGGGAATTTCTTCCGGGTGCGCAACCGTTGGTTTTATATTTTCTGGGGAGTGATTATGTGGTATCTGTTTTTGCAGAGCGGCATCCACGCTACCATTGCGGGAGTTGTCGCAGCCTTCACGGTTCCCGCCACTCCTCATTACAAGATAGGTAAGTACATTAACCGCATCCGCGAGAACATTGCTGTCTTTCCTGCCAGTGACAAGGAAAGTGTTGTGTTAAGCAAGATGCAGATCAATGTGCTGAAAAGCATCGAGTCTTCCTCGGATCGTGTCATATCTCCCTTGCAGTCATTGGAAGACAGTCTGCATGGAATGGTGAATTATATTATTCTTCCCTTGTTCGCCTTTGCCAATGCGGGTGTCTCGCTCACGGCGGATCATGGCGGTCTGGAAGTGGGGATGGCTACCTGGGCGGTGCTGGCGGGATTGCTGGCGGGTAAGTTTGCCGGCATTTATTTCTTTACCTGGTTGGTGATAAAGATGGGGTTCGCCGGACTGCTGAAAGGCATGACCTGGGTGAACCTGACAGGTATCTGTCTTTTGGGCGGTATCGGTTTTACGGTTTCTTTGTTTATAGCCAACCTCTCTTTCGGGGATTCGCCGGTGTTGCTGACGCAGGCAAAGATGGGGGTCATACTGGGAACGGTGCTGGCGGGTGTGCTGGCGTATCTGGTCTTGCAGTTCGCCCTGCCTAAACAGCCTGCACAGGAATAAAATTACAGATAGGGCAGTACGGCGGTGAAACGGCTGCCCTTGTTCACCTCGGATTGCACATCGATGTGTCCGTTCATTTTTTCTACAATGACCTTGCTGATGGCGAGTCCCAGCCCTACACCCTGTACAAACTCATTCCGCTTGTAGAACCGCTCGAATATCATTTGTAATTCTTCTTTAGGGATTCCCGCACCGGTATCTTCTACGAAGATATGGATTTCCTTTTTCTCTTTGTCGCAGAAATAACCCAGTTTGATGTGTCCTTGGGAGGTGAACTTCTTGGCGTTTCCCAAAAAGTTGGTGATGACTTGGGTGAGGCGCATACGGTCTATGTGTATGGTCACATCATCGTCGGGAAATTCTTTGATGAATTCCACTGGAGGGAGAATAATTACCTGATGGGTCTGATAGACCGTTTCGGCGAAATGATGCGCGCTGCAATCCTCGCAATGAAAGGACATATTGCCGGATTCTATACGGGATAGTTCCAGCACATCATTGACCAGCTTCAACAAGAGTCTGGTATTGTTGTCTATGATGGAGGCAAACTCTTTTTTCTCTTCTTCCGAGATGTTTTTCTCGGTAGTAAGCAGGTTGGAGAATCCCACGATGGCATTAAGCGGAGTACGGATTTCATGGCTCATGTTGGCCAGGAAGGATTGTTTCAGTTCCGCCTGTTCCGCCAGTTTGCGGGCGCGTATCAGTTCTTCTTCCTTGTCTTTGATCTCCTGAATGTTTACCAGAAGTCCGGTGATGATAGGATTTTGTTCATTATTCTGCAACACGCTGTATCTGAATTCCCACCATTGGTAACCGGTGTCGTTGAATTGGCAACGGTATTGGGCTGTTCTTCGTTGCCGGTATAGTATGTTGGATAGTTTTTTCTGAACCGGGCTTGTTCGTCGGGGTGTACATAGTGGGCTATTTCCTCTATTCCCAACAGGTTTTGGGAACGGTTGGTCAGTTCGCAGAAAGCTTGGTCGAGCACGGCGGTTTTTCCGTCGAAACACCAGGCATAGGTTTTTCCTCCCTCCAGTGCAAGCGTTAATGCTTCGTGTTCGAACCTGAGGTTGCGCAAGGCTTCTTTTTTACGTCCTTTTTCCAGTGTATAGATATAAATAAGGTAGGCTATCCCCAAAAGGAGTGTGAAGACCAGGAGGCTTTCAAGAATCAGGATGGGGGTTGCGTATTTTTCCCTCCACGGGCCTGTACATGATGGTATATTCCGGTGGAATGCTTTCAAGGGGGATCTGGTATCTCTTCATGGCCTGCCAGTTGACCAGGTACTGTTTGGCGATTTGTTTTACCGCCGGGACGGGTATCTTTCCTTGCAGTCTTTCTTTGATGCCGGCGGTCATGTCGCTTAGCTGTGTTTCGATGGGGGCGAAATAACCTCCCAGCATGTATTCCTTTATCCCGAATCCTTCGTTGATGGTTTCGAATCCGGGATTGTCGAACAGGCTGCCGATGCGCAGGGTGGTATAGTCCCGTTTGGTATACAGGAACAGGGAGTATTGGAAGACCCCGCTGGACAGCCACATCAGGTCGCGGGCAGCTACGGAATCACTGGACAGGCGGACTACGACGGTGGAGTCCAATTGGTTGTATTCGTTCAGCTTTTCGTACAGGGATTCATATTCGGTATCATCTTTGTCACTGATGGGGATATTCAGCTTGTCGGGCCGGGCCTCTTGTCTTTTCCATTGGTGGAGGGTGATTTCCGATCCTTTGCATTGTTCGCTCAGGTCTTTCCAGATAAGGCGGTCAAGCACGGTCCGCCCGTTCAGGATGTGGATGCGGACTTTGCCCATGATGCGTTCTATCATCCGGCAGGTGGTGAGGTAATCGGGTTTGTCTATGTAGCCCGTAATGTTGGGATATTGTGCCAGCAACTCTTGGTTGGGATAATTCACCCCGCTGAATACGACGGGAACCTGCCTGATATACGGGTTTCCGCAAGCCATGACAGAGTAGGTTGCCTGATCATCGAGCACGGCAATCAAATCCCCTCCCCATGAGCGGATGGAATCTGCAAACTCGGAAATCCGTCGCTCTTCTTCTACGGATTCGTATTTCTCGCAATCCAGATAAAAGGTGCGCAGCTGGAAGTCTATTTGCTGGTCTTTCAGTCCTTTGACAAACAGTTTGTTTACAATGCCGGCACCGCTGTACCCTTCCTGGTAGGAGTGGATAAGGGCTATTTTATATTTTTGTGCATAAAGCGGACTCCCTATAAGAAGGGCTGTCATAAAAATGAAAAAGGCCTTATGCTTCATGTCAAACGTGATTATTAAGTGAACCGAGGGACAAAGATAGGAATGTTTCTTTAATTCCGGCTATGATTTACAGGAAATTATTGGAAGAGAGAGGGAAATAACCATCCCGGTTGGTGGAAAACAGCAATTCCGGCTTCTTGAAAAACATGCTTCTTGCTTTTCAAGGAACCGGAATTGCCTGTGATAAAAAGGAATGGGCCAACCCGTCAGCGGGGGTTATTTGTGTTGCTCCGGAGACGGGGTACTTTGAGAGGCCGGTCCGGCGGCAGCGTTTGTAGAGGCGCTTGAAGCGGAACTTTTAGCCGCGCCGGAAACCGGAGCGCTGTCTGTGCCGTTGTGGCCTGTTCTTCCCAGTGGAACGGTTCGAACTGTGTATCCTTGTCTACCCATGACGGTTTGCGCGATGCGTAGATTATGAACGGAGCTGCGACTACCACGATGCAGCCGATAATCAAAACGGCAAACCATACGGTGTTGCTGCCTACCGCAATCTGGCTGGGCGGAATGAAGCTGAGCACGAATGCCAGTAGTGAACCACAGAAACCCAGACCGCCGATGAGCCACATCAGTCCGTTGCCTTTGCTGCCGATGCGGAACGGGCGCGGGGCCTTTTTCATATTGTAACGCAGATAAATGGCGCCGCTGAACATCAGCAGATACATGATAAGGTAAAGCAATACGGTGAGCTGTGACAGGATTTGGTAGAAACTCTGTACGGAAGGCATCACAACGAACAGCAGGCTGAGCAAGGTTACGGCAAGGCCTTGGATCAGCAGAATGTTTTTCTGTACGCCGTTGGCGTTGGTCTTCTGGAAGAAGGGAGGCAGATAACCTGCTTTGCCCACCGCGAAGATACCTTTGGACGGACCTGCCACCCAGGTCAACACGCCTGCCAGCACACCGAATGCCAAAGCCACGGCGATGATAGGCGACAACCACGAAGCATGGACATACTTGAAGTAATTATCAAAGCCTACCAGCAGACTCTGTGTCAGGTTGATGTCCTTTTCGGGAATGATGATCCCCAGTGCGAAGGTGCCGAGCACGAAGATGATCACGGTGATAGCCGCACCGATGAATACGGCTTTCGGATAGTTCTTGGCAGGATTTTCCATGTCTTTTACGTGGATACCGCCCATTTCCATACCGGCATAGAACAGGAAGATGCTGGAAGCCAGTACCAGGTTGTCGAAGTTGCTGAAGTCGGGGAAGAAGTTGCCGTCAAAGTTCATCTGGCTCTGTCCGCCGGAAGCAAGGTAAATCACCGCCAGCACCATCAGCAGGCCGGCAGGAATGATCGTACCTACCATACCGCCTACTTTGGCCACTTTGCTACCCAGCCCATGCCTTTCAGCGAAATGAAGGTGGCCAGCCAGTAGATAATCAAGACCACCGCCAGTGAGTAATAGCGGTTGGATGCCAAGGCCATATCATGGGTGTCACTCATGCCGATAAATGCCAGTGCCACGGCTCCGAAAGTCAGGACGGTGGGATACCAGATGGTGCTTTCCACCCATTGCAGGAAGATGGCGAGGAAGCCGAATTTCTTTCCGTAGGCTTCACCCACCCATCGGAACACACCGCCTTGCTTGTCCTGGAACATGGCCGCCAGTTCCGCCGCTACCAACGAGGTAGGTATCAGGAAGACGATGGCCGCGAATAAATAATAAAATGCCGAACTCAGTCCGTATTCGGCTTCAGCAGGCAGCCCGCGCAGGGATACTACCGCAGTCACGTTCATAATAGCGAGGGTAAATACCCCTAGCTTGACTGATTTACTAATGTTTGCCATAAAGTTTAGGTTTTAAAAAATGTATGTTTTTTGTTTACGGAGTTTATAACAACTCCCTGGAAATGATGTTTATCCGTTTAGGTTTATTAACCCGGAAGGTATCCGGAATGAAACAATCGTACCCGGAAGGGTGTTTCTAGAAAAAACAATATAATCAGTATAGTTTATGAAAACAGCTTTCTCCTCATTCATCTATTCCCGCAGGGGGATTTACGGGATCTTGCATATATTCATCCTGTTGATGTCCCTTTTTCTGGTTATAAGTATCTCGATAGATACTTTTCATAACATCCCTTTCCTGAATCAAGGTTCTTATCTGAAGATTCAGTTCTGGATATGCATGTTTTTCCTGTTCGATTTCCTGCTGGAGTTTTTCCTCTCGAAAGAAAAAGGAAGATACTTCACCAGCCATTTTATTTTCCTGCTGGTATCTATACCTTATTTAAATATCATTGATTTCTATCACATCACTTTCTCGCCCGAAATCAGTTATTTCCTGCGCTTTATCCCTTTGCTGAGGGGAGGGTATGCGCTGGCCATCGTGGTGGGCTGGCTGTCGGGCAGCAAGGCGTCCGGACTGTTTACCTCGTACATCACCATGCTGATGGCCACCGTGTATTTTGCCAGCCTTATCTTCTTTGTGCTGGAACATAAGGTGAACCCTATGGTGACGGACTACTGGAGTGCGCTGTGGTGGGCGTTTATGGATGTCACTACCGTAGGGAGCAATATTTATGCCGTCACTCCTACGGGGAAAATACTGTCGGTGGTGCTGGCCGCCCTGGGAATGATGATGTTCCCCATTTTCACGGTATACGTCACCAGTCTGGTGCAGCAGGCCAACAAGCGGAAGGAGGAATATTATCAATCGCAACAATCGGAGCCGGCGGATACTAAATAATAGCTTGAACTTCGTCAAAAATAAGAAAAAAGTCTTATCTTCGTAGCCAATAACAAATTGCTAACCTAAATAAACAACAAGATGAAATTATTGGCTCTGTGTGCGGCGGGGATAGGCTTGATGCTGTGTGCCTCGTGTACAAACAACAAACATTTGATCAGTGATGAGGCTGAACGTGCCGCTGTTCAGCAGGATTTTGAGGCACGGCGTGATACGCTGGCCCAAGGTGACCTCTTCCAGGTATTCGAACAACCCATGAGCGATGAACAGAAGGAGGCGATGACTTTCCTTTACGCCTATATGCCTTTGGCGGATATAGCGGATCATCCCGGTGAATTCTATCTGGAAAACGTGGATTACGCTTTCAAGGCGCGTGAGGAGATGCCGTGGGGAAAAGTGGTTCCCGAACGCGAGTTCCGCCACTTTGTATTGCCCATCCGCGTAAACAACGAGAATCTGGACGACAGCCGTAAGGTATTCTACGAGGAACTGAAGGACAGAGTGAAAAACCTTTCTTTATATGATGCCGTGCTGGAAGTGAACCACTGGTGTCATGAGAAGGTGATTTATACCCCCTCTGATGCCCGTACCAGTAGTCCGCTGGCTTCCGTAAAGACAGCTACGGACGTTGCGGCGAGGAATCTACGTTCACGGTAGCCGCCTTGCGTTCGGTAGGCATCCCTGCCCGCCAGGTATATACGCCGCGTTGGGCACATACCGATGATAATCATGCCTGGGTGGAAGCTGGGTGGATGGCAAATGGTACTTCCTGGGTGCTTGCGAACCCGAACCGGTACTGAATCTGGGTTGGTTCAACGCTCCCGCTTCACGGGGTATGCTGATGCACACCAAGGTGTTCGGACGTTATAACGGACCGGAAGAAGTGATGTACCGCACTCCCCGGTATACGGAAATCAATGTGATTGACAATTATGCCCCTACGGCAAAAGCCGATGTGACCATCGTGGATGCGGATGGCAAACCGGTGGCTGATGCCAAAGTGGAATTCAAGGTGTATAACTATGCCGAATTTTATACCGTAGCTTCCAAACAGACGGATGCGGACGGCAAGACGTTCCTGACAGCCGGAAAAGGGGATATGCTGGTATGGGCTTCCAAAGATGGAAAATTCGGTTACTCCAAACTGTCTTTCGGAAAAGACAATGCCTTGACCGTGAAACTGGACAAGACGGCCGGCGAGGCTTATACACTGGATATGGATATCATTCCTCCGGTGGAAGGCGCCAATATGCCCGAAGTGACTCCCGAACAACGTGCGGAGAACAATCGCCGCATGGCCTTGGAGGACTCTATCCGCAATGCTACGTGGCTACGTTCATGACGGATGAATCGGCCCGTCATTTCGCTAAAGAGTATCAGTTGGATGAGGATGTTGTTGCCAAATTGCTGGTGGCATCACGTGTAACCACGAAACCATCCGTGACTTTATGGCCCGTCTCCGTTCGGAGAAGTCAAAGAAGGGCGGCATTGACCTGCTTCAGCAGATTTCCGCCAAAGACCTTCGCGATGTAAGTTCCGAAGTATTGATAGACCACATGATGAATTCACACTTGTGCGCCAATGCCGATTATTTCCGCAGATTTGTGCGTAATCCGCGTGTGAGCAACGAAATGATTACTCCGTACAAAGGATTCTTTGAGAAAGCAGTGCCCGAACAGGAGCGTGAGGCTTACCTTGCCGATCCGATGAAGCTGGTTGCATGGGTTGCCGAAAATATCCGTGTGGACAAGGATTGCAACCTGGGCGGTTCTCCGATTACTCCGGAGGGGGTGTGGAAGGCCCGTACAGCCGATGCGCACAGCCGTGATATCTTCTTTGTTTCCATGGCACGCAGCATGGGTATTCCTGCACGTATAGACGAAGTGACCGGAAAAGTGCAGTTGATGGGTGATGAAGGTGCTGTTGATGTGAACTTTGAGGCGATGGAACAGGCCAGTGCGCCTACCGGCAAGTTTATTGCCAGATATACGCCGATCAAGTCTTTGGCCGACCCGAAGTATTATTCTCATTTCTCTATTTCCAGACTGACTCCTGCCGGAACCTTGAAATTGCTGAATTATGATGAAGGCGATATTGATATGGGTGGCGGTGCTACTTGGCTAATCTGTTGAAGAACGGAACGGCACTGGATGCCGGCAATTATGTGATGGTGACCGGTACTCGTCTGGCCAACGGCGGCGTATTGTCCCAGCTGACTTTCTTTACCATCAAGCCGGGGGAAACGACTACGGTGGACTTGGTGATGCGTGAAAGTAAGGATGATATTCAGGTAATCGGTAATTTCAACTCGGAATCTACTTATAAACCGATAGATAGCGATGAACTGAAGTCTATTCTTGCCACTACAGGACGTGGTTACTACATTGTAGCCGTACTGGGTGCCGGACAAGAACCTACGAACCATGCCTTGCGTGATATTGCGGCATTGGGTAAGGAGTTTGATGAATGGGGCAGAGGAATCGTGCTGTTGTTCCCCAACGAGGAGCAGTACAAGAAGTTCCGCCCGCAGGAATTCCCCGGATTACCGGCTACCATTACTTACGGTATTGATGTGGACGGTTCCATCCAGAAACAGATTGCAGAAGGCATGAAGTTGTCTAACAAGACTATCCTGCCTATGTTTATCATTGGGGATACCTTTAACCGGGTGGTATTCGTGTCACAAGGATATACCATCGGACTGGGTGAGCAGCTGATGAAGGTGATACATAAGCTGTAGGATTCAGTATAAACAAAAAGTAAACGCGGATATTCAAGTTTGCAAACTGAATATCGCGTTAAATATATTGATAGCGTTTATGCTTACCTGTTGTTTACTTGTCATCATCCAAGTCATCGTCCTCATCGTCCCAGTCATCCTCTTTCTTTGATTTCTTGGGGTTGAGGCTTTTGTTTTTCTTTTCCAGTGCTTTGTCGTTTTCGTCTTTCAATGCCAGTTCGGACAAGGCGGCTTTTACTTTGTCGGGATCGGTAACGTCTTTCAGATACTCTTCTATCTTTACAGTACCTCCCATGGATACTTTTGAGTTACGATAAATCATGCCGCTGTCTACGCTGCTCCGTCCGGAGAAATGAAATTCCGAAGTTCCGGTTTCTTCGGCAATCTTACGGATATTACCGGCATTCACACCGCATCCCGGCATGATGATGATCCGTCCGTCGGCCTGTTCCACCAATCTTTCAGAAGAGGGATTCCCTTTTCGGCGGTAGCTTCCTGTCCGGAAGTAAGAACCCGGTCTATACCCAGTCCGATAATCTGTTCCAAGGCCTCTTTGGGATTGCTGCACATATCAAAAGCACGGTGAAGGTGACACTCATCTCGCCTACCGCATTCATCAGTTTCTGCATCAGAGGCACATCGACATAGCCTTCTGCGGTAAGACAGCCGAATACCACACCGTCCGCACCCAGCTGGCGTGCCACTTTAATATCATGCAGCATGATTTCTTGTTCAATAGGAGAATATAGGAAATCTCCGCCACGGGGACGGATAATGACATGCAGTTTTGTTTGGTTCAATAATTGGCGTGCCATACGGATTTCGCCAAAAGACGGGGTTGTTCCGCCTTCCGGAATACCTGCACATAGTTCTACACGATAAGCACCGGCTTGTTGTGCCTTCACAGCACTTTCCACGGAGTTGGCGCAAATCTCGATTTTTGATTTGTTACTCATAAAGTTATTTAATAGTTAATTCAATTCCATAATCAACGTCATCGGGCGCTTTGGGCTGTTCCAGCATTTCTCTTTCAAATATTCCGCCAAGGGAACTCCAATGGTTTCTCTGCGTGAGTTCGTCATTGGTCCGGTTCTTTACGGATGACTTTGTTCTTCATAATATGATGAATTTGTCAGTGCAAAGATAGGCATAATGTAAGAGTGTGAGAAATTTTAGCGGGAAAAATTTTTAATTAAAAAGCCGGTACTCCTCTCGGAGTGAGAGAAATACCGGTTTTCCTATGGGAACGAAATGGATTATTGCACGTGGATGCGATGGCCATTGAATACGTTCATGCCCAGTTTGTTCATAATATGCTTGATGGCAAGCTGTGCTTTCACGGAGTTGCCGGCGTCATCCAGAGGAGGCGCGAAGGCTGCAATGCCCATGACACCCGGCATTACGCCCATGACACCGCCTCCTACGCCTGTCTTGGCAGGAATTCCCGAAGTGTAAAGCCAGTCGCCTGTATGCTGATAGAAACCTACGGTAGCTATCATGGAGGTGATTTTCGGGGAGAGGGCTTTGTCGAACACTTGCTTGTTGGTGTTCGGGTTCAATCCTTCGTTGGCGATGGTGGCTCCACAGATGGACAACTGTTCTGCAGTGATGCCCATGGAACACTGGCGGGTGTAGAGGTCGAGCGACATATCGGGGTCATCGTAGATACGGTTATAATTTTTCAATAGCCAGGCGATGGAACGGTTGTTGAAATTTGTCGCCGACTCTGACCGGTACAGTTCGTCGATCAGTTGCGGGGTACTTCCGCATAGTTCGGTCATATTGTCTACGATGGCTTTCCACTTGGCATCGCTGTTTCCTACGGGTTGCACCATACTGTTGGCCGAGATGGCGCCGGCGTTTACCAATGGGGTGGACGGATGGTCGTTTTCCAACAAGATGGCATGATGGAGTTGAACGGCAGTCCGGTAGCATCGGCGCCAATCATTTCGAGCACCTTGGGAGCACCGTATTGGCGGAGTACCAGGATGGCGGTCAGCACCTTGGAAACGGACTCGATACCGAAACGGTACTGAGAGTCACCCAGTTGGATGATTTCTCCGTTCATCAGGCAGATACTGATTCCGAACAGTTTGGGGTCAATATTTGCCAGATAAGGGATGTAGTCGGCGTTCTTACCGTCTGTATTGTCCTTGTACAGATTGTAAGCCTCCTGGGCAACATCCTTTATTTGCTGGATAGTTATAGTTCTTTCCATAAATTAATTTGATTGAAGTAACCATCTACCTTAACGGCGGATGGTTGCATTATTGTTATCTATGCTTATTTTTTAGCGGCGTTGCTATGGGCATTGTGAGTGAACACAGTACCTTTTACAGCGATATTCTTGTCTTGGGCGATGCGGGTAGGAGTGGGATATTCCAGTTTCTCGAACTCGCAGATGGCATTCTTGATGTCGTTCAACAACATATCCGCCATGTCACGGCTGAATCCCTGACGTACTACAACACGCATAACCACGTAATTCTGGATATTTTCCGGCAAGGTGTAGGCAGGAACCATCCAGCCGCTTTGCTGCAATTTAGCCTGCAAATCGTACAGAGTCCATTTGGCATTCTTTGCATATTCGGGTTTCATGTACCAGATGAACAAAGGATTTACTACGTCATCGCTGTAATTTACGAACGGAGCCATCTTGGCTATTTCGCTGTGGATGTACTTGGTGATTTCCATGGAATTGTATTGGATGGCTTTGTATCCTTGGAATCCCAGACGGATAAATTGGTAGTACTGTCCCAGAATCTGTGCGGCGGGACGGCTGAAGTTCAAACCAACCTGTGTGATGTTCGCACCAGATAATTTACACTGAACGACATGGCATCCGGAAGGTATTTCTTGTCTTTCCATACTACCCATCCCAGTCCCGGATAAACCAGTCCGAACTTGTGCCCGGAAGTGCTGATGGAGAGAACCCATTTCAAGCGGAAGTCCCATTTTGTGTCGGGATTGAGGAACGGCAGGATGAAACCGCCGGTTGCAGCATCTACATGGATAGGAATATCATAGCCGGTTTTGGCGTTGTAGGCATCCAGTGCTTTGTCCAACGCTTCCACGTCATCGTTCAAACCTGTCCATGTCACACCTTGGATGGGGACGATGCAGATGGTGTTCTCGTCACACATCTTCAGTGCTTCTTCGGGGTCCAGAGTGGTTTTGTCCAAGGTGAGAGGTACTTGGCGCATTTCAATTTGCCAAAGTTGGGCGAACTTTTCCCAAACAACCTGAAAACCGCTTGAAATGACAAAGTTAGGCTTGTCAGTCGGTTTTCCCTGAGCTTTACGTCTGTCTTTCCAGCGTAACCAGGCGGCTACTCCTCCCAGCATACAAGCCTCGCTGGAGCCGATAGCCAGTGCGCCGGTTTTCCATTTTGCCTGTTCGGGCGAATTCCACAAATTAGCCATGATATTGATACATTTGGCATTCATCACTGCAATACGAGGATATTCTGTTTCATCAATGTAGTTGATGCTGATGGCTTCGTTCATCAGTTTGGTGGCATAGTCGTCCATGTAGGTGGTAACGAAAGTGGCCAGGTTAAGGCGTGGCTGGGTTTGGGCGAATGTTTCGTCTTTTACCATTTGATAAGCAATCTGTGGGGTGGTAGGTTCCATAGGGATGGTATCTACCGGGGCAGGCTGTAGCATTTCGTTTGAACCAAACACGGCTGTCTTTGCGTCACCGTCTCTCAAATCACAATTACATTCTTTCATTTTACTTAAAGTTTAGATTAGTAATACAATGGAAAACATGGGAGTTTCCCGCGTTTTTCTCCCTCAACAGGAGGTTTGGAGAAAAGTTTCTTGATTTTATGTTTTTTAATTTATGGGGGATAATGTGTCATGCGGAACATAGCGCAGCCAATTGGCATAGTAGCATATGGGCACATGATTGCATTGACCAATTATAAACCGGCTTTGAACCAATTCTTTTACACTTTGTTTCTATCACAATCTAAACCGATTTCATTATGAAAGTACAAACAGGGCAGGGGACCATTCCCCTCATTACGTTAGTAGGTATATTTTCCATCTCGCACTCAATGCATTGCCGGGACTGGCGGTGTCGCCCATTTTGGGAGATTTGAATAAAATATTTCCCTCTGCTACAGATCTGGAGATCCAGATGTTGTCTTCGTTGCCGTCACTTCTTATCATACCCTTTATCTTGTTATCAGGTAAATTGACAGAGAAAGTGAAAAACCTTTTGTTGTTGCAGATAGGGCTGGCTCTTTTCGGGGCGAGTGGTATTCTTTATCTGCTTTCTGATAAAATGTGGCAGTTGATAGCCGTCAGCGCCATGTTGGGGATGGGGTCGGGATTGATTGTTCCGCTTTCTACCGGATTGATATCCCGTTATTTTGTGGGAAGTTACCGTACAAAGCAATTTGGTTACAGTTCTGCCATCACCAATATCACGCTGGTGCTTGCCACTACGCTGACAGGATATCTGGCAGAAGTGAACTGGCATTTGCCGTTTTTGGTCTATCTGTTTCCTTTTGTATCAGTTTTCCTTACTCGTTATCTGAAAAAAGATCTCTCCAATTATCATTCCTCTGATGATATTCCAGCCGATACTGCCAGGGGAATGGGTAAGCGGGGAATTAATGTCAAGGCTTTGGTCAAGCTGATGGCTTTTTACGGATTGGCTACTTATCTGGTGATTATTATTAGTTTCAATCTGCCTTTCCTGATGGAAGAATATGGACTGTCCAGTGGTAGGGCAGGCATCTTGATATCTTTGTTTTTTCTCGCTATTATGGCACCGGGTTTTGTCCTGAATAAGATAGTGCAGGTCTTGGACCGCCGTATCTATATGGTTTGTTTGTTGATGATAGCCTGCGGAATGGGGATTATTCTGCTTAGTCGTTCCGAAATACTGATTGCTTTGGGATGTATTCTGAACGGGCTTTCATACGGTATTATCCAACCGTTGATTTATGATAAGACTTCTGATGTGGCGGTTCCTCACAAAGTGACGTTAGCACTTGCTTTTGTCATGGCGATGAATTATGTGGCCATACTGCTTTGTCCGTTTATTGTGGATGCTTTTCAGAATCTGTTCCAATTCTTCATTCGCAAACCTTTGCTTCTGGCTTAATCTGATGGTAGTTGATGGGGATGTTTATTGTGATGAA
>ENA-OQCF01000069-OQCF01000069.1-human-gut-metagenome-genome-assembly--contig:-NODE-69-length-37610-cov-2.446389_pt1 | contig 37610 bp, 42 predicted proteins | sample MGYA00242756_ERZ504573 | MGnify/ENA primary metagenome ERZ504573 (study PRJEB26092, sample SAMD00036240) | human gut metagenome | host: Homo sapiens | study: EMG produced TPA metagenomics assembly of... | reverse complement strand
AGTCGGGCATGTTCGGAAATGAATGTCAAACTATACCCACAAATTGATGACGCACATCTTGCAGAAAGCCTTTTTTCAGACACGCTCTAAGACTACTTTCTTTATTCATTATATAGCAATCCAATAAAATAATGCATCTTAATCCGATCCGATACCTGATCATAATCAGATAAAAAGCACTGAAAACCATAAAAATACGATTTTCAGTGCTCATTTTACATCAGCGGCGCAAATGCGCGGAAAATATTCTGCATGATACGTAGCCCTATATTTCTGTTCAGGCAGAATTCCGGTTCTATCTGCCTGCAATATTCCATAGTCTGGATAAAATCATCTTTGATATCCTGTATTACTCTGTTTCTGTAGATCCATACACCATCCTCAAAATGAAGATAAAGACTTCGATAGTCCAGGTTGATGGTTCCCACTACTCCGATCTCATCATCACTCACAAAGGATTTTGCGTGAAGGAAACCGGGCTGATATTCATAAATCTTTACACCGGCTTCCAGAAGGTGTCTGTAATAGGATTGGGTAAGGATAAATACCAGCTTCTTGTCAGGGATTCCCGGCGTCATAATACGCACGTCCACCCCGCTTTTGGCTGCCAGACAGAGGGCAGTCATCATCTCATTGTCTATGATCAGATAAGGAGTACAGATATATACATATTTTTTTGCCTTGTTGATAATGTTCAGATATACATCTTCACCGACAACCTCCTCATCCAGAGGTGTATCACAGAACGGCTGGACAAATCCGTCACTCTCAAATTCTCCCTCATGATATCTGTGGGGAAAATAGGCTTCATAATCAATACTTTCTTCAGATCTGCCGATCACCGCCCACATATGGAGAAACATTACCGTCATATTCCAGACAGCTTCTCCCTTGAGCATAACAGCGGTATCCTTCCAGTGTCCGAAACGCTCTTTCTGGTTGATATATTCATCTGCAAGATTGATGCCTCCCGTAAATCCAACCCATCCGTCAATGATACAGAGCTTCCTGTGATCCCGGTTATTCTGGATAATATTCAAAATGGGACGGAAAGGATTAAATACCTGACATTTGATTCCTTTTTTCTGAAGCTCTTCATAATATTTATGGGGAAGTGTTGTGAGACAGCCAAATCCATCATAGATCAGGCGCACATCCACACCCTCCGCAGCTTTCTTTTCCAGAATATTCAGGATTGTCTGCCACATCACCCCATCATTGATAATGAAATATTCAATAAAAATGTATTTCTTCGCCTGTTTCAGTTCCCTCACAAGCACCGGAAACATATCGTCTCCTACCTGAAAATACTCTGCAGTTGTGTTCTCATGGACCGGAAATCTGGAAACATCCGAAATATATCTGGACTGATTTGAAGCCGAGGGATCCAGAGCCTCCAGCTTCTGCCTCGTCTGTGGCCGATCCCGCAGATACTCCCTGCTCTCCTCAATCCTCTGTTCAAAATGCTGCTGCATGATCGCAGCGATCCTGGAACGTCCAAATACAAAATATAATACCACTCCAAGGATTGGCAGGATCAGGATCAGCATGGTCCAGGCCAGTTTATAGGAAGGATTTATTTCCTTATTCAAAATCCACAATACCAGCACAATACCTATCAGCCTCAATCCGATATCAATATATCTGGAATAAGCGGCCAGACGCAGTACCATCATTAAGATCCATCCGAGCTGGACAAGCATTGCAACCGCAACATAAAAGATTCTGTTGAAAATCAGCTTTGCCAGTTTTTTAAACAGTAAAAGGATCCAGTTTTTCTTTTCTTTAAGTATTTTGTTATTTTCTGCCTTCAAGATTACTTCCTTCCCCTGATTATTGTCCAAATTATGATAAAAATCCCTGACAGAACTGCCAGGGATTTTGCGCACAATTAATTATATTTACGTTTTCTTGCGGCTTCAGATTTCTTTTTACGACGAACGCTTGGTTTCTCGTAATGCTCTCTTTTGCGGATTTCCTGCTGGATTCCTGCTTTTGCACAGCTTCTCTTGAATCTGCGAAGAGCGCTATCTAAAGTCTCGTTCTCTTTTACGATTACGTTTGACATAGACTCACACCTAACCTCCCTCCAGTTGTAGATTGTGCTAAAATACAACTGTCTGGGTATTTTTTCTTGCACAAGTGATATTATATATCATTGCCTGTGGGTTCGTCAACATCTTTTTGGTTAAATTTTGCAGATTTTTTTAGTTACTATTCACACGCCACTATCCCGCGAGGTGTTTTGGCATGTATATGCCAAAATCCCGAGACATACCGCGCGATTATGCGATTAGCATAAATTCTGTGCATCGCGAAGCGTGTTGCTGGTCACAAAGTGAGCAGTAACAATTTTTACTTTATCTGACCTTCAAGGATTCCTGCTGCTGCATCTACGGCTTCCTGAGCTTTGGCAGGGTTCTTTCCGCCGGCCTGAGCCATGTTCGGACGTCCGCCGCCGCCACCGCCTACGATAGCTGCCACTGCTTTGATCAGGTTACCTGCGTGAGCGCCTGCTTTCTGTGCTGCATCAGTAGCCATTGCAAGAAGGTTTACTTTCTCACCGTTTACTGCTGCCAGAAGGACAACACCTTCACCAAGTTTGCCTTTCAGCTGGTCGCCAAGGTCACGAAGTCCGTTCATATCCACTCCGTCTACTTTTGCAGCAAGAAGTTTCACACCTTTGACTTCTACTACTTTATCCATAACATCTCCCAGAGCTCCCTGAGCCAGTTTTGCTCTTTAAGGATTCGTTCTCACTGGAGAGTGCTTTTACTTCTCCCTGAAGATGTCCGATCTTCTCTACGATCTCTGCAGGATTTGCTTTCAGGGCTTTTGCAGCTTCGTGAAGCAGTTCTTCCTGTTTCTTATAGTATTCCAGAACTCCGTTGCCTGTCAGAGCTTCGATACGGCGAACACCTGCTGCGATACCGGATTCGGAAACGATCTTGAACAGCATGATGTTGCCTGTGTTTGCCACATGAGTACCACCGCAGAGTTCCTTGGAGAAATCGCCCATGGATACACACGTACCTTCTGGTCATATTTCTCTCCGAACAGAGCCATTGCTCCGGATTTCTTAGCCTCTTCCACATCCATAACATCTGTACGGACTTCAAGGCCGGCCTGGATTTCTTTATTTACAAGTGCTTCTACCTGTGCGATCTCATCAGCTGTCATAGCCTGGAAATGAGCAAAGTCGAAACGAAGTCTGTCCGGTGTTACCAGAGAACCCTTCTGTTCTACATGACTTCCAAGAACTGTCTTTAATGCTTTCTGAAGAAGATGTGTTGCACTGTGGTTCTTCTCAGTGTCTCTTCTTGCAGCTTCATCCACTTTCAGGGAAACAGTTTCGCCTGTGGAGATCATACCGGATTCCATATGACCTACATGTCCGAATTTACCGCCGCGAAGCTTGATGGTGTCTTCTACTACGAACTTACCGTTTGCAGTTTCGATCACACCTGTATCTCCGACCTGTCCACCCATAGTTGCGTAGAATGGAGTCTGCTCTGTAAAGACAGTTCCTTTCTGTCCTTCCATCAGGGAGTTTACGATCTCTGTCTCTGTTGTAAGGACTGTTACTTTGGAATCAAAGGTAAGATGATCGTATCCTACGAATTCTGTTGTAACATTTACATCAATATCATCATATACAGTTGCGTCAGCACCCATATAGTTTGTCACTTCACGTGCAGAACGTGCTTTGTTTCTCTGCTCTTCCATACATTTCTGGAAGCCAGCTTCATCGATATCATATCCTTTTTCCTCAAGGATCTCTTTTGTAAGATCCATCGGGAATCCGTAAGTATCATATAATTTGAATGCATTTTCGCCGGAAAGTGTTTTCTCTCCTGCTGCTTTCATCTCATCTTCCATCTCTCCAAGGATACGAAGACCCTGGTCAATGGTCTTGTTGAACTGGTTTTCTTCATTTGTGAGAACTTTAAAGATAAATTCTTTCTTCTCTTCCAGCTCCGGATATCCTGCTTTGGAACCATTGATCACTTCTTCACTTAATTTTGCAAGGAAGGTGCCTTCGATTCCAAGAAGACGTCCGTGACGTGCTGCACGACGGATCAGACGGCGGAGTACATAACCGCGGCTTCGTTTGTAGGCATGATACCGTCGGAGATCATAAATGTTGCAGAACGGATATGGTCTGTGATCAGACGGATGGATACGTCATCATTATAATTCTTCTCATATTCTTTTCCGGAGATCTTACATACCAGGTTACGCAGTGCGCAGATAGTATCTACATCGAAGATGGAATCTACGTCCTGCACAACAACTGCCAGACGTTCCAGACCCATACCTGTATCAATGTTCTTCTGTTTCAGTGTTGTATAATTTCCGTTACCATCGTTCTCAAACTGGGTAAATACGTTGTTCCATACTTCCATGTAACGGTCACAGTCACATCCTACTGTACAGCCAGGTTTTCCGCAACCATACTTCTCTCCACGGTCATAATAGATCTCTGAACATGGACCACAGGGACCTGCACCATGCTCCCAGAAGTTATCTTCTTTTCCAAAACGGAAAATTCTGTCAGCCGGGATTCCGATTTCTTTGTTCCAGATGTCAAATGCTTCATCATCTTCCAGATATACGGAAGGATACAGACGGTTTGCATCCAGTCCTACTACCTCTGTGAGGAATTCCCAGGACCAGTGGATGGCTTCTTTCTTAAAGTAGTCACCAAAGGAGAAGTTACCAAGCATCTCAAAGAATGTACCGTGACGTGCAGTTTTACCTACATTCTCGATATCACCTGTACGGATACACTTCTGGCAGGTACTTACTCTTGTTCTCGGCGGGATTTCAGCACCTGTAAAATATGGTTTCAGCGGAGCCATACCTGCGTTGATCAGCAGAAGACTCTTATCTCCCTGTGGTACCAGGGAAAAGCTTTTCATTACCAGATGTCCTTTGCTCTCCATGAAGTCGAGGAACATCTGACGAAGTTCGTTTACTCCGTATTTCTTCATAATCTTTTCCTCCTGAAATCGGCGGCACCGGTTCAGCAGTATCCGCCGATATTTCTATAATGAATTTTTTATTTTGCCAGAACTTTATTGAATTTCTTTTTGCCTTTTTTCAGCACTACACCTTCACCTGTAAGTGCATCTTTGGCAACTGTGTATTTCACATCTGTGATCTTCTCACCGTCAATGGAAACACCGCCCTGTTCAATGGCGCGACGTCCCTCGGAACGTGTTGGAACCATTCCTGCTTTTACAAGCATGGAGATCAGGTCGATTGTTCCTTCTTCTGAGAAGTCTTCGTCTGCAAGCTCAGTTGTCGGCATATGTGCTGTATCAGCGCCGCCTGCAAAAAGTGCTCTTGCGCCTTCCTGCGCTTTCTTTGCTTCCTCTTCGCCGTGAACCAGATTTGTCAGCTCGTATGCAAGGATTTCTTTTGCTTTATTCAACTGGCTTCCTTCCCATTTCGCCATCTCATCGATTTCTTCTAACGGAAGGAAGGTAAGGAGACGCATACATTTGATAACATCTGCATCATCCACGTTTCTCCAGTACTGATAGAAATCGAAAGGAGAAGTCTTCTCCGGGTCAAGCCATACAGCACCGGACTGTGTTTTACCCATCTTCTTACCTTCGGAGTTCAGAAGAAGTGTGATCGTCATGGCGTAAGCGTCTTTTCCAAGTTTACGACGGATCAGCTCTGTACCGCCAAGCATATTTGCCCACTGGTCATCACCGCCGAACTGCATGGTGCAGCCGTATTTCTGATACAGCATGTAGAAGTCGTAGCTCTGCATGATCATATAGTTGAACTCAAGGAATGTAAGTCCACGTTCCATACGCTGTTTGTAGCACTCGTGAGAGAGCATACGGTTTACAGAGAAATGTGGTCCAACATCACGAAGTACTTCTACATAATTTAAATTCATCAGCCAGTCTGCATTGTTTACCATTAATGCCTTGCCGTCTGAGAAGTCGATAAAACGCTCCATCTGTTTCTTGAAGCAGTCAATGTTGTGCTGGATTGTCTCCACTGTCATCATCTGACGCATATCAGATCTTCCGGACGGGTCCACCGATCATACCGGTTCCGCCGCCTAATAATGCGATGGGTTTATTTCCTGCCATCTGCAGACGTTTCATCAGGCAGAGCGCCATGAAATGTCCCACATGAAGGCTGTCTGCGGTAGGGTCAAAGCCAATGTAAAATGTGGCTTTTCCATTATTTACCATTTCTTTGATCTCTTCTTCGTCTGTTACCTGGGCAATCAGACCACGGGCTTTCAGCTCGTCCCAAACTGTCATTGTTTGTTTCCTCCTCGTAATAAAATAAAACAACCCGGTTCCTGTCCCTTTAGGACGAGAACCGGGTCCCGCGATACCACCTAAATTCGCAGAAAACTCGCATTCTCTGCCTCAATAAGTAACAAACCATGCCATTGTTATGATAAACAACGGTTCTCTCTGTTACTTAAGCATGTTAACAGATGCCACTCCGCTGCAGCCTACTTACCTTACAATATCTCTGAAGTGTTCGGTGCAGAGCTCCGGGAGGTATTCACATAAGTTCCCCACGCGCCTCTCACCTGCCGGCAGCTCTCTGTCTGTTTTCCCTATGTTACTCTTTCCCATCTGTGCTTTTTTTATATCATATATCTGCAAGTATACAAATACACAATTTATTTGTCAAGGAATTTATAGCAATCCTCTTCATATTTCACCAACTTAAAGCATTAATGTACTCACCCTGAAATCCAGTCCACAAAGAATACATGTCCTTTGTACTGTTCATATTCCAGCTTGCTGAAATTAAGGTTCTGTGCCTTAAATGCTGCCGGAGTCATAAAGAATTTGTAATTGAAATCCTTTGTCTTAAATCCCGGGAGTGTTCTCTTTGTGCCATGATTCACATAGTTACTGAACACTTCCATGGCTGCCTTTGCTGCCGCATAGGCATTGGTCCTGTCCTCAAACTGGCCTTTCAGTCTTTTAAGAAGTGCTCCGTCTGTGACAACCGCATACTGGGTAGGTTTTCCCTGATATACCACATAACGGATCTGTGACGGAAATTCTTTATACTGGTCAATGGTACAGTTTAATACGCAAAGCGCAACTGCCTCCATTCCCACGACTCCCTGATCTCCTGCTTCTGCATCACACACTGCTGCCAGAAGATCCAGATCTGACACCTTTCCGTCTGCAATTCCCGGATGTTCCAGGAACTCTTCTTCCATATAGTAGTATTTATTATTCTTCGCATCAAAGACCTTGACATATTTGCCCTCTACTGTGTAATCATTACCGGAAGTCTTTGTTGCAGCACCGTCAGAATCAAACCTGTATGTAGTTCCGTCAATGGAAGCGATGGTATTTGCCAGCATCACTCCTGATGTATCAAAATAATATTTCTTTCCATCAAGCTCAAGCCAGCCTGTCTTCGCCTTACCATCTGAAGGGTTGAAATAATATTTCTTACTTCCTACGGTTCCGAAACCTTTCTGATAACGGACACCGGTTGATTTTGAAAAATAGTAATAGTCTGAGTCAATTTTCTCCAGACCTGTATACATTATTCCATTTGACGGCTTAAAGTATCTGTAATTTCCGGCACTGCTCTTCACCCAGCCTGTACACATACGTCCATTGGCCTGACTGAAATAGCGTTTCTGTTCTTTTTTGTTCTCCACCCAGCCTTTGGCCATAACGCCGGAACCGCTGTAAAAATAATATTTATATTCATCTGTATCTGTGAGCCAGCCTCTTGTCATCAGCCTGTTGTCTCATCAAAATGACGGGTATTTCCATTGGAATCAGTGATAAATCCTGTCACCATATATCCGGCTCCGCTGGTAAAGTATCGGATCGCCTGTCCGCTGGAGTCTTTTACCCAGCCTTTTACCTGAACTCCTGTTTTCTTATCAAAGTAATATTTCTTACCCTTAAGTTCCAGCCAGCCTTTCTGTTTGGAACCGTCTTTGTTTATGTAATAGGTTTTCCCTTTCTGAGTGACAAATCCTGTTTTTGTTGCCGCGGATACACTAAAACAGCCCATTACAAAAACGGTCATCACAAAAAGGAGCAGATACTTTAACAATAGTTTCCCATGTTTCTTCATTCTTATTCTCCGTTTCCTCTCTTTTTATACGTATTGTTTTACGTTTTAATTGGGTTATTGTTGCATTTCTTTCTCAATCATTACAGATTTGTTACGTGGTATATTATATCGGATTCATATATTATTGTCAACTTGTGAAAAGCAACAATTCGCATCGAACTTAAGGTTATTGGTTACTGTGAACATAATGAACAATGATGAAACTGTAACACTTTTTGCGGTTCCACATATGATAGGATTGTAAAGAAAAAAAACGGAGGATTTAATATGAGCGACTTAGCTGCTACAAATTGCGGATGTGAGGACAGAGGAGGATGCGGATGTGGCTGCGCTAATAACAGCGGATGCGGATGCGACAATAGCTGCGGATGTAATAACGGATGTGGATGTAACAGTGGATGGGGACTTTCAGGCGGAAATAATTCCTGCTGTAATATCCTCTGGATCATCATCCTTCTGTGCCTGTGCGGAAACAATAACTGCGGATGCAACAATGGCTGCGGCGGATGTGGCAACGGTGACAACTGCTGGATTATTATCGTGCTGCTTCTGTTATGTGGAAACAATGGCTGTGGATGTTGGCTGCTGACAATCATTTTCTGTTGGCAGGGGGATCTTTCCCTCTGCCTCTTTATATTTTACAGGATTATAACTTCGTCCTTATTATTCATGCTGCCTGATATTATCCTTATCTTTCATATTCCGGGAATTGATCCTGTCTGTTTTCTTTTCCGGGTGCACTGTCTGAGCACATTGTTTTTTCTTTTTCACACACTCCAAATCTATCTCATAAAAAGCATTTCCATCTATAATAAGCATTTCTTTCTTTTCTTCTGACTCTGATCCCATATCTGATTCTCCATTTTTTGCAACTGCAAACGCATGATACCTGCAGCAATTCCATAAAATTTGAGGCAGCGTGCAGTAAAACAGTCTCACAGTTACTTAAATTCTACTTTATTATATGTCAGAATCCTTCTCCCCGTCATATTCTGTTAATAAAAAACATAAAATGGAAGCAGATATTATGAATGAAGAGCAGATTTCCCAGACTTTGCTGGATCAGATGGTCAGTTCTGACCGCGGACAGATGATAAAAGCCGCCATTCCTTATCTTCCGCCAAAAGGACAGCAGATTTTCTCAGTCTATGAAAAAGCGGTTGAATTTATCAATACGGTTTCTGTTTTCAGCAAAAGAAGTTCCGGCAGCGATCTGTGTGCCATGAGCATGCCGGCCCAGAATCCGGTGGATATCGTCAATGATATCCGCAGCTTCTGTTATGGTCCCAGCAGGGATAAATTAAATCAGATGGTAAATATGATGCTATGGTTCAGATGCTGCAGCTCATGAATCAGCCTGCAGATGGTGAGAAGGAGGATTCCCATGAATGATGACTGGCGCAACAACCCGAAGCTTGCAGGTATGGATCGTTCCAAGCTTGATATGCTTCAGAATCTGGCTTCCAGGGAAGTTCAAAGGGTGCAAATGAGAATGCTGCCTTTCCTGATGAGTGCAGCTGCTCAGGGGAAAAAAGGCGGTCTGAAATTTAAATGCTGATGAGATTTCTGCGATCATTGAAGTGCTGAAGATGGGGAAATCTCCCGCAGAGAACATCAAAAACTTGATAAAGTGGTGAACCTTATGAAAATGATGCGGTGACCAAGTCCCCACTCACTGCTTATTGCTTTTCGCAGACTCCGCAGAAAACTTACCTGATTCGGTTAATATGAATTGCCATGATAACAAAAAGAGTACATTTCATCAACTTTCCGAAATGTACTCTTATGTTCAGTAATGTAACTTGTCACCAATTATTATCTGTCATATTTGCGCAGCCTGTCGCAGATAAATGTCAGTGCCTGTTCAACTGCCTGGTCTCTGATACTTTTTCTGTCGCCCTCAAAGTGAAATTCCCTCACAGTTGTCTTTCCTGCACAGTAACATCCCATAAATACAGTTCCCACCGGTGTTTCCTCTGTTCCACCGCCCGGACCTGCAAGTCCTGTCACAGAGAGACAGACATCGGTTTTGGCTGCTTTCGCACCGCCTTTTGCCATCTGTCCGGCACATTTGGCTGAGACAGCACCTTCTTTCTTCAGTGTGCTCTTCTTTACTCCAAGACATTTTCTTTTGGCGCGGTTTGTATATGTGACATAACCACACATAAATACCTCCGAAGCTCCCGGTACATTTACGATGTCCGCTGCTACCGCACCGCCTGTACAGGACTCGGCAAGAGACAGTGTCATTTTCTTTTTTTTCAGGAGTCCTACAACTGTTTCTTCTAATGCTGATTCTTCTGATGCTTCCTTTTCTGAAGCCATATTTAAAGCCTTCTTTCTAATCCTGCATGGACAGAACACTCCTGTTCTGCCAGATATATGTGATCAGGGAAATAACGGTAAGTGCCAGAGAAAGCCAGATAAATATCTGTTCCAGAATATCAAACACTCCGCCCAGATCGATCAGCAGTAAAATGATCATGATCATCTGGGAAACCGTCTTGAATTTGCCCCAGTAGTTTGCCGCGATCACAACACCGTTCTCGGCTGCGATCAGACGGAATCCGCTGATAATAAATTCTCTTCCTATGATAATGATAACAAACCATGCCGGAAGTTTTTCCAGTTCAATAAAGCAGATCATTGCAGAACACACAAGCAGCTTGTCTGCAAGAGGATCCATGAATTTTCCAAAGTTTGTCACCAGATTGTATTTTCTGGCAAGCTTTCCGTCAAACCAGTCGGTCACACTTGCAACAACAAAAATAGCAAGTGCTATATAGCGGTTTGCCTCACCGCCCAAGTCTGTAAGCATAAACAGTACAAGAAACGGAACCAGGATCATTCTGGCTACTGTAAGTTTATTCGGTGTATTCATCTGCCAACTCTCCTATCAAATCATATTCCAGTGCACCGGTCACACGTACCTTTGCAAATCTCCTGTCATCAGGAGTTCTCCTGTCTGCACAAAAATATAACCGTCGACCTTTGGTGCATCTCCGTAAGTTCTGCCAATGTATGCGCTCTCATCTGCAACTTTTCCCTCGATCATCACGAGAAGTTCCTGTCCGATACGGTCAGTTCCCTTATCATAGGAGATCTCCTGCTGAAGCTCCATGATCTCGTCACGTCTGGCCTCTTTGACTTCTTCCGCAACCTGATCAGGCATCGTTGCTGCAGGTGTATCTTCTTCCGGTGAGTAAGTAAATACTCCCAGACGGTCAAATTCCATCTCATCCACAAAGCTCATCAGCTCTTCGTGGTCTTCCTGTGTTTCCCCGGGATCCGGAGATCAGAGTGGTACGGAGCACGATGTCAGGAATCTCCCGGCGAAGCTTATTTACAATCTCCACCAGTTCTGCCTGTGTTGTCCTTCTTCCCATTCTCTTTAAGATACGGTCACTTGCATGCTGGATCGGAAGATCCAGATAATGGCAGATCTTCTTCTCCTCTTTCATGGTCTGGATCAGTTCATCGTAAATTTCCTCCGGATAGCAATAAAGCACGCGGATCCAGCGGATTCCTTTGATCTTGCATAACTCTTTCAGGAGGATATGAAGAGATTTCTTTCCATATATATCAGTTCCATATACGGTTGTCTCCTGTGCGACAAGGATCAGCTCTTTTACGCCTTCCTCTGCCATCTCCTTTGCCTGTGTTACCAGACGTTCCATCGGAACGCTTCGGAATTTACCGCGAAGTTTCGGGATGATACAGTAGGTGCAGTGTTTATCACAGCCTTCTGCTATCTTGAGGTATCCGAAATGTCCGCCTGTTGTGAGAACACGTTTGCCAAGCTTTTCCGGAAGATAATCAATATCTTTAAATTCCTGGAAATGTTTTCCTTCCATTGCTTCACGGATTGCCTTAAGGATGTCTCCGTAGGAAGTTGTGCCAAGTACTGCATCTACTTCCGGTACTTCCTCAATGATCTCATTCTTATAACGCTGTGCCATACATCCTGTGACAACCAGGACTTTACAGCTCCCGGTTTTCTTGTATTCTGCCATCTCAAGGATGGTGTTGACGCTCTCTTCCTTTGCGTCATTGATAAAGCAGCAGGTGTTCACCACAATGGCCTCTGCTTCAGTTTCATCATCTACGATCTCGAACCCGTTACCTGTAAGAAGTCCAAGCATTTCTTCGGAATCTACAAGGTTCTTGTCACAGCCTAATGATACGAATAATAATTTCATAAATTCTCCTATAAGAATGTGCCTGAAAATATACCTCTGTAATTCTCAGACACATCCTTTTGTTTATCTATTGTGTTACCATCAGTTCTTACTCTTCAGTTGTTTCTGCAGTTGTTTCTGCAGTTGTTTCTTCTGCTGTTTCAGCAGTCTCTGTGATTTCAGAAGCCTGTGCTGATTCTTCTGTCTGTGCCTCAGCTGTCTGTTCTGTTCCTTCTTCATCCTCTTCTTCCGGAGCAAGGATCTTTACTTTTCCTTTGTAGAGCTCGTCGATCGCAACTGAGAGAGGTTTCTTGCCTTCCGCACCCTCTACCATTGGTTTGGAACCTGCAATGATCTGGCGTGCACGTTTACTTGCAGCAAGTACAAGGGAATAACGGCTGTTAAGGGACATTGTTGTATCGTCGTCCTCACTGTTTGTATTGATTGCTTCGATTAATTCTGTATAAGACGGATGTATCATGTATTTTCTCCTTTCTTTTAAGCGGTTCTGGGCCGCATGTTTATCATTTTCTGAAATGCTTTTGTCTGTTTCTGGATATCTGCGATAAATTCTGCATTTCTGGATACTCTGGAATGTTCACTCACAATAATCTGATGAAGATGGTCTACGCATTCCTCTACAGTATCGTTGACAAGAATATAGTCATATTGTCCCATACCTTCTGCCTCTTCACCAGCTCTTGCAAGTCTGTCTGCGATCACCTGTGCGGTTTCTGTTCCTCTGCCTGTGAGACGGCGTTCCAGTTCCTCCACAGTCGGCGGAGTTACAAACACCAGAAGTGCTTCCGGTATTTTCTCTTTGATCTTCATTGCGCCCTGGATTTCGATCTCAAGGATTACATTTCTGCCTGCCTGAAGCTGCTCTTCGACATAAGAGCGTGGAGTGCCGTAATTAATTTCCACATACTGCATATTCAAGCAATGCATCCTCTTCGATCAGCTTCTCAAATTCATCCCTTGTACGGAAGAAATATTCTCTGCCGTCCTCTTCACCGGGACGGGGTTTTCTGGTTGTTGCGGAGACAGATAATGCATAACCATCATATTTCTCCATGAGGCGTTTCATTACTGTGCCTTTTCCTGCACCGGAAAATCCGGAAACCACTACTAAAATTCCTTTATTCATGGGTCTCTCCCTTATCCTCGTTTTCATATATTTCTGCAAATCTCCGGGCAATGGTCTCAGGCTGAAGTGCGCTGAGCACCAGATAATCGTCGCTTGTGACGATCACTGCTTTTGTCTTTCGCCCCTGAGTTGCATCAATCAGTGACCGGGTTCCCTTTATGCTCTGCACCATTCTTTTTACAGGTGCCGCATCCGGGCTTACCACTGCCACGATTTTCTGTGAATTGACTACATTTCCAAAACCGATATTAATAAGTCTTGCCACGTTTTCTTCCTCTATTCTACGTTCTGGATCTGTTCTCTGACTTTCTCGATCTCTGTTTTCAGATCAATGGCAATGTTGGAAATCTCCAGATCACTTGATTTGGATAAAATCGTGTTTGCTTCTCTGTTCATTTCCTGTGCCATGAAGTCCAGTTTGCGTCCGATGCCTTCTTTCTCTGTTGTAAGCATCTTTTTTCATGTTCCTGATGTGGCTGTGAAGCGGACGGTTTCCTCATCATTGCAGATTTTGTCTGAAAACAGGATGACTTCTGCTGCGATGCGGTTGTCGTCGATCTGTGTGTCTTCCAGCAGCTCGGAAACTTTTGCTTCCAATTTGGTCCTGTAGGCATTGACTACTTCCGGAGAGCGGGCTTCTACACGTAATACTTTTTCTTCAAGGCTGTCCAGTTTTCCGATAAGGTCTTTCTCAAGATTTCTGCCTTCCAGTATCCTTGTCTGGACAAATTTCTCACATGCCTCGCGAAGGGGCGGTTCCAGAGATTCCCAGAGTGCTTCCTCATCAACAGACTGTTCTTCCATGACAAGTACCTCCGGATAGCGTGACAGGGTGCTGACTTTGATATCGTAGTCAAGGTCAAAGTCCTGCTGCATCTGTTTAAGACAGGTGATGTATTCGGATGCGAGTTCTCTGTTGTATTTGAGAGCTCCGTTGTCCAGGGTGTAGTCTTCGTATGTGATGTATACATCAACTTTGCCTCTCTGGATGTAGGTTTTCATCAGGTTTCTGACTGCGCCTTCCAGGAAGTTGAGTTTTCTGGGCATTTTGATGCTGAGGTCCAGGTATCTGTGTTGACAGATTTTAGTTCGATTGTTATTTTTCTTTCTTTGGTCACGACTTCTGCCCGGCCGAAACCTGTCATGCTTTTTATCATAGTTTTTCTCTCTTTGTCTGTCTATTAGTGTCGGGGTATGTGTGCCTGTTCTGGTTTACATACAGATTTATTATAGTTCATTATAGAATGGGAGTCAAACATTTTTTTCGTTGATGGCGGTAGGAAATGTGTGGTATACTAGCAGAAGGGACGCCGCAGGTGGGACGCAGGTAGGACGCAGGAGAAAATAAATAGTTCCGGGCGCGGTTTCGGGGTTTAGTCAACTCTAAGGCTTCGGAAATCTGCTAAAGGCATGAAAAAAACAGCAAAACTCGCTTCGCTCAGACAGGTTGCTGTTTTTTCATAACGCAGATTCCCGAAGCCTAAGAGTTACTACAACCCCTGCAAATGCGCCCGGAACTATTTATTTTCTCCTGCTGGTAGCTGGCTGTTGGAGGTATATGGTATATCCTTTAAATTGAACGGCTTTCAGAAAAGCTTATTATAGTTTGTTTGTCAGAAAGGCTTCGCTTCTTCGATGCGTAAAACGTTGAATTATTCTGACTAACTGATTTGTTTTTTCTTTTCTTGATCGTACTGTCGTATTGATTGAGTTTTGATTATTTTACTGATTATTTTTTAAAGGAGTGTTTTTATATGGCTTTTGATGGGATTACGATTGCGGCTATGGTGAAGGAGCTGCATTTGAATTTGGATGGAGGACGGTTTAATAAGATTGCTCAGCCGGAGGCGGATGAGCTTTTGATTACGGGGAAGGGGGCGAATGGGCAGTGCAGGCTGCTGCTTTCGGCCAGTGCTTCTCTTCCGCTGATTTATTTTACTTCCAAGAATAAGCCCAGCCCTATGACTGCGCCTAATTTCTGTATGCTTCTGCGTAAGCATATTGGAAGTGCGAGGGTTTCGGATATCAGGCAGCCGGGGATGGAGCGTGTGGTGATGTTTGAGCTGGAGCATCTGAATGAGCTGGGGGATCCCTGTAAGAAGGTTCTTATCATGGAGCTGATGGGCAAGCACAGTAATATTATTTTCTGTGATGATAAGGGGATGATCCTGGATAGTATCAAGCATGTTTCTTCTCATATGAGTTCTGTGCGTGAGGTGCTTCCGGGAAGGGAGTATTTTATTCCGAAGACGCAGGATAAGCTGAATCCGCTGACTGTGAGTGAGGAGGAGTTTTGTGATGTTGTGTGCAGGAAGCCTTGTAATATTTCCAGGGCTGTTTACTCTTCTCTTACTGGAATCAGTCCAGTTGTTGCGGAGGAGATCTGTTTCAGGGCTTCGATCGACGGGAGTGATGCAGCGCAGTCTCTGGATGAGGCGGCGAGGGTGCATTTGTATCATACGTTCCGCAGGCTGATGGATCAGGTTGTGGAGGGGGATTTTTCTCCGAATATTGTTTACCGGGGGGGAAGAACCTGTGGAGTATGGTGTGTTTGCGTTCCAGCAGTATGGACCGGAGTATCATTCTGTGGAGTTTGAGAGTGTTTCACAGATGCTGGAGACTTATTATGCGACAAAGAATACGCTGACGCGTATCCATCAGAAGTCTTCGGATCTGAGGAGGATCGTGCAGACTGCGCTGGAGCGTAACCGTAAGAAGCTGAGTCTGCAGGATAAGCAGATGAAGGATACTGCGAAGAAAGAGAAGTATAAGGTTTACGGGGAGCTGATCAATACTTATGGGTATGGGCTGGAGGATGGATGTAAGTCGTTTAAGGCTCTGAATTATTATACCAATGAGGAGATTACCATTCCTCTTGATCCTACTATGACTCCGGCGGAGAATTCCAAAAAGTATTTTGACAAGTATGGAAAGCTGAAGCGTACGGAGGAGGCTCTGACTGAGCAGATTGCAGATACGAGAAGTGAGATTGAGCATCTGGAGTCTGTTTCCAATGCTCTGGATATTGCTCTGGCTGAGAGTGATTTGGCACAGATCAAGGAAGAGCTGATGGAGTATGGATATATTAAGAAGCATTATGACCGCAGGAAGGGACAGAAGGCACAGAGTAAGTCTAAGCCGTTCCATTATGTGACTGAGGATGGGTATGATATTTATGTGGGAAAAAATAATTTCCAGAATGATGAGCTTACCTTTAAGTTTGCCACAGGGAATGACTGGTGGTTTCATGCCAAGAAGATGGCCGGTTCGCATGTGGTCGTGAAGTCTAAGGACGGAGAACTGCCGGAATCATATCTTTGAGATTGCGGGACGCTTGCCGCTTATTATTCCAAAGGACGTACTGCCCCTAAGGTGGAGATTGATTATATCCAAAAGAAGCAGGTAAAAAAGCCTGCAGGGGCGAAGCCCGGATTTGTGGTTTATTATACAAATTATTCGCTGATGCTGAGCCGTCATTAAAAGGAGTCAGGGAAATCTGACCATACTGTTGTATAGTTACAAATATTAAAAGAATTGCGGGAGCTGCTTTGCAGCGGAGTAAGTAATTCGTGGATGTCAGGTCAGAGGTGAAATACCTTTTGACCCTGACATTATATAACAATAATTAAGGAGAATTTCTTTTTATGAGTATTTTGAATGTTGAACATCTGACACATGGTTTCGGAGACAGGGCGATTTTTAATGATGTGTCTTTCCGCCTGTTAAAGGGCGAGCATATTGGACTGGTTGGTGCCAACGGGGAAGGTAAATCTACTTTCTTTAATATTGTAACCGGAAAGCTGATGCCGGATGAGGGTAAGATTGAATGGGCAAAGAATGTACGTGTCGGCTATCTGGACCAGCATTCTGTCCTTTCTCAGGGTATGTCCATCCGTGACGTGCTGAAGTCTGCGTTCTCTTATCTCTTTGAGATGGAGGAAAGAATGAATGGGATCTGTGACTCTCTTGGCACTGCTTCTCCTGAGGAGATGGATACTCTGATGGAGGAGCTGGGAACTATTCAGGATACCCTTACCATGCATGATTTCTATGTGATCGATGCGAAGGTGGAGGAAGTTGCCAGAGCCCTGGGACTTCTGGATATCGGACTGGAACGTGATGTTACAGACCTGAGTGGTGGTCAGAGAACCAAAGTTCTGCTTGGCAAGCTGCTTCTGGAGAAGCCGGATATCCTGCTTTTGGACGAGCCTACCAACTATCTGGATGAGGAACATATCGAATGGCTGAAGCGTTATCTGCAGGATTATGAGAATGCATTTATCCTTATCTCCCACGATATTCCATTTCTGAATTCCGTTATCAATCTGGTTTATCATATGGAGAATCAGGAACTGAACCGTTATGTCGGGGATTATGACCATTTCCAGGAAGTGTATGAGGTGAAGAAGCTCAGCTTGAGGCTGCTTACAGACGCCAGCAGCAGGAAATCAGTGAACTGAAGGATTTCGTCGCAAGAAATAAGCCAGGGTTTCTACAAGAAATATGGCAATGTCCAGACAGAAGAAGCTGGATAAGATGGATGTGATCGAGCTTGCTGCCGAGAAGCCGAAGCCTGAGTTTCATTTTAAATACGGACGCACTCCGGGGAAATATATTTTCGAAACGAAGGATCTGGTTATTGGTTATAATGAACCTCTTTCCAGACCTGTTACTCTCTCTATGGAAAGAGGAAATAAGATTGCGCTGGTTGGTGCAAACGGTATCGGTAAGACAACTTTACTGAAAAGTATTCTGGGGTTGATCCCGTCTCTGAAGGGTTCCTGCGAACTTGGGGAGAATCTTCAGATTGGATATTTTGAGCAGGAAGTAAAGGGTGATAACAAGACTACCTGTATTGATGAGATCTGGGCGGAGTTCCCGTCTTATACTCAGTATGAGGTGCGGTCTGCTCTCGCCAAATGCGGTCTAACTACCAAGCATATTGAAAGTCAGGTACGTGTACTGAGTGGCGGGGAGCAGGCGAAGGTGCGTCTGTGTAAGCTGGTGAATAAAGAAACGAACATTCTGCTTCTGGACGAGCCTACCAATCATCTGGATGTGGATGCAAAAGAAGCTTTGAAGCAGGCATTGATCGAATATAAGGGAAGCATTCTCCTGATCTGCCATGAACCGGAGTTTTACCGCGATGTGGTTTCTCAGGTATGGGACTGCAGTAAATGGACTACAAAAGTATTATAATAATTGGTACATGAAGGGTTATTACAAATGAGTAAATCAAAAACTGTGGATCTGACTTCCGGTCCGATCCTGAAAACTCTGGCAGAGCTGGCTCTGCCTATCATGATTTCTTCCATGCTGGGAACAGCATACAGTATTATGGATATGGCATGGATCGGACTGCTTGGTGCAAAGGCGGTTGCAGGCGTGGGAGTAGGCGGAATGTATGTCTGGCTCTCCCAGGGGCTTGCATCCCTGTCAAGAATGGGCGGACAGGTAAATACAGCTCAGGCATGCGGGCGCAAAGATTATGACCAGGCACGTTCCTATGCTGCCGGTTCTCTGCAGCTCACTGCACTGTCCGGCATTTTGTTTGCTGCTGTCTGTGTTATTTTCATACAGCCTCTGCTGGGATTTTTTAATCTGACCGACGCAGAAACTTATACTGCTGCCAAATCTTATACATTGATCACCTGTGGACTGATTCTTTTTTCTTATCTGAATCTGACGCTGACAGGACTCTCTACTGCGCAGGGAGATTCCCGCACTCCCCTGCTTGCAAACTTTATCGGGCTTGCAGGAAATATGATTCTGGATCCGCTGCTAATCCTTGGCATCGGACCTTTCCCGAGGCTGGAGGTTGCCGGAGCCGCTATTGCGACAGTAAGTTCACAGATTCTGGTTTTTGTGGTGATGGTTCTGCGTATCCGGCATTCCAGACTGGAGCCCAATGTTTTACAGCATCTGAATCTGCTGTCTGTTTTTCCAAAAGAATATTATAAGCACATTTTCAGGATCGGGTTTCCCACAGCTATACAGGGAAGCATTTACTGTTTCATCTCCATGATTCTGACCCGTATGGTTTCCGGTTATGGTGCTGCCGCTATTGCAACGCAGCGTGTTGGCGGACAGATTGAATCCGTATCCTGGAATACTGCTGATGGTTTTGCTTCAGCACTGAATGCTTTTATTGCCCAAAACTACGGTGCACGAAAAAAAGACCGTATCCGTAAAGGTTACAGTCTGTCATTTCGCGTTCTCACAATTTGGGGCCTGTTTGTCACTGCAGCTTTTGTCTTTCTTCCGGAACCAATTGCCAGGTTATTTTTCCACGAAAAAGAAGCTCTGGATACTGCTGTCAATTATCTGGTCATTATCGGATTCAGTGAAGTCTTTATGTCCATTGAGCTGATGACAGTGGGCGCATTATCAGGACTTGGACGCACCAGATTATCCAGTACGATCAGTGTGATCCTGACAGGCTCACGAATCCCGCTGGCATTGATCCTGACACATGCGGGAATGGGATTAAATGGTGTATGGTGGGCGCTTACAATCTCTTCTATCGTGAAGGGAATCGTGTTTACACTGACATTCCGGCATATCAGCAGGCGGTTGCCTGAAAAGGTCTAAAGGTCTCTTAATATAGCTGGCAAACTCAAAAGAGGACTGTTCAGAAAAATTTCTGTCAGTCCTCTTTTTACTGTTTCTATTATTTCGCAACAAAGTTTACGATCTTGTTCGGTACATAAATCTCTTTGATAAGGTTCTTACCTTCCAGGAAGGAAGCAATTCTCTCGTCTGCTTTGGCGATCTCGAATGCTTTTTCTTTTTCACATCCGTTAGGGATTACGATTGTTCCTCTTACTTTACCGTTTACCTGTACACCAATCTCAACGGTCTTGGCAATTGTTTTGCCTTCATCGTATTTCGGCCATTCGGAAACTGCCAGTAAGCCTTCACCTCCGATGAATTCCCAGATTTCTTCGCAGATATGCGGTGCGAACGGACTAAGCAGTTTGATAAAGATGGTAAGGTCATCTTTGCTTAAGTGTCCTTCTGCTGTGATCTCATTAATGAGTGTCATCAGGCTGGCGATCGCTGTATTGAATTTCAGGTTCTCGATATCAGAAGAAACTTTCTTGATGGTACGGTGGAGTTTCATCTCCAGTTCATCAGATACGGATTCTTCAGAAAGGATATCTGTCAGCCCTGCAACACGGTCCAGGAACTTCTTACAGCCCTTTACAGAGTTCTCGCTCCATGGTGTAGCTGCGCCATAGTCACCCATAAACAGCACATAGGTACGAAGAGTATCTGCACCGTATTCTTCTACAATATCCAGCGGGTCAACTACGTTGCCCTTGGATTTACTCATTTTATCTCCGTCCGGTCCGAGGATCAATCCCTGGATGGAACGTTTTGCGTATGGTTCCGGTGTATTTACTACGCCAAGATCATACAGGAAATGATGCCAGAATCTGGAGTAGATCATATGTCTGGTAACGTGTTCCATACCACCATTGTACCAGTCAACAGGCATCCAGTATTTCAGTTTGTCCATATCTGCCAGTGCATTTGCATTGTGCGGATCTGTATATCTTAAGAAATACCAGGAAGATCCTGCCCACTGAGGCATAGTATCTGTCTCACGCTTCGCTGCAGCACCACATTTCGGGCATGTGCAGTTTACGAAAGAATCAATCTTTGCAAGTGGGGACTGTCCGTCTTCACCCGGCTCGAAGTCCTTTACATCCGGCAGACGCAGCGGAAGTTCGTTCTCCGGAACTGCCACAACACCGCAGTTCGGGCAGTGGATAAGCGGGATTGGCTCACCCCAGTATCTCTGGCGGTTGAATGCCCAGTCTTTCATCTTATACTGAACACCGGCTTTACCGATTCCTTTTTTCTCCAGTTCTTCCAACATACGCTCAATAGAATCTTTCTTCTTTGCATATCCGTTCAGGAAATCGGAGTTTACCATTTCGCCGTCGCCTGTATAGGCTTCTTTGGAAATATCTCCGCCTTTGATAACTTCGATAATGTCGATGCCGAATTTCTTCGCGAAATCATAGTCACGCTGGTCGTGAGCAGGTACTGCCATGATAGCACCTGTACCATATCCCATCATTACATAGTCAGCAATGTAGATTGGAATTTTCTTACCGTTAACCGGGTTGATTCCCTCAAGTCCCTGGATTCTCACACCTGTTTTATCTTTTACAAGCTGAGTTCTCTCAAACTCTGTTTTCTTTGCACACTCATTACGATATGCAATGATCTCATCCATGTTTGTGATTTTATCTGCATATTTGTCAATGATCGGATGTTCCGGTGCGATTACCATGAATGTTACACCAAACAGAGTATCCGGTCTGGTTGTATAGATTTCAAGTTTCTCATCGATTCCGTCAACATCGAAGTTAACGAAAGCACCTTTTGATTTGCCGATCCAGTGGATCTGCTGCTGTTTTACATTATCCGGATAGTCTACATCTTTCAGACCTTCCAGAAGCTTATCTGCATACTGGGTGATTCTTAAATACCATACATCTTTTGATTTCTGAACAACATCGCTGTGGCAGATATCACATTTACCGCCCTGGCTGTCTTCATTGGAAAGGACTACTTTACAGTGCGGGCAGTAATTAACCAGTGTTCTGTCTCTGAATACAAGACCTTTTTCGAACATTTTCAGGAAAATCCACTGTGTCCATTTGTAGTAGTCTTCATCTGTTGTATCGATCACACGGTTCCAGTCAAAAGAAAACCCAACTTTCTTTAACTGGTTTGAGAATCTCTTGATGTTCTCATCTGTGATGATACGTGGATGTGTTCCGGTCTTTACTGCGTAGTTCTCTGTCGGGAGACCAAATGCATCAAATCCGATCGGGAAAAGTACATTATAGCCTTCCATACGACGTTTTCTGGAAATAACCTCCAGACTGGAATATGCTTTGATATGTCCTACGTGCATACCGGCACCGCTTGGATATGGGAACTCTACCAGACCATAGAATTTAGGTTTGTCACTGTTATCTTTGGCTTCGAAGACTTTGGCCTCTTCCCATTTTGCCTGCCACTTAGGCTCAATCTTTTTAAACAAGTATTTCATCTCTATACTTCCTCCAACATTTTGCTATATCTAAAAATTTCATTTTAATTCAATGGCGCCGGTTTGTCAATGTAACGTTTCGCAGTATTGGCTGTTTTTACGATAAAAATGGGACCTATTTTATAGTTACTACCAGTGAACAGTAAAAACAGGACATCTCACATTTCTGTCAAATGTCCTGTCTTCTTTATTTCTTATATACTTACATCTAATTCATAGCGCTGATATATTTATCTGCTGCCTCTCTGTCGGTAACCGCCAGCCTCTTATTATTCTTCAGATTTATCCACTTTGCTTGCTCTGGCTTCAATTTCTTTTGCCTGAATATCTCCAGGAGCCTGCTCGTAGCGTGCAATTCATAGGAGAATTCTCCGCTTCCACCTGTCATAGAACGAAGATCTGTGGAATATCCATAAATCTCAAGCTGTGGAACATCTGCCTCAATAATGGTATTGCCTGATGATCAGGAGTCATACCAAGAACACGGCCACGACGTTTGTTCAGGTCGCCCATAACATCACCGGTAAATTTATCCGGAACAGTTACTTTCATAGATACGATTGGCTCTAAGAGTACAGGTGATGCATCCATAAAGCCTTTCTTAAATGCAAGAATCGTTGCCATCTTGAATGCCATTTCTGAGGAGTCTACCGGATGATAAGATCCATCATATAAGGTAGCTTTCACACCAACTACAGGATATGCAGCCAGAGGTCCTTTTAATACGCATTCCTGAAGACCTTTCTCAACTGCCGGGAAGTAGTTCTTCGGAACTGCACCACCAACTACAACCTGTTCAAATTCATAAGGCGTCTCCAGATCGCCTGATGGCTCGAAACGCATCTTAACATGTCCATACTGTCCATGTCCACCGGACTGTTTCTTATGTTTACCCTCTACATCTGCATTCTTACGGATCGTCTCGCGGAACGGAACCTTCGGTTTGCTCAGCTCAACATCTACTTTGTAGCGTTCTTTTAATTTATTCATAACGATATCGAGATGCTGATCACCGATACCATAGATAAGGCTCTGACGGTTTGCACTGTCATTTACTACACGAAGTGTCTTGTCTTCACTCATCATCTTCGCAAGTGCCTGGGAAATCTTATCCTCATCACCCTTCTTCACTGCTTTAAATCTCTTGCAGGTATATGGTGTGGAAAGGAGTGCCTTCGGATAAAGAATCGGATTTGCTTTTGTCGCAAGGCTGTCACCAGTCTGTACGCTGTTTAATTTGGCAATTGCACCAATATCACCGGCATGAAGTTCCGGAACCTCGATCGGTTTGGATCCTTCAAGTACATATAATTTATTCAGACGTTCTTCTTCGCCTTTCTCTACGTTTAATAAAGTGTCATCGGATTTGATAACACCGGAGCATACTTTAATAAGAGAATATTTGCCAAGGAACGGGTCTGCAATTGTTTTCCACACATATGCGGATTTCACTTTCGTGAGTCGTAGTTTGCTTCAAAGATCTCATTTGTCTTCTGAGCGATTCCGTTGCAGGAGCGTTTGTCCGGGCTTGGGAAATATCCGCAGATATCATCCAGTAAGTTGGATACACCGCGAAGATTGATCGGTGAGCCCATGCATACAGGTACGATAGATGCTTCCTGTACGTTCATTGCAAGTGCTGCGGAAACCTCTGTTACCGAGAATGTATCACCTTCAAAATAACGGTCCATGAATTCCTCGCTGGTCTCTGCAACAGATTCCATAAGGATATCGTGATATTTCTCCAGATATTCATCCAGGTATTCAGGAATCGGGCATTCCTCTTTCTTACCTTTATCTATGTACTTACGTCCTGCCTGTTTTACAACATTTACATATCCTACAAATTTGCCGTCTTCACGAATCGGGAAGTGAAGCGGTGCGATCTTCTTGCCGTAGAGTTCAGTGAGCTGTTCTACTACTTTACGGTAGCTGACATCATCTACGTCCATATCTGTGACAAAGATCATTCTCGGAAGTTTATATTTCTCACATAAGTTCCATGCCTTCTGTGTTCCAACCTGAACGCCTGCTTTACCGGAAACTACAATGATCGCTGCATCTGCTGCGCTTACTGCTTCTTCTACTTCGCCTACGAAATCGAAATATCCGGGAGTATCCAGCACATTGATCTTTACCTTATCCCACGGTACCGGGATCAATGTGGTAGAAATGGGAAAAATGTCTCTTGATCTCTTCTTTGTCATAATCGCTGACAGTATTTCCGTCTTCTACTCTTCCGAGACGGTTAGTCATTCCTGCCAAGTAAGCCATTGCTTCTGCCAGTGTAGTTTTGCCAGCGCCCCCATGACCTAAAAGGACTACATTTCTAATTCGGTCAGTTCTAAATACATCCATGTTGCGTACCTCCCTGTTTGTCTGTTATGTTATTGCCGCCTGTAACGTCCGCAGCAACGATATGGCTATAATATTACTAAATTTTTTTATATTTTTCAAGTATTTTATGAAATTTTAACATCTTTTTTTGTGAACTTCTTGTAAATTGATGAGCATTTTATATATTTTCAGTAATTTTCACGGATTTCGACTGTGAATTTTATCTCAAGCATGCAGCTGGCTGACTGATTTTGATTGTACGAATATTTATAATGCATCGTTTTTTCAGTTGACTATAGCAGTCCTAGAGCGTGTCTGAAAAAGGCTTTCTGCAAAGTGGGGCGTGCAGATTGCGGGAATGATTTTTCAGACACACTCTAGTAACCAGAGTGCGAAAGACATGGAAGATATCTGCATATGATACGGCGTTTCGCTTTGCCGCTTTAAATTATTTATGTATAAAAAGTGCCGTATGAATTGACTTTTCAAATCATATCCTTTAAAATAGTAAATTATGAAATCATGTAACTGTTCCGTATTTTCACAGTTACGAATAATGTTACCTGAAAGGATGCAAAAACCACTATGAAAACTATCGGTTTTATCGGTCTCGGACTGATTGGCGGATCAATTGCCAAGGCCATCCGAAAATACCATGAAGACTACCGACTTCTTGCTTATGATCAGGATCGGGAAACACTTGCTGCAGCAGTAAGCAGCAATATGATCGATGCTGTATGTGAAGAACATGATGAACGTTTCAGGAGCTGTGATTATATTTTCCTGTGTGCTCCTGTAGAATTTAATGTAAAATATCTTGAATATTTCAAAGACAATATCGGTCCTGACACGATCCTCACAGATGTTGGAAGTGTCAAGGGCATTATCCATAAAGAAGTAGAACGTCTTGGAATGGAATCCCGTTTTATCGGAGGTCATCCAATGGCCGGTTCTGAGAAGACCGGATTCGAAGCTTCCAGTGACCGTCTGATTGAGAATGCTTACTATATTATTACTCCGGGCGGTGAAGTTGCACTGGAACGCCTGACAGATTTCACAGAGATGATTTCTTCCCTTGGTGCGATCCCGATGGTCCTTACAAGTGAAGAACACGATTTCATCACTGCCGGAGTCAGCCATCTGCCTCATATTATTGCTTCTGCACTGGTAAATCTTGTCAATATGCTGGACAGTGATCAGGAATACATGAAAACGATTGCAGCCGGAGGTTTCCGTGATATCACACGTATTGCTTCTTCTTCTCCAATTATGTGGGAGCAGATCTGTGTGGAAAATAATCAGAATATCTCCAATGTTCTGGATGACTACATCCGCCTGCTGGTTCAGATCAAATGTTTTGTGGATAACAAGGACTCCAGGAGTCTGTATCAGATGTTTGCAAGTTCCAGGGATTACCGTGATTCTATTGATGTGGTAGACAATGGTCTGCTGAAAAAGGCTTATGTCCTGTATCTTGATATTGCGGATGAGGCCGGCGGTATTGCTACGATTGCCACTATCCTTGCGATGGAGAAGATCAGCATTAAAAATATCGGTATCATTCACAACCGTGAATTCGAGGAAGGTGTCCTCAAAATTGAATTCTACGACGGAATCTCTATGGAAAAGGGTGCCGCACTCCTTAAAAAAAGAAATTATATTGTCTACGAACGCTAAACAGATCACCCTTTGACATTCATTTCAAAAATATTTTGTCAAAAGCAGATTGCTATAAATAGCTGCAGGGAAATACAGAAATATTATAAAAACAGGCAGGAATCAAACATGGAAATAAAAAAACAGACAAACCTCAGAGGAGAACTCACTGTACCCGGAGATAAATCCATTTCCCATCGTGCAGTCATGTTCGGTTCTCTTGCACAGGGTACTACAAAGATCACACATTTTCTTGAGGGAGCTGACTGTCTCTCTACTATCTCCTGTTTCCGGAAAATGGGAATCGATATTGAAAGAAATGCTTCCGAAATCCTCGTTCATGGAAAGGGACTTCACGGACTCAGTGCTCCGTCTGAAACTCTGGATGTGGGAAACAGCGGGACTACCACAAGACTGATCTCCGGAATTCTGGCAGGACAGTCTTTTACCAGCGAATTAAACGGCGACGCTTCCATTCAGTCCCGTCCAATGAAAAGGATTATGACTCCTCTTCTGTCTATGGGCGCTGATATCGTGAGTCTTAGAGGCAATGGATGCGCACCTTTGCGTATTACAGGAAAGCCTTTACATGCCGCTCATTATCAGTCACCGGTTGCTTCCGCACAGGTAAAATCCTGCGTGCTTCTGGCTGGTATGTATGCAGATGGGATCACCAGCGTTACTGAGCCGGTACTTTCCAGAAATCATACAGAAATCATGCTGAATTATTTCGGCGCAAATGTGACTTCCCAGGGAACAACTGCTTCTATTGAACCGGAGCCTGTACTGAACGGACGCGAGATTAAAGTTCCCGGAGATATTTCTTCTGCTGCTTACTTTATCGCAGCAGGGCTTCTTACTCCCGGAAGTGAGATTCTTCTTAAAAATGTAGGCATTAATCCAACCAGAGACGGAATGCTTCGTGTATGCAAGGCTATGGGGGCTGATATTACTCTGCTGAATGCAAGTAACAGAGGGTGAGCCTACCGCTGACCTGCTGATCCGCACAAGCAGTCTTCACGGAACCACTGTTGAAGGTGAGATCATCCCCACACTGATCGATGAAATCCCGATGATCGCTGTAATGGCAGCTTTTGCAGAGGGGACTACTGTTATCAGGGACGCACAGGAGCTGAAGGTAAAAGAATCCGACCGTATCGCAGTGGTAACAGAAGGGCTGAAACGCATGGGAGCTGATATTCAGCCGACTGATGACGGAATGATCATCCATGGAGGAAAGCCACTTCATGGTGCCGAGATCAATTCTTATCTTGATCACCGTATTGCCATGTCCTTTGCTGTTGCAGGTACAATTTGTGACGGTACACTTACTATCAAAGATGGGGACTGCGTTAAAATTTCCTATCCGGAATTCTATGAAGATCTGTACTCTCTCGGAAAATAGCAACTGTCATTTATAATTATGCTGCTGTCAACATATCATTTTTTTATGTTTGTTGACAGCAGCATAATTTTTACTGTTCACCTGTAATATCCCGCAAGATGTTTTTTATCCTGCATATCTTTTGTCTTTCTGTACATACTTTTCATAACAAAGCATAATTTGCAATTCCTGTTTACAGTATCTTCATACTCTCTCAGATTGTATTTTTATAGATACTTGAGAAATTTTATCCAAAATAGTCTTTTCTTTTTCCGATAAATCAGTTATAATTGTGAATCGTCAGAAGATTGTTATTATTTTAACATTATTCGATTTGTTTTACTATAGCAGGATTTCACACTCTGATGGTCTGGATTAAGATGCATTATTTATGAGGGTTGCTATAAACACTGATATTATAATTTTCACGGTGAGTATACCATACAGGTATACAGCCAGAGAGGAGCTAACATTTATGAAAATCTTATTTTACGGCACAAAAAACTACGACGAGGAATTTTTCGAGAAGCTTCTTCCTTCCTATCCGGGAATTACAATTAAATTTACCGAAGCAAATATTCACGAAGAAACTGCTTCCCTTGCAAAAGGATATGAGGCAATCTGCGCTTTTGTAAACGCTGATCTGAGTACTCCTGTTATCGAAGAGCTGAATGCTCAGGGTGTAAAACTGATCCTTATGCGCTGCGCAGGATATAACAATGTAGATCTGGAAACTGCTCACAAATTCGGAATGAAGGTTCTGCGTGTTCCAGGATATTCTCCGGAAGCTGTGGCTGAGCATGCAATGGCACTTGCGCTGACCGCAAACCGCCACACACATAAAGCATACATCAAATGCCGCGAAAACAACTTCTCTTTAAGTGGTCTGATGGGACTTAATTTCTATCAGAAAACTGCCGGAATCATTGGTACCGGAAAAATTGGCCAGGCAATGGCAAAAATCTGCAAAGGTTTTGGTATGAGAGTTATCGCTTACGATCTTTTCCCGAATAAGAGCCTGGATTATCTGGAATATGTATCTCTGGATGAGCTTCTGGCAACCAGTGATCTCATCAGTCTTCACTGCCCGCTTACAGAAGAAACCAAACACATCATCAATGAAGAAACTATCGCCAAAATGAAAGATGGTGTAATTCTTGTAAACACTTCCCGCGGCGGCCTGATCAAGACAGAGGACCTGATCTCCGGAATCCGTGATCATAAGTTCTTTGCAGTAGGACTGGATGTTTATGAAGAAGAAACTGATTTCGTATTCGAGGATATGTCCGAGCGTATTCTGCAGAGCTCCATTACCCAGCGCCTGCTCTCCTTCCCGAATGTAGTGATGACTTCTCATCAGGGATTCTTTACAAAAGAAGCACTGACTAACATTGCCGAGACTACTCTCGAAAATGCGAAAGCATTTATGGATGGTGAAGAACTGAAGAACGAGGTTTTTTCCTGATAATTACAGAAATATGATCAGGGGGCTGTCGCAATAATAATTCCAGCGACAGCCCCCTTGTGATTATTTTTCAGTTTTCGTTTCTGATTTCGTTGTATCTGCAGAATCTGATGTTTCAGTTTTATCCGCAGATTTTTTTGCAGAAGAATCTGAAGTTTCTGCTTTATCTGTATTTTCCGTTTTATCTGTAGTTTCTGTTGCATCTGTAGTATCTGTAATGTCAGCGGTTTCTTCCTCAGGCTCATCAATCTGTTTCATATCCTCGTCAGAAGTATCTGCATCCATTTCATTCAGCTCTTCTTCTGTCAGCGGTTCAAGATCATCCTGATAAATTTCCTTATTTGTAATATCATCTTCTGACTTCTTCCCACATCCGGCAAGACCGATGGATGCCAGAAGCATTCCTGTAATCATAAAGTATTTTATTTTTTTCATTTTAATCATCCTTTCGTCTGTTCCACATAACACAAATGGTGTTTCATTTTAAGATAATATTTATTCTGCTGTTCTCAATCTGCCTGCCAGATCTTTTATTTCCTGTATGATATCTTCTCTGTCTCTGACCGGCACTTTGTCTGTACGGTTTACATATACAGTCCCCAGACTGTCACAGCTCATCTGACGAAGCAGCATCTCTGCCGTACTTTCCGCTTTTTCTCTGGGTCCGATACTTCCTGCTGTCAGCAGAACTGCTCCTGTTTTCTTCTTAGGAACAGGTTCTTCTTTACGGATATATCTTGCACTGAAATAGGTCTGCAGTCTGCTCATCACAGCAAGAAGCATTCCCGTAACCTCCTCAAAATATACAGGAGATGCCATAATAATATGGTCACATTCTTCAATGTACGAAAGAACCTCCTGCCATTCATCTTTGACTGCGCATCCTGCATGGTCAAAACACCATCTGCAGTCTATACACGGTCGGATATCTGCCCTGTAGGCATTAACCACCTTAAAATCCCCTCCAAGATTTTCCTGCAGAGTCCGGATCATATATGCAGTTTCACCGTTCTTTCGCGGTGAACCGTTGAATATCAATGTTTTCATCTTTATTTTTCCTCATATTCTTTCCTGAGAAGTGCTATCTCACGTACCCATCTCTCATTATCTTTGAGTGCTTTCAAAGCATGTTTCATACGCTTTAGAGCGTGTCTGAAAAAGGCTTTCTGCAAGATGTGCGTCACAATTTTGTGGGATATTTTGCCCGAATGAGGGCGCGTAGCGGGCTACGGCAACTGAATTCGGGTGAAATATCCCGCAAAGTGGGGCGTGCAGATTGCGGGAATGATTTTTCAGACACGCTCTAGGATAACACATCTCATTCTTTGTCTGTAATATTTATGTAACCTTTTGTCATGGTATTATAACAAAAATACGGTTTTATGAAAAGACTTATTTCTTGACGATTCTGTGAATCCTCTATATACTTTGAATATGTCCTATAGCAATTACGATTTATTTTTTGTTAATTCTGATCATCTGTTCAGATATTTTAACTGCCCGGTCTCTTTAATATTTTTTTAATACTATATCTCTAATCTATTATAAACGAAAGCGAGAACTATACATATGAGCCTACAATCCAACAAGCGAAACCAGACGAAATCTTCTTCTGCACGCAGGAAAGACATCTACAAAAAATCAAAATACTATCAGGAAAAAAGGCAAAAATTGCTGATTGCAACAGGTATCGGTATCTTTGTTCTGGTTTTTATACTTATTCTGGCAGGTATCCGCGGATGCAGCAACTATATGAGTTCCAGACAGGCAGCAGCCAAAAAAACTGTTTCCATGAACGCTTCTAAGGACAACAGCCAGAAAGCATCCTCAGATTCTCAGAACACGGATTCCTCCAATGCTACAGTATCTTCTCCTGTTTCTCTGACACTCAGTGTTGTCGGTGACTGCACGCTTGGCACAGATGAAACTTTTGATTATGATACCAGCTTAAATGCTTATTATGAAAATTACAGTGCAGATTATTTCCTGCAGAATGTAAAAGATATTTTTTCCGCAGATGATCTGACTATTGCGAATTTTGAGGGAACACTCACCGATTCTGATGAACGGGAGGATAAAACATTTGCATTTAAAGCACCTGCATCCTATGCCTCTATTCTGACAAACGGATCTGTAGAAGCCGTAAATACCGCTAACAATCACAGTCATGATTACGGTGATCAGAGTTTCGATGATACTCTGGCAGCACTGGATGATGCAGGAATCGTTCATTTCGGATATGATGAAACTGCTGTTATGGATGTAAAGGGAATCAAAGTGGGATTAGTCGGTATCTATGAACTGTACGACCATCTTGAGCGCGAGCAGCAGTTAAAAGACAATATTGCAAAAGTAAAGGCAGACGGGGCACAGCTGATCGTAGTGATCTTCCACTGGGGTAATGAAACGGAAACCGTTCCGGACAGCAACCAGACAACACTTGGACGCATCGCAATCGATGAAGGCGCTGATCTTGTATGCGGACATCATCCGCATGTACTTCAGGGCATTGAAACTTATAAGGGTAAGAATATTGTATACAGCCTCGGAAACTTCTGCTTCGGCGGCAACAGTTCTCCAAGTGATATGGACACCATGATCTACCAACAGACCTTTACTATTGATGCCGATGGGGTAAAAAAAGACAACGTGACCAATATCATTCCCTGCTCCATTTCTTCTGCCTATGATGGATATAATAATTATCAGCCAACTCCGGCAGAAGGTGATGAGGCAACAAGAATCCTTGGAAAAATCAATGAGCGGAGTTCCTGGATTTCTACTGCAGAAGGCAGTACTTTTACCGCAAAATATAACAGTAATAATGACTCCCAGAACAGTTCTGCAGATACAGCTGCTTCAGATAGCGATATCGTTGATATGAACAGTTCAGCTTCAGATGACACAGACGCAGAGACATACGACGAATCCTATGACACTGATAATTCGGACGCCGAATAAATAGAGCCTTCATTCATCCAAAATCACATCAATACTTCAAAAGAGCTGAAAAATCCAGTTAAGGACTTCTCAGCTCTTTTTTATATTTTTACTATGCTTTTATCAGGCAGATAAAAGCATCCTCTTCGCTACTTGCTCATAACCAGATAATTGATTGATATAATTATTTGGGTGACATTATATGATAATCATAGCATCTCCAAAAGAGAAAAATCTGTACTTTTCCTGCACTGCAGTCTCATAGGCATGCATGATATTCTCCTTGCCTGCCAGCGCAGACACCAACATCACAAGTGTGGATTCCGGCAGGTGGAAGTTTGTGATCAGGCATCGATCATTTTGAAATGATAGCCCGGATAGATAAAGATTTCTGTCCATCCGCTTCCGGATTTCAGAATTCCATCTTCTCCTGTTGCAGATTCCAGTGTTCTGCAGCTTGTGGTTCCTACTGCTATTACACGTTTACCTGCCTTCTTTGTGTCATTGATCAGCTTTGCCTGATCCTCCTCTACTATGTAGAATTCGGAATGCATATGGTGGCTTTCCACGTCATCTACTTTGACAGGGCGGAAAGTTCCGAGACCTACATGAAGAGTCACATGAGCGATATTGACGCCTTTTTCCTTTACTTTTTCAAGAAGCTCTTTAGTAAAGTGCAATCCTGCTGTCGGTGCTGCTGCGGAGCCTTCGTTCTTTGCATAAACTGTCTGATAACGGTTCTTATCTTTCAGTTTATGTGTAATATAAGGCGGCAGAGGCATTTCGCCAAGCTGATCCAGGATTTCTTCAAAGATTCCTTCATAATGGAACTGGATCAGACGGTTTCCCTCGTCCACCACATCAATGATCTCACCTTTTAAAATACCATTTCCAAATGTGATCTTAGCACCGGGCGTGCCTTCTTTCCGGGTTTTACCAGACACTCCCAGATATCATTCTCTCTTCGCTTCAGAAGCAGGATCTCGATCAGTGCTCCTGTCTCTTCTTTATGTCCGTATAACCGGGCAGGGATTACCTTTGTATCGTTGATGACCAGGCAGTCTCCCTCTTCCATATAATCCAGAACATCTGTGAAATGGCGATGCTCAATGCTGCCATCTTTTAAAGACAGATGCATCAGTCTGGATGAACTTCTGTCCTCCAGAGGATCCTGAGCGATCAGTTCCTGAGGAAGGTCATAATAAAAATCTGATGTTTTCATTTTTATCTGCTCCTCTTCTTCCTTCCACTGTTTCCTTAACTGGCGCACATAGTTCCATTCTTTGTTTGTCAGATCAGCTTTCTTAAGAAGATCCGGGCGTCTTTTTGCCGTGCGGTAAATTGACTGCTCTCTGCGCCACTTTTCTATGTTTGCATGATGACCGGACATAAGAACCTCCGGTACTTTTTTGCCATGCCACTCTTCCGGACGGCTGTACTGCGGATACTCCAGAAGGTTTCCTGCAAAGGATTCTGTCTCACCGGACTCCTGATTGTTCAGTACACCCGGAACCATTCTTGAAATAGAATCCATCATGACCATTGCAGGAAGTTCACCGCCTGTAAGCACGTAATCTCCGATAGATACGTAATCTGTGACGATTTCCTCCAGAACACGCTCATCAATTCCCTCATAGTGTCCACAAAGGAATACCAGATCCTCTTCCTGCGCCATTTCTCTGGCCATAGCCTGGTTAAATACCTGCCCCTGAGGAGTCAGATATACAACTCTTGGCTTTTTTGCCGTACGGTTTGCAATCGCCTCATAAGCAAGGTAAACCGGTTCTGCCTGCATCAGCATTCCGGCACCGCCGCCATAGGTATAATCATCCACTTTCTGGTGCTTATTGAATGCATAATCACGAATGTTCACTGCCTCCAGTGTGAGGAGACCTTTTGTGATCGCACGTCCGGTAATGCTGGTATTCATGCCATTTTCAATCATCTCCGGAAACAGGGTTAAAACATGAAAATTCATTTATATTAATCCTTTCATCAGATGAATGGTCATTACATTCTTCTCCACATCCACATCAAGGATACATTCCCTGATAGCAGGGAGCAGAATTTCTTCGCCTTTGGCATCCTCTACTACATAGACATCATTAGCGCCTGTTTCCATTACATCTTTCAGAGTTCCAAATTTGCTTCCGTCTTCGAGAACTACATCCATACCGATCAGGTCTGCAATGTAATATTCATCTTCTTCCAGCTCCTGTGCTTCTTCTCTCGGAATCCAGAGTTCTCTTTTTTTATACATCTCTATATCATTAATATTATCAATTCCCCTGAATTTCAGGATTACAAGGTTCTTGAAATACTTAACATTCTCTATTTCAAGCTTTCTTTTCTCTCTGCCTGTGTCAAGCAGAACATATTCCAGATCCAGAAATCTGTCTGCATCTGTGGTAGGATATACTTTTACTTCCCCGCGTATTCCGTGTGTCGTAGTGATCACACCAACTTTTAATAAATCTTCCATCTGCTGACTCCTATAATTTTCATATCATACGTCATTTGCATTCTGCTTTTATGCCTGCTCACAGCGAATGCTGATTCATATTCCAAATCCGCTTAAACCCAAATCAGGAGCCATGGGATGTTCCACAGCTCCTGACCCTTATTTTCATTGCAGAATATCTACAATCACTTTTTTGCTGCTTTTTGAAGAAGCTGCCTTTACCACAGTTCGGATCGCTTTCGCAATTCTTCCCTGCCGTCCGATAACCTTGCCCATGTCAGCAGGTCCGACTTTCAGTTCAACGATGATCGCGTCTTCCTTTTCTGTCTCAGTAACAACTACTTCATCCGGATTTTCAACAAGAGATTTTGCAATTACTTCCACTAATTCTTTCATTACATACCTCCCTGACCCGTCCCCTACGGACGCTGCAGAAATACCTTATCCTGGTATATCTGAATTATTTTTCAATTCCGGCATCTTTGAGGATTTTTGCTACAACATCTGTAGGCTGAGCTCCTGCTGCAAGCCATTTTTTAGCTGCTTCTTCATCAACTGTTACAGCGCTTGGCTCAAGGTTTGGATCGTATGTTCCGATTTCTTCGATACATCTTCCATCACGTTTGCAACGGGAATCAGCAACTACGATTCTATAAAAAGGTGCTTTCTTCTGTCCCATTCTTCTTAATCTGATTTTAACTGCCATTGTTTCTTTTCCTCCATTAAATAAAATATATTGTTTTCTTATGTTATATTACTGTTCAGCTATGAAACAGTAACTTTTATGTCAAAGCGTTATCCGCTTCGCTAACTTCTCAATTACAGTCCGAACGGAAGTTTAAATCCACCGCTGCGCTTACCGGCTTTTCCGCCCATAAGACCAGGCATCTGTTTCATCATCTTCTTGCTCTGCTCAAACTGTTTCACCAGACGGTTTACTTCAGAGACATCTACTCCTGCACCTCTGGCAATACGGTTCTTTCTGGAAATGTTCAGGATTGACGGATTACTTCTCTCCTGAGGTGTCATGGAAAGGATAATTGACTTGGTTCTGTCCATGGCTTTCTCATCGATCATTCCCTCAATATCCTTCATCTTACCGCCCATACCTGGAAGCATATTCAGGATACTGCCGATACCGCCCATCTTGTTCATCTGTTCCATACTGGTAAGGTAATCGTTGAAGTCAAAGTCCATTTTCTTTAACTTCTTCTGCATGTCCTGTGCCTGTTCTTTATCGATGGAAGCTTCTGCTTTCTCGATCAGGCTCATGACATCACCCATACCAAGGATTCTGGAAGCCATACGTTCCGGATAGAACTGCTCCAGATCAGAAAGTTTCTCGCCCATACCTACATACAGAATAGGCTTACCGGTTACTGCCTTGATAGAAAGGCTGCACCGCCTCGGGTATCACCATCCATCTTGGTAAGAATGACACCGTCGATTCCTACTTTATCAGCAAATGTGCTTGCCACATTTACCGCATCCTGTCCGGTCATCGCATCTACAATGAGGATGGTTGCATCTACCTGAATGTTCGCCTTGATATCTGCAAGTTCCTGCATCATATCTTCATCAACATGAAGACGACCGGCTGTATCGATAAGTACGACATTCTGCTGATTTGCCTTCGCATGCTCTATGGCTGCTTTCGCAATATCCACAGGCTTCTGCTTATCTCCCATGGAAAATACTTCCACGCCCTGTTTCTCTCCGTTGACCTGCAGCTGTGTGATAGCCGCCGGACGGTAAACATCGCAGGCTACTAAAAGAGGTTTCTTACCTTTGGATTTCAGCTTACCTGCAAGCTTCGCAACTGTGGTGGTCTTACCTGCACCCTGCAGACCTGCCATCATGAACACTGTGATCTCATTTCCCGGGCGAAGAGGCAGATCTGTTGTCTCACTTCCCATTAATTTCACAAGTTCATCATTAACAATCTTGATCACCATCTGACCCGGATTCAGACCGCTCATAACGTCCTGTCCGATTGCCTGCTCCTGTACAGATTTAGTAAACTGCTTCACAACCTTAAAGTTTACGTCTGCCTCTAACAGAGCCATCTTTACTTCCTTAAGGGCAAGCTTAACGTCCTCCTCTGTCAGGCGGCCCTTGCTTCGCAACTTCTTAAATACATTCTGCAGTTTATCTGTCAAGCTTTCAAATGCCATATGTTATAACTCCTCTAAAATCTCATTGGAAATATTTACAATTTCATCGGAATGATATTCCCGGGCAAGTACACGGATCTGCTTTACCTGCGCCCGTATATTCAGGAATTTCTCTACAAGATGAAGCTTCTGTTCATACTCTTCAAGGGTCTTGTTGCATCTCTTGATCATATCATGCACACCCTGTCTGCTGATGCCCAGATCCTCTGCGACTTCACTCAGCGAGTAATCCTCCAGCACCACGCTCTCATAAACCTGCTGCTGTCTCTCTGTCAGAAGTTCTCCATAAAAATCATATAAATAACCTTGCTCTACAAACTTCTCCATCTGTAATCACCTTGACTATATTAACCTATTTCCAATGTGCTGTCAAGCATTTTCTCTTGACAAAGTTAATTTATAGCAATTCCATAAATTACCGCTAAATATCCAGCGAAGAAAAACAGTTTGTTTCGTGTGCATTTGCAGGGATCTTAGATATTCTTAGCTGGCAGAAATCTGCGTTATGAGCCGGCTGCATCACTGTCTGAGCGAAGTTTGCAACGGAGCGAGTTTGACAAGACGGCTCATGCTTTTAGCAGATTTTATGGCAGCTTAGAATATCTTAGATCCCGAAACCGCACACGAAACAAACTGTTTTTCTGCGCGTCCCTTTGAGACCTCTAATATAAGTTACAAAAAAGCCCTGATAT
>ENA-OQCF01000066-OQCF01000066.1-human-gut-metagenome-genome-assembly--contig:-NODE-66-length-38388-cov-1.847390_pt1 | contig 38388 bp, 45 predicted proteins | sample MGYA00242756_ERZ504573 | MGnify/ENA primary metagenome ERZ504573 (study PRJEB26092, sample SAMD00036240) | human gut metagenome | host: Homo sapiens | study: EMG produced TPA metagenomics assembly of... | reverse complement strand
AAGAAGTGTTGGATGAAATTTTGCATGTAGAAACGGGAGACCAATGTCGCTTAAAAACTTTAACTATTTATATTAATCCAAAAAAACAAGATGGGTTGTCGTTGAAGATATACGATAAGAAAAAGAGAATTGGAGAAATCGAATAAAAAGTATATACCGCAATGGAATGGGCTTAAAGATAAAGACTATCGGGTAGAGTTGACGATAAAGAATGAGCATTTGAAAGAGTTTTACCAATGGAAAGGTGAGGCTATTCCCGATGACCTGTTAATGGTTACATTATCGTCACAATTACAAAGTCAAGATTTGCTCTTTGATATGCTGTATTACTTCTCCAACAGACTACTGCGTTTCCATTATGCAGGAAAGTCAATCTCAATTTTCCAGCTTTGATATTAAGGTTGCTTTTGGTGGGGGTATTAGCAAAGCCCCCTGCGAGAGAGCCTTTTTTGATTTAATTAATTATCAATTAAAGTCTTATATGGTACAAAATGCGTAGCATTATATTTTTTGTATTCAAATTAAAAGTGTATTCAAAAAAAATCAGTAATCCATTAAAAAGAATACTATATTTTATATTCAAAATATTCTTTGATTAATTTGCATACAATAAAGAAAAGAACTATCTTTGTGGTATAATTAAAAAGTCAAGATATGAGAGCAATAATCTATGCACGTGTTAGTTCTACTACTGATAGACAAACCACCGATAGACAAGTGGCAGACTTGAAAGCCTATGCCGAATATGCTAAAATGGAAGTTGTAAAAATATTTGAAGAAAAGGTGAGTGGGGCAAAGAAAAATGAGGAACGCCCTGTTCTCGTTGAGGCTTTGGAGTATTGTCGGACGGAGCATATTGATATGCTGTTAGTGTCGGAGTTAAGCAGATTGGGACGTAATGCCTTTGAGGTGTTGGAAACCGTTAAAGGGCTTGTGGATGATAAGATAAATCTTTTCATGCAGAAAGAAAAGTTTACATTACTTGATGATGATAAACAACCGTCCATGTTTGCGCCCATAATGCTTGCTACCTTGTCAACCTGCTCTCAATTAGAACGGGAGAACATCAAGTTCCGCTTAGATAGTGGGCGGCAACAGTACATAGCCAAAGGTGGGCAGCTCGGACGAAAAAAAGGTAGTGTAAAAAAGTGCGGACAAAAAGAAAAGAAGAATATAAGGACGTGTTAAAAGCATTGCGACAAGGGTTGTCTGTGCGCCAAGTGGCAAAACTTACCGATACATCAGCCTCAACCGTTCAGCGTTTGAAAAAAGAATTTAAGTTGTAGGTTAATGAAACAAGAGGGCTTATACAACCCTCTTGTTTTTTTGTTTTAACTGCATTAATTTCCAAAATCATACATTAGGATTTGCAGTGCCATTAAATTTATAAATATCGCCTTTTATATACCATTTCAAGTTGCTCAAATTTAATGGTTATTTCACTTTTTTCTTTGTTGGTATCCATCACAGTTGCTTTGCCGCTTTGGTATGAATAACTTTCCCAGTAAGAGGCTTCGGGAGGGGATAAGGTGAGTTTCATTTTTGACACATCATCTCCTTTTTTAAGGTCTGCGGCACTCTGAAAAGAGAACATGTAATATTCAAGGTCATTAGTACCGTTTTTCACATTGTCAATTGTGAGTGTGAACTCTCCGCTACCATTACTCCAAGAACCCTCCAAGCCTGCGATAGTGGATACCGTTCTCATTACACCATTAATTTCAATGGCATTACCATTTGTTCCATTGTTTTCATCATCATCACCACAACTTGTTGCACAAATTGCAAATAGAATTAAAAACATCAAACTTCCAATTTTCTTCATATTAGATAGAATTGTTTGTTCAGCAAACCCGACTGAACAGTTAATATGAAAAGAGCGTGAGTTTGTTAGTATATCGGTATCAAGCATCGCCAAAACGCTTCACTGCAATATACAACAACAGCCCACGCCCCATATAGGTGCGTGAGCATTTAGTTGTAATCCTTGCAGTTTTTAGAAATTGGCGATTTCGATACCAAGGATTATACTAAACGCTCTTCGTTATCTTAAAATATCGGCGCAAAGGTACGAAGATTTTTTAATATAAAAGAAAAAAACTCTATCTTTGCCATATAACGGACACCGTTATTAGCACCATTTTTGTTAAAATATTGATTTTAAGTATAGGAATAAAAGCTTCCTTTTTTTTGTACCTATACGAAGGGCTTTTTGTATCTTTGCGCATATTAATAATAAATCATGTATAATCTAAAAGTATATAGAACCATGTTTTCCGGAATAGTAGAAGAATGTGCCACATTGGTGGCGATGGTCAAAGACCAGGAGAATGTACATTTTACTTTCAAGTGTTCATTCGTCAGTGAATTAAAAATAGACCAGAGTGTGTCTCACAACGGTGTTTGCTTGACGGTAGTCAGCTTGACAGATGATACCTATACCGTGACGGCCATGAAGGAAACGCTGGACCGTTCCAATCTTGGCTTGTTGCAGGTGGGAGATGAAGTGAATGTGGAGCGTAGTATGATGATGAACGGCCGGCTGGATGGCCATATCGTTCAAGGACATGTGGACCAGACTGCCACTTGCATCGATATAAAGGATGCGGAAGGAAGCTATTACTTTACTTTCCGGTATGCTTTTGACAAGGAGATGGCAAAGCGCGGCTACATTACGGTAGACAAAGGCTCGGTAACGGTTAACGGTGTCAGCCTGACCGTGTGTAATCCCACCGACGATACTTTCCAGGTAGCCATCATTCCTTACACCTTCGAGCATACCAATTTTCATGCTTTCAAAGTGGGCAGTGTGGTGAATTTGGAGTTCGATATCATTGGTAAGTACATCAGTCGTATGATACAATATAAATAAGGTAACGGCGCTATGAACGATTTCCTGCAATTAGTGGCATCCCGTCAGAGTGACCGTGCCTATGATATGACTCGTGCTGTGGAGCCCGAGAAGTTGGAACGGATATTGGCAGCGGCTTGTCTGGCTCCATCCGCCTGCAATGCACAACCGTGGAAGTTCGTGGTAGTTACGGAACCGGAGCTGTCTGCCAAGGTGGGCAAGGCTGCTGCAGGATTGGGGATGAACAAGTTTGCCAAGGATGCTCCCGTTCATATTCTGGTGGTGGAGGAGTCCATGAATGCCACTTCCTTTCTGGGTGCAAAAATCAAGGTAAGTATTTCCCATTGATTGATATTGGTATCGCTGCCGCACATATCACGTTGGCGGCAGAAAATGAAGGGCTGGGTTCCTGCATTTTGGGCTGGTTTGATGAGAAGGAGATAAAGAAACTTGTCGGTATCCCGGCCGGTAAACGCCTTTTGCTAGATATTACGATTGGCTATCCGGTGAAGGAAAAACGGAAGAAATCGCGGAAGCCAAAAGAGAAGACAGTATCTTATAATAAGTATTAGCATTAGCAGAAGAACACAGAGGTGCAGGGATTAAACCAATAGACGAGAAAAAATCTCTGTGCCTCCGTGTTTAAACCAAACTACAAATCCTTTAGCAGCACCTTGCTTGCATTCTTGTAGTATTCCTCCCGTGCCTTCAGCAATGCTCCCCATTGGCTGTTAAATTCATTTTCCTTATCAATTTTGAAGTCTTCTGAGCCGTGTGTGTCCAGCTTGTCCAGCAGGAGGGCCACATTCATCTTGTTGATGTCCATGGAAGGCTGGTAAGCGATGTCTTCACTTTTTTCATCGGTCACCACTTCATGCAGGAGGTTGATTTCTTGCAATTCATAAAGGGTTTCGTGTGTCAGCCGGATGGGAATCTGGCACTCTTCGGATATCTCCTCGGCTGTATAGGGTTGGGCGTCTTGTTCAAAACGCTTGGCTATGAGGGACATTATCAGGATGGAGATAAAGTCGCGGTAGCGACGGCTGATGTTGCGCGCATCCTTGTCGAAGCTGAAGTTCCGGATATTCTGTCCGGCGTAGGTCAATTCGGCACCGAACAGGCAGATAGTCCAAGATACCTGCAACCATAGCAGAAACATCGGGAGGGCGGCGAAACTACCATAGATGGCATTGTAACGGGAAACCCACAACTGGCTGCTGATGTAGAGGAACTGGAATGCTGATGTGCCGTACCTGCCAGAATACCGGATATGAGTGCGTGTTTAGTTTGACTTTTGTATTCGGCATAAAGACGTACAGTACTGTAAACATGAACCAGGTCAGTACGAAGGGGATGAGGCGTACCATAAACTTGCCGACGGGTGCCAGTAGGGTAAAGTCTTCGAGGTTCTTCACCATCGTACTCATGAAGATGGAAAGACCACCGGACACTACCAGCAGAATGGGCATCAACAGAAGCATGGAGAAGTAATCCGTTATTTTGCGGTACATGCTGCGCGCCTTTTTTACCTGCCAGATGCGGTTGAAGGTGACTTCCATATTATTGATTAGGTTCAGGACTGTCCACAGCAACATAATCAACCCGATGCCGATGAATATTCCACTTTTGGTTTGTGAGAGATATGAGTTTACGAACTGTAGAATAACCTCTGTGGTTTCTGTAGGACCTCCGAACCCGTTGATAACCTGACTTTCCATCAGATTGTCGAATCCGAAACCGCGTGCGATGGCAAACAATATAGCGAGAATCGGTACAATGGCAAGCAAGGTGCTGTAAGTCAGTGCCGAGGCTTTGTTTACTATCCGGTCTTTGGTGAAGCGGTTGACACAAAGGTAGATGGTCTTGATGATATTGTATACGGAAAAAGTGGTTCGCGTAACTTCATCTTCTGTAATACGCCAGATGTCGTAAGTAAGAAACTTCCAGAAGGCTGCAATACGTCTATTCATAAAATGTCAATTAGCGTAAGTTCAAAGAGTTATCTTTAACGGATTCTCAATGATCTCTGTTTATATGAAGTGCAAAATTATATAAAATTTCTGGAATAAACGAATAAAAAGGTAGAAATGGAGTGGAGGTTTTGTTTAAGAATATTCTTTTTATGTATTTTGCGGGAAAGAAAGTTTATTAGAGATAAAAAGACTGAAAATATGCGCAAAAAGAGAATTCTGGTAGTTTTGTTGGCTGTATTGTTAGCATGGGTGGGGAGTAATTTAGTTATAGGAGCCCTACTTATGAATGATTATCCCGAAAAGATATGGCTGCATCGATGTAATTCGATAGAAAAACTTTATGAGCAAGGTGACGAGTATCCTAACGTGGAAGTTGATGTCGTTTTTCGGAAAAACCGGAAGTTTGATGTGACGCATGATGTGGATACAAGTTTTAATCTGGTTCTGGAGCCTTATTTCTCTTATATGAATGAGACTGATGGTAAAATTTGGTTGGATATTAAGAACTTGAAGGCAGGCAACAAGACGGAAATACTCGCTGAATTGAATAAGTTGGTTGAAACTTATCGTATGGAGAAAGATGAGTTGATTATTGAAAGTTCCAATTGGGAAGCATTGAGGCTTTTTACAGAAAACGGATATTATACATCTTATTATGTAGCTTTTGATAAACCTAATGATTTGAGCGATAGGGAACTGGATGCTTGCATTGCTGAATTGCAGAAGATTGTTGATGGAGGTGCTGTTCGTGCATTGTCTTTTCCGGGCTGGTGGTATTCTGTCATAAAAGAGGAACTGAACCGTCCCATTGACTTGCTGACTTGGAGACACCGGACTACCCAACTTGCATTGTTGGCTTCACATAAGGGACGGCAGATGTTGAAAGACCCCCAACTGAAGGTCATACTGATTAAAGATAAAGGGGATTATCACAGATAGGAGAAAAGAAATAAAAAAGCAGTCGGTCTGTAAGCCGGGTTCTGTTCTTCTGTTCCTGAAAAAGTCTAATTAGGAATTATCCATTCTTCATTAAAAGAAGTGTCTGTCATTTATCTGAGCCGCATGTCACCATACAAGCTTTAGCGGTCTACCCTCCGACATGGAGCGAGCAACTCTCATAACGTCGGTTTACATGACCTTACAACTCCCAAGACGCACAGCCCTTGTGTCGCCACAAGACTGGTAGCTCTTCACCCCACCTTCTCACCCTTACCATAGCCCGAGGCGACGGCGGTTATTTTCTTCTACGTTACTCTACCCTCACGGACAGCTTTCTGTTAGGAAGTGGGACGCTCTGTGTTGCCCGGACTTTCCTCATACGCACGAAGGCGCAAGCGACAGACCGACCAACTGCTTTTATAGGGGTACAAAGATACGGAATATTAATGAAGAATGAAGAATGAAGGATGAAGAATTTGTTGTGCAGTGTGCGGATGCAGTACGGATGAATCCTTCATTCTTCATTCTTTACCCTTAATTATCTTAAAAACATGTATCTATTTCGGAATAAATTCGTAGCTTTGCTATTAGTAATAACCCCCAAATCCTTTTGACCAATGAAAAAGTTATCCTCTCTTTTTCCTTTATTTCTGTTAATCCCGCTTTTTGCTGTCGCTTCGGAAGTGGGTGACCGTACCATCCCTGCAGAGGTGGCGCAACTCGCTGACAGTTTGAAACAAAAGTTTGCACCGGACAAGCGCGTAGCTTTGTTCGATGTAGATTACTCTTTCTCCGGAAAGAATGTGATGTTGCGTGGTGTCACCACTTCGGCAGAAGCAAAGACGGCTTTGCTGGATGGTTTGGCAAAGAAAGGATATGCGGTGATGGATTGTCTGCAAGTGCTTCCGGATGAGACCGGACTTGAAGGCAAGACGTATGGCATTGTCAATGTGTCTGTGTGCAATCTTCGGGTAGACCCGGATTTCTCTTCAGAAATGATGACGCAAGGCTTGATGGGGATGCCGGTGCGGGTGTTGCAGCGCGACGGCTGGTACCGTATCCAGACACCGGACAACTACATTGCATGGGTACACCGGGTAGGCATACATCCCGTCACGCGGGAAGAGCTGACCGCTTGGAACAATGCGGAGAAAATAGTGGTGACTTCGCATTACGGCTTTGTCTACTCACAGCCCAGCCAGGTATCGCAGACCGTCTCTGATGTTGCTGCCGGAAACCGCCTGAAGTGGGAGGGGACAAAAGGTGCCTTTTATAAGGTGGCTTATCCCGACGGCCGCCAGGGATATATCTCCAAATCCATCTCTATGCCTGAAAAAAAATGGCGGGCACCTTGAAGCAGGACGCAGCCAGCATTATAGCTACGGCGCATAGCATGATGGGCATCCCTTATCTTTGGGCTGGCACTTCCTCCAAAGGGGTGGATTGTAGCGGCTTCATGCGCACCGTTCTTTTCATGCACGACATCATCATTCCGCGGGATGCTTCCCAGCAGGCATACGTGGGCAAGCATATCGATATCGTTCCTGATTTCAGTAACCTCCAGCCGGGCGATTTGATTTTCTTCGGGCGTAAGGCGACGCCGGAACGCAAGGAACGTGTGGTACATGTCGGCATGTATATCGGCAACAAGCGTTTCATCCATTCGCAAGGCGATGTGCGCGTCAATAGCTTCAGCCCCGACGACGAGCTGTTCGATGAATACAATCTCGGTAGACTGTTGTTCGCTACGCGCGTGTTACCTTATATAAATAAGGAGGCGTCGCTCAATACAACGGAAACGAATCCATTTTATTCAATGTAATAATGTGCTAATGTGCAATATGCCAATGACCTCGGCGTGACGGTGCAAACATGACGTAGTATATATAGTGCAGCCCATTGGCATATTAGTACATTAGCATATTGGCACATTTAATACACACACAATTATGTCAAACAGAAGAGATTTCCTGAAAACCGCCGCTTTTGCCGCACTCGGCTCAGGCATGGCAATCAATCATGTATTTGCCGGAGGAAATGACGCTCCTTCCTTGTTCAACGTGAACAGTAGGGCAGGTGTAACCCCAAAAATGAAACTGCGTTTCTTCCCCTATGAACTGAAATTGCGCCATGTCTTTACAGTGGCCACCTACTCGCGTACTACCACTCCCGACGTTCAGGTGAGATAGAATATGATGGCATTATCGGTTATGGTGAAGCTCCATGCCCCCGTACCTGCAACACGAACTAGGTACGATGGACAGTGTATTAGCTTTTTTGAAGAAGGTGCAGGATGTCATCGGCCAATTCTCAGACCCCTTTCAGCTGGAAGATATACTGGCTTATATAGACAGCCTCTCGGCAGGGGATTCCGCTGCTAAAACTGCTGTGGACATCGCCTTGCACGACCTTGTGGGCAAACTGTTGCAAGCCCCTTGGTATAAGATATGGGGGTTGGACAAGGAGAAGACTCCCTTTACAACTTTCACCATCGGTATTGATACGGCCGACGTGGTGCGTGAAAAGACGAAAGAGTGTGCCGACCGGTTCAATATCCTTAAAGTAAAGCTGGGGCGGGAGAACGACAAAGAAATGATAGAGACCATCCGTTCGGTGACGGACCTTCCGATTGCCATTGATGCCAACCAGGGCTGGAAAGACAAACATCATGCGCTCGATATGATACATTGGCTGCACGAAAAAGGAATTGTCATGATAGAGCAACCGATGCCCAAGGAACAATTGGACGATATCGCATGGGTCGCTCAGCAAAGCCCGTTACCCATATTTGCCGATGAGTCCATCCAGCGTCTGAAGGATGTGGCAGGCTTGAAGGGCGCCTTTACGGGCATCAACATCAAGCTGATGAAGTGTACCGGCATGCGCGAAGCCTGGAAGATGGTGACTTTGGCACGTGCATTGGACATGAAAGTGATGGTAGGCTGTATGACCGAGACCTCTTGTGCCATTACCGCTGCCTCCCAATTCTCTCCGGCAGTGGACTTTGCTGACTTGGACGGTAGTCTGTTGATTGCGAATGACCGTTTCAAGGGTATGGAGGTTGTGAAAGGTAAGATAACGTTGCCCGAATTGCCGGGTATTGGAGTGGTGAAGTTATGAGAAAGCTATTGTATACCGTCGCTCTGTTTGTGATGGCTTCTGCATGCAGCACGAAGCCCGAGAGCAAGCCCTACAATTGGGAGGACGACCTGCACCAACGTCTGCTTACGGACTTCTGTATGACGGAATCCCAGGTGAAGGACTATATCCGCAAGTATATTCCCGACGTGACCGATGACAGATGCGCCAGTGGGAAGCCTCCAAAGCTTTGGAGTGCATGATGCTGGATGGAGAGAAACGCTATTTCCGCAATGCCGGACCTAATCTGTTTCGTGTGGACTCCACTTGCTATGACATCAAGATAGCCAAGGAAGGTACTTCGCCGAGTGGCAGCGAGAAAGTGAATATGGAGAACCTGCCCGAAATCATTTCTGCTGTGAAGAAGGAGGGCAAGGCCATTGTTGAGCCGAAGCGCATGCGCGTCACCTACACGTTGACCGTGGATACCAATGCCGTACCTGCCGGGAAAATCATCCGTTGCTGGTTGCCCTATCCCCGTCAGGACCAGGCCCGGCAGCAGGATGTCAAGTTCATTTCGGCCAGTGAACCGCAATACACCTTTTCGTCGCCCGAGTGCCGTCACAGTACATTGTACATGGAGAAACGTGCTGTCGAAGGCGAACCTACCGTATTCTCCGAAACCTTTGAGTTTACCGCCAACGGCGAATGGCATAATCTGAAGCCGGAAGACGTGCAGCCCTATGATACGACGACCGCTCTTTATAAGGAATATACTGCCGAGCGTGAGAAGCATATCGTCTTTTCCCCGCGCTTGCGCGAACTTGCTGCCAAATTGACAGCCGGTGAAACCAACCCCTACTTGAAAGCCAAACGTATCTTCCGTTGGGTGAATGACAACTTCCCGTGGGCTTCTGCACGCGAATATTCCACCATTGAGAATATCCCGGAATATGTGTTGGACAACCGTCACGGAGACTGTGGCCAAGTCAGCCTGCTGTTCATTACGCTTTGCCGCATCAGTGGAATTCCCGCACATTTCCAGAGCGGCTTCATGATGCATCCCCGTGCATGGAATCTGCACGATTGGGCAGAAGTCTACTTCGAGGGTGTGGGTTGGGTGCCTGTCGACCAGTCATTCGGCATTCCTGCCTTTGCCCGCAATGCCGACGAAGAATATTTCTTCCTGGGTGGTATAGACTCTTGGCGCATGATTGTGAACACTGATTACGGCATGCCGCTACAGCCCGAAAAGCAGTATCCCCGCAGCGAGACCGTCGACTTCCAGCGTGGCGAGGTGGAGTGAGGGAGGTAACCTCTACTTCCCGCAGTGGACTACCACATGGACATTGATTACTTGAATTATTAAGGTACTATCTGCCCTCTAAAAACAGATGAATCATCCGTTTCGGCCGCAACGGTGATGCGTCTTTTTATGCTCTATCTGTCAGTTCTTTAACAGTCAGCAATCGTACATAAATGCTAATTTGTCAGTCTTTGCCGTTAACCGCTGTTAAGCCCTAAATATCCTCTGTTAAAAGAGAACAAAAAAGAGTGACAAGCGGAATAACTGAACGTTTTTTGTCGTTATTTTAACGTCGTAATGTTAAACGAAACTTGAATATTAACAATTTAAAGAATAGGAAGAATAGTATGAAACAGACAACAAAAAACATCCTTGGAGTTGCGGCTATCGTGCTCTTGAGCTCTGGAGTGGCTGGATTGACCACTTATAAGATGCTGAATAAGGAAAAGCCTGCCGCATTCAGCGAGTTGTTCCAACAGAACCCGAATAATCTGCTGCCGGCAGCTTTCCATGCAACGGATGCCCAGCCTGTGGATTTGACACAAGCAGCGGAGAGTTCGCTCCATGCTGTAGTGCATATACGTGCCACTCAGTTGAGTAAGACTCAGACGGTGCAAGAACAACCGGATATTTTTGACTTCTTCTTTGGAGACGGTCGTGGACGCCAGCGCCAGATACAGACCCAGCCGCGTGTTAGGTTTCGGTTGGGTGTCATCATCTCCAAGACGGATATATTGTGACGAACAATCACGTGGTGGAAGGTGCTGATGAAATCACCGTGAAACTGAATGACGACCGTGAGCTGAAAGGACGCATCATCGGTACTGACCCCAGCACGGACTTGGCATTGATTAAGATTGAAGGGGATGACTTCCCGACAATTCCGGTTGGTGACTCCGACCAGTTGAAGGTGGGAGAATGGGTATTGGCAGTAGGTAATCCGTTCAACCTGAACTCTACCGTAACAGCTGGTATCGTCAGTGCAAAAGCCCGTTCCATTGGCTCTTCTGCCTCCAATGGACAAGCTGCAAACATCCAGTCTTTCATTCAGACGGATGCTGCCATCAACCAAGGTAATAGTGGTGGTGCGTTGGTGAATGCCAAAGGCGAGCTGGTTGGTATCAATGCCATGCTTTACTCACCCACGGGTGCTTATTCCGGCTATGGTTTTGCCATCCCTACCAGCATTATGACAAAGGTGTAGCCGACTTGAAACAGTTTGGTACCGTGCAGCGCGCGCTCCTTGGCATCAAGGGTAGTGATTTGAGCACAGACCTGCAGATGGACGAACGCTGGACTGAAGAGCTGAAGAAGAAGGCCGACGAACTTGGTGTGAAAGAGGGTATCTATGTGGCCGAAGTTGTTGAAGGTGGTTCCGCTGCCGGCGTCTTGAAGGAAAACGATGTAATCATAGCATTGAACGGCAAGAAGATTCACAAGTTCTCGGATTTGCAGGAAATGCTGGCAAAACACCGTCCGGGCGACAAAGTGAAGGTAACGGTGGTTCGTGACAAGAAGGAAAAGGAATTCGAAATCACGCTGAAGAATGAGCAAGCACTACGAAGGTAGTGAAGGATGCCGGAATGGAAATCTTGGGTGCAGCCTTCAAGCCCGTATCTTCCGAGCTGAAGAAGCAGTTGAACCTGGGGTATGGTCTGGAAGTTACCGGGGTTACCAATGGTAAGATGGCCGATGCAGGTATCCGCAAGGGCTTCATCATTCTGAAAGCCAATGGAGTGCCGATGAAGACGGTAGACGATTTGGAAAAGGCGATGAAAGAGGCAAGAAAGTCTCCTGAGCAAGGTTTGTTCATCACCGGTATGTTCCCGTCAGGAAAACGTGCAATGTATGCCGTTGAATTTGACTCAAGAATAAAAATAAGGATAGTTAGGTAAGAAGATTGTAATATTAGCTAACAATAGCGAAAAGGGGGTGTCGGTACAATACATACCGGCATCCTTTTTGTTATATAGGATAAGATATAAATAAGGTGAAAAAGTTAGGATGAGATTATTGTAACAAAATAATTTGTCGTACCTTTGCAACCCAAATCTGTATTAGTAAGAATGAGACAACTTAAAATTACAAAAAGTATCACTAACAGAGAGAGCGCTTCTCTTGACAAGTATTTGCAGGAAATCGGTCGCGAAGACCTCATTACTGTTGAAGAGGAAGTGGAGCTCGCTCAGCGCATCCGCAAGGGTGACCGTGTTGCACTGGAGAAATTGACACGTGCCAATCTGCGTTTCGTTGTATCTGTGGCCAAGCAGTACCAAAACCAAGGTTTGAGTTGCCCGACTTGATTAACGAGGGTAATTAGGACTGATCAAGGCTGCCGAAAAATTCGATGAAACACGTGGTTTCAAGTTCATCAGTTATGCAGTATGGTGGATACGTCAGTCCATTCTGCAGGCTTTGGCAGAGCAGTCGCGTATTGTACGTCTTCCGTTGAACCAGGTGGGTTCGCTGAATAAAATCAGCAAGGCCTTTTCCAAGTTCGAGCAGGAAAACGAACGTCGTCCGTCTCCCGAAGAGCTTGCCGATGAACTGGAAATCCCTGTTGACAAAATCTCTGATACGCTGAAGGTGTCAGGCCGTCATATCTCGGTAGACGCACCTTTCGTAGAGGGAGAGGACAACAGCTTGCTCGATGTGTTGGTCAACGATGACTCCCCTATGGCTGACCGCTCTTTGGTGAACGAGTCTCTTGCGAGGGAAATTGATAGAGCTCTTTCTACGTTAACCGATAGGGAAAAAGAAATCATACAGATGTTTTTCGGTATCGGACAGCAGGAAATGACATTAGAGGAAATCGGCGACAAATTCGGCTTGACCCGTGAGCGTGTGCGTCAGATTAAGGAAAAAGCAATCAGAAGATTAAGACAAAGTAATCGTAGTAAATTGCTCAAATCTTATTTGGGATAAATAAGAAATATCAGTTTCCGACAAATAGAAGGAATTAAAAACCGTACGTCTTTAGTAGGCGTGCGGTTTTTTTATATCTTTGCCCCATTGATAATTCATAACTTATAACTCATAACTCAATGAAATACGTTCGTATACTTTGTGCCGTAGCTTTGGTTTTTGCGTTGTGTTCGGCTTTTACAATGAAAGATAAGGAAAAGGCTGTATATGCTTTTGGGGTGGCGGCTTCTTTCAATGACTCCATCGTATATTATACAGACATCCAGGTATTGGACAGCGTAGAGCTGGATAAGAATGGATTCTTGCCCAAGCGTGATTTATACACTTACCAGCTTAAGAACTATCTGGAGTACAATCTGAAGAAACCTGATTATACTTGCATGATTTATTTCGCTGAAAACAAGAAAAAGTTGGAAAAAGAGGCTGTAAAGGTAAAAGGCAAGTATAAAAAGAGTAAGAATATGGTTTTGCAGGTGGTGAAGCCTGAGGCTTTCACGTTTACAAAACCGCAGGAATAAGATTTCAAGTATGAAAACACAACTATATCTTCTTTTTTTCTTTGTTTTCCCCTTGTTCATGTCGGCGTGCCGTGGTGACGACCCGATACCTGATCCTCCGGTTGATGGGAAACGTACTGTGCTGGTATATATGGCAGCGGATAATAGTATAAATCCATTGGCTAGCTTTACGGATGGGGATTTGGAGGAATTGAAAGCTGGGATGGCTTCAATTGATAATACATCTGATATGCATTTATTGGTGTATATAGATACGGGATCTCCTCGTTTGATTGAAATTGAAAATAAAGGTGGTACTGTTGTTGAAACAATAGTCAAAGAATATGAAGATAGAAATTCGTGTGGAGTCGCTGAGACGCAGGAGGTATTCAATGATGTGTTTGGGAATTCTTTATATAAAGCGGAAAGTTATGGTTTGATTTATTGGTCGCATGGGGAAGGATGGATACCTACTCCATTGCCTTCTACTCGCTGGATAGGAAATGATAAGACTGGAGGAGGACATTATATGAATATTGAGGACTTGAAGTCAGTATTACAGAAGGCTCCTCATTTTGATTTTATTATGTTTGATGCTTGCTTTATGCAGTCGGTGGAAGTCGCGTATGAGTTGCGTGATTATTGCGATTACTATATTGGTTTCCCTGCTGAGAATCCAGGTCCTGGTGCTGCCTATGATAGAATGTTTCCATTTATATTTCAGAAAGGTGCAGCGGTAGAAATGGCTATTGGGACTTTTGCTGCTTATGATGAAATTTATACTGGAAAAATAGGGAGTAATAGCAATTGGACGATGGGCACTGCTATAGATGTGCTGAAATCTTCTGAGCTTGAGAACTTAGCTGCTGCTACAGCAAATGTTTTGTCGGAGTGACAGCAGATAGAGAAGTTCTTCGGTCATCGGTCTTTAATTATGATCAGCGTAAAGTAGGATCGTCTTATTATGTAGGCTATTATGATTTCGTAGAATGATGGAAAAACTCGTTGTGGATGAAGTTGCCTTGGATGAATGGAAGCAAGCATATGATGCAGCTTCTGTCTGTTGGAAAAAAACGCCAATGATTTATTCGATGTCTGTTGGTATGTTCTCCATAAAACGGGCAAATGGGGTTAGCCATTATATACCTTCCACTGCCACTTCTTCTGCTGCCCAAGCTGCTAATGCTGCTTATCGTTCTACTTCATGGTATAGTGCTGCCGGTCTTGCCCGACTTGGTTGGTAGCTTATAGAAAATTTGTATACAGAACGGATTATTATAGGTGTAACAACTTGTAATAATCCGTTTTTTTATGTCCGTTCTCATTAAAAATAAGTCTCTTAATGATATTTTCCTCTGGAAATTATGTTTTATCGAAAATAACTCTTTTCTTTGCATCGTCAAACTTAAAAAAACAAAGAATTATGAAATATGTAATCATTGGCGGTGTAGCGGGTGGAGCCACGGCAGCCGCCCGACTGAGAAGAGTGGACGAAATGGCTGACATCCTTTTGTTGGAGAAAGGCCCTTACATCTCGTATGCTAATTGTGGTTTACCTTATTATATAGGCGGAGTGATAGCAGAGCGTGAGAAGCTGCTGGTACAGACACCCGAATCTTTCAGCAAGCGCTTCCGCATTGATGTGCGTGTGCAGAATGAAGTAATCGCCATCCATCCCAAAAACAAGACTGTTACCATACGCAACGCGGAAGGCAAGGAGTACGACGAAAGCTATGACAAACTTTTGCTTTCTCCCGGTGCCAACCCCGTGAAGCCCCCCTTGGAAGGCATCAATCCGAAGCATCTTCACGTTGCGCAATGTAGAAGATACCGACCATATCAAGCTTATATCTCAGACAAGCAGGTGAAGCGCGCCGTGGTGGTAGGTGCCGGTTTCATCGGATTGGAGATGGCAGAGAACCTGCATCATGCAGGTGTCCATGTGTCCGTAGTCGAAATGGGTAATCAGGTAATGGCGCCTATCGATTTCTCCATGGCGGCACCCATCCATCAGCATTTGTTACAGAAAGGCGTCTCCCTCTATCTGGAAGAAGGCGTGACCCATTTCAAGCGTACGGACAACGGAATCACTGTATTCCTGAAAAGCGGAAAGACCATTCCTGCCGATATGGTGTTGCTCTCCATCGGTGTGCGTCCTGCCACTGTATTGGCGCAACAAGCCGGCTTGAAGTTGGGCGAGATGGGCGGTATCTGGGTAGACGAACACTTGGAGACTTCCGAAAAAGACATCTATGCCGTGGGCGATGCCATCGAATATCCTCATCCGCTGACCGGAAAGCCGTGGCTCAATTACCTGGCAAACCCTGCCAACCGCCAGGGACGTATCGTTGCCGATAATATGGTGTTTGGCAATACCGTCTCCTACGAAGGAGCTATCGGCACCTCCATTGCCAAAGTATTCGACATGACGGTAGCTTCTACGGGTCTTGCAGCCAAACGCTTGAAGCAGTGGGGCATGGAATACCAAAGCTCGGTGACGCACTCGGCATCTCACGCCGGTTACTATCCGGATGCCCTGCCTTTGACTTTGAAACTGACTTTCCATCCTAAAACCGGTAAACTCTATGGCGCGCAATGTATCGGTTACGAGGGGGTGGACAAGCGAATCGACCAGATTGCCGGACTCATCAAGCAGGGTGGCACAGTCTACGATTTGATGGAGACGGAGCATACGTATGCACCTCCTTTCTCCTCAGCCAAAGACCCCATCGCCATTGGCGGATATGTGGCATCGAATATTATTAGCGGTGCTATGCCCGTCATCTCTTGGCGCGAGTTGGTGGAAGAGAAGGATAAAGTGATGCTGATAGATACCCGTACGCCCGAGGAGTTCTCTTTCGGCACCATTCCGGGAGCTGTTAATATTCCGTTGGATGAAATGCGCGAGCATTTGGCAGAGATACCTACGGACAAGCCGGTAGTGCTTTTCTGTGCTGTGGGTTTGCGTGGTTATCTGTCCCTGTGCATCCTGATGGGACGCGGTTATCGCAATGTGCGCAATCTGATAGGTGTTATAAGACCTATTTCCATGGCAACGGCGCCTCTGCCGTCTCCATCTGCTCCGGCAGGAGGTGACTCTTCTTCTGCTTCTTCGGCTGCCTCTGCTGACAACGACGATGTTCCTGCGGCGGCATCTGTCTCCAAAAAGGAACCGTTGAAGATAAACGCTTGCGGCTTGCAATGTCCGGGACCTATCATGCAGGTGAAGAAGGCGATGGATAGCATTGCTGTGGGCGAGCGTGTGGAGATTGTGGCTACCGATGCCGGTTTTGCCCGCGACGCCTCTGCCTGGTGCGATACAACGGGAAATAAATTGATAGAGAAGCATGACGAGAAAGGACGCTATACGGTAGTCATCGAAAAAGGCGCTCCGGCTTGTACATCCGCTTCCAACACTCCCGTAGCCGGGGGGAGGGGAAAGACGCTGATTCTGTTCAGTGACGACCTGGACAAAGCGCTGGCAACCTTCGTTTTGGCAAACGGAGCAGCGGCAACGGGACAGAAAGTAACCATTTTCTTCACCTTCTGGGGACTGAACGTCTTGAAGAAAGTGCAGAAACCCAGCGTGCAGAAAGATTTCTTCGGCAAGATGTTCGGCATGATGCTGCCGTCCAGTTCTTTGAAACTGAAGTTGTCGCAGATGAATATGTTTGGCATGGGCAGTCGCATGATGCGCTTCCTGATGAAGCGCAAGGGTGTGGATTCTCTGGAGTCGTTGCGCTCGCAAGCATTGGCGCAAGGAGTGGAATTCATCGCTTGCCAGATGTCTATGGATATGATGGGCATCCGGCACGAAGAACTTCTGGATGAAGTAACCATCGGTGGCGTGGCTACCTATATGGAACGTGCGGACAAAGCAAATGTGAACTTATTTATATAGGAGAAAAAGATATGGAGACTTTATGTAAAATTCGTGATATTTATCGGGCTATTGCCGAATTCGAGGTGCAGTTTACGCAGATGTACGATTTGTCACTGAATGAAGGAATGCTGTTGTGCACGCTGCTCAATACTCCTAAGCTTACCTCCAGTGAGATAGCTGAGGCACTGGGTTTGTCTGCCTCCAACACTTCAAAGGTCATTCGTTCCGTAGAGGAAAAGAAACTCATTACCCGTCTGATAGGTAAGGAAGATAAGCGTCAGATGCGTTTTTTTCTTACGACAGAAGGCAAGAACCGGATTTCGGATATCAAGAATGCTACTTTTGAATTGCCGGGGCTGTTGCAGCAGGTGGTCAGCCTCGTATAGCTTTGTATAAAAGCAAATTAATATCGTGTTTGCAGGAGGTTAATATCCTGCAACAGATATTTGTTTTTTGTATGACACGTTGTTAACTTCTTGCACGACATGTTGTTAGTATCGTGTATTGCACGCTATTAATTGTTTGTATTTGTTCATGTGTATTTCCATCTTTTTATTACTGAGAAATTTACTAAGAATCCTTAATAATATTTTTTTCGACAATTCTTAACTCTTAATCAATTCTTTTTCTCTGTTTTTAAATAACGAACTTGATTGGAAAAGCCATTCCAAATAGTATGGGGGACATAGCTCCGTACGTATGGATATGGTGGGAGGATGGACGAACACTCTGCCTTACTCCTTGTTTACCTGTGAGAATGTGGTGAGTATTGCTATTGAGCTGAACGGGCAGCACCTTTACAAGTGTACATCAAACCTTGCGTAGAACACCGCATAGTGTTGCGCTCTATTGTACGCTGGCTGCCCGAGCATTTTAATTATTCATGATGATACGGCCCCCCATTTAGTATGTTCATTGCCCTGTAGAGTTGTTCCACAAAGATGAGGCGTACCATCTGATGGGAAAAGGTCATGCGTGAGAGGGACATCTTCTCGTGTGCCGCTTCGTATACTTTTTGAGAGAATCCGTAAGGGCCTCCGATAATAAATACCAGCCGTTTGTTTACGGTATTCATCTTGCGCTTCATATAGTCTGCAAACTCTATGGAACGCATCTCTTTTCCACCTTCGTCCAGCAGTACGACCACATCTCCCGGCTGGAGAGCTTTCAGTATCAGTTCCCCTTCTTTTTCCTTCTGAACTTCCATAGAGAGGCTTTTGGTGTTTTTCAGTTCGGGGATGACTTCCATCTCGAATGAGAGATAGCGCTTGGTGCGTTGCACATAGTCGTTGATGGCTGTTATAAAGTGTTGTTCTACAGTCCGTCCTACGACGAGCAGAGTAGTTTTCATACTGGTTCTGTTTTGATTAGCGCACAAATTTAGCATTTTTTTATTGTATTTTGAGACAAATGCTTACCTTTGCCTATCATAAATACTTGTGAAAATGAAAAAACGGGTAGTCTTTTTGTTGACCGGTCTCTTCATTTGGACGTCTGTGCTGCTGGCCCAGAACGTTCCCGAGGGAGTGATTGGGGCCTTCAAGGAAGGAAGCTCTCAGGAACTCAACAAGTATCTGGGTGACAAGGTCGATTTAATCATTCAGAATAAGTCGACCCACGCCGACAAGCGGACGGCAGAGGGCACAATGGCTGCTTTCTTCTCCAACCACAAGGTTGGCAGTTTTAATGTGAACCATCAGGGGAAACGTGATGAGTCTGGTTTCGTCATTGGTACCTTGACGACCGCAAATGGAAACTTTCGGGTGAATTGTTTCTTCAGAAAAGTACAGAACAAATATGTTATACATCAAATAAGGATAGATAAAACAGATGAATAAGGAAGAAGAATTGATTGACAGGCTGATAGACCTGGCTTTCGCCGAAGATATAGGCGATGGAGACCATACAACCCTTTCATGCATTCCTGCTACGGCAATGGGCAAGTCCAAACTGCTGATAAAAGAACCGGGCATACTGGCCGGTATCGAGATAGCCAAGGAGGTGTTCCGTCGTTTCGACCCTACCATGAAGGTGGAAGTGTTTATTAATGACGGTACAGCCGTAAAGCCGGGTGATGTGGCCATGATTGTGGAAGGCAAGATACAGTCTTTGTTGCAAACGGAGCGTCTGATGCTGAACATCATGCAGCGCATGAGTGGCATTGCCACCATGACACATAAGTATGCCGAGCAATTGAAAGGTACGAATACCCGTGTACTCGATACCCGCAAGACTACTCCGGGCATGCGTATCCTCGAGAAAATGGCGGTGAAAATCGGTGGCGGTGTAAACCACCGTATCGGCTTGTTCGACATGATTTTGCTGAAAGACAACCATGTGGACTTTGCGGGAGGCATTGACAAGGCCATCAACCGTGCGAAGGAATATTGCAAGGAAAAAGGTAAGGACCTCAAGATAGAAATAGAAGTGCGCAACTTCGACGAATTGCAGCAAGTACTCGACCTGGGTGGCGTAGACCGTATCATGTTTGACAACTTCACCCCGGCAATGACAAAGAAAGCTGTGGAGATGGTAGGTGGCCGCTATGAAACGGAATCTTCCGGTGGCATCACGTTTGATACGCTCCGCGACTATGCCGAATGCGGTGTAGACTTTATTTCCGTAGGAGCTTTGACTCACTCCGTGAAAGGATTGGACATGAGCTTTAAAGCATGTTGATAAAGGCGGAAAGCATTATTGCAGAATAATAAGGAAAGCCTCTCATAAAGAATGCTGCATTACGGCAGATTTATGAGAGGCTTTCTATTGGTAACTAGCAAAGTAGTGGCTCTTGGAAAAACAGAAGGTGTATTGGGGTGAACAGATGGTCTGTTTGGGACGGATAGATGATGCGTTTGGCTATAACGGATGATGTGTTTCATAGTAATGGATAATAGTGTAGGAAGATATGAAAAAACATAACATGGAATAAAGTAAAAACAACTGTCAAAGATTGGCAAGTGGGAGACTACATCCGGCAGACTTCCATTGTGGTGATTGGCGTACTGATTACTTTTGTCGGTAGTGAGTTGGTTACTCAAAACTCCGAGAAAAGGATATTCAAGCACCATGTCGCTGATTAGGGATGAACTGAAAAGTAACCGGGAAAATTATAAGAGTATCGTTTCAGAGTTTAGAGAGGATGAACGTCTTTCCAGCTTATTGGTGGAGCATGACTTAAAGCATCGGACGATACCGGAAGATTCATTGATACAGTTCCGCTTTCTTATGGGGCATATCCGCAGTTTTTATTATAGTCAGAATGCATTGGATATACTTAAAAACTCCATGTTGATGCAGAAGATTTCAGATAAAGAGCTACTGTTGCAGTTGACCGGAATCTATGAGGTATTGGATGGATTTAAGGCAACTATGAATGGCTATTACGATATGAAGGACGAAATTATGGTTCCTTTCCATTTGGCATTGACTGACGAACAGACGGACCAGATAAATCGTGGAGGATATGAGGCGTGGGATATTTACTTGTCGGACAGGTCGGTACGGAACTTTGTAGGGTAGCGCAGAACTATTTCACGCCGGACTATGTAGAACGTGTGGGAAAACGTATAGACGAGGCAATACAAGCGCTTGAAAAGAAGTATCATTTAGAATAAAAAGATATGGGAAAGATAAACTTTAATAGGCTGAACCATACGGTAAAAAGTTGGCACATAGGTGATTATTTCCGTCAGTTCAGTATTGTGGCTGCGGGTATCATTGTCACTTTCTGGGGAAGTGACCGGATTACCGAGAATGCCCGTCAAAAGGAAGTGCGTGCTACGATGCAGTTGGTAACGGAAGAGTTGGAATATAATAGGCAGGAGCTCCGTAATATAAAGCACTTGTTGGATATTGACATACACATGAGTCTGTTGTTGAGGGAACATGATATGGATGTATCCAAGATACCGATAGATACTCTGTGGAAGTATGGCAAGCTTTTCAATAATATGGATGAATTCTCTTATAGGACAGATGCGCTGGACGTGCTGAAAGGTTCTTCATTGATGCAGTATATACCGGACAAACGTATGTTGCAGGATGTATTGCAGACTTATTTTGAGTTGGGCAGGAAACAAAAGGATGTCAGTGATTACTATGCAACGAAAACAGATGCTCTTATGAGTGCTGCCATGTCCAGGGAGTTGGCGCATGTTTTTGATGGTGACGACAGTCTTCGGGACCAGGCCTTGTTTCTTGTGCAGTATAAGAAATTTATCAATTACGTCAACATGGTTCCCGGTTTTCTGTATTGGCATGAATTTGATGAATTGGATGAGATGCTGGACAAGCAAATACAGCTTTGAGAGCCAAATATAAATAATCTCCGTTCTTTAACTTCTTTTTAGAATTAATTCAGCAGCATTTTCCGCAATGCTGCGTCTAACTAACAAACGACGCGAAGAGGCGTCCGTAAAACGAGCACTGACATTGGAAAATGAGATAGAACTGATTGAGGGCTGCCGGGCAGGAAAGGATTCCGCCCGAAAGGAATTATACACCCTCTACTCCAAGCAGATGCTGGCGGTATGTTACCGCTATACGGGCGATGTCGATGCGGCCCATGACGTATTGCACGATGGCTTCATCAAAATTTTCACCCACTTCACCTTCCGTGGCGAATGTGCATTGGTACCTGGGTGACAAGGGTAATGGTGACGCAGGCGATAGACTACCTGCGGAAACAGCAACGTTTCAGCCAACTGGTGGTGAATGAGGAACAATTGCCCGACATTTCCGGATGAAGCGGGCAAGTTGCCGAAACCGGAGGCCGCATTTCCGAAGAAATGCTGATGGCGTTCGTGGCGGAACTTCCCGATGGATGCCGTACTGTATTCAACTTATACGTCTTTGAGGAGAAATCGCACAAGGAAATAGCCGAAATCCTCCACATCAAAGAGCATTCTCTACCTCGCAGTTGCATCGTGCCAAGTGTTTGTTAATAAAAAGAATTAAAGAATATACTGAATATGAGAGAAAATGATGAAATAACCGGTTTATTCCGCAGTCGTCTTGCCGGCGCAGAGATGACAGTGCGGGAGGACTTCTGGGAAGGGTTGCAACGTGACTTGCCGTCACCGGTTGCCGCAAAAGGCAGGAGGCAGCTTTTTCTTTCTCCGAGGTTTCACCGCGTAGCCGCAGCCGCCTCTGTTGTATTTGTACTGGGAGCTGCTTCTGCCGCTTTCTGGTATTTCTCTCCGAAAGAGGAAATCAAGGAGCCTTTACACAAGTGGCGGCCATGACGCCGGAAGGTAACTTGAACGGGGATGTGGTGCAGGAAAGTTTTCCCTCTATCCATCAGGCCAACCCCATGGCACAAAAGCCCGGTACACAGCATCCCGCCAACGGCATTCCGGCAGGATTGACGGCGCAGGCCGATGAGGATGAATCCGTGTCTGTCCATGTTTCCATCCGGATTACCCAACGGGTGTACGGAAACCGGCAGCAGCCGGGAAACGGTTATTACAGTAACGGAACTCCGGCCGGAAACGGGAACTACCATTCAAATCCTGGCCATAAGGATGCTGATATAGATAGAATGCTGCCATCTTCTGAGGAAGAACCGGCAAAGTCTGTGGCTGTATCGCCATCCAAGCCCCGTAATTGGGCATTGAAAGCAGGCATCGGCATTTCCCTGCCGAAAGGGAATTTTCATATGCCGTTCACGGCCGGGGTAAGCGTGGAACGTCGTTTGAACAAGCATTTCTCCTTGGAAGCTGGTCTTCAGTATAATTGCTTGGATGGTGACCATACGTTGCATACGCTGGAAGTTCCGGTAAGGCTGAACATGATGCTGGCCAGTACGCCGAAAGTGGATTTCTATGCTATGGTAGGCGGAGCAGCGAGAAATGCATTGCAGGTGCTCCGGACAATGATTTCGGCGCAGAGCCGGTACAGTTGTCGGTTGCTGCCGGAGTAGGGGTACGCTATAAAATGAACGACCGTTTTGCCTTGTTTGCAGAGCCGTCTGTATCCCATCATTTCGATACGGACTCGCAGACAAGAACCTTGCGTACGGAACGGCCCACCAATCTGAATCTGTTGTGCGGCGTGCGCATGACTTATTAATCTTAAATACCATACAAATATGAAGACTCTATACAATAAATTACATATATTCGGGCAGACTATGCTGCTCATATTCTTTACTCTTTCTGTTCTCTCTTTGGGCTCTTGCAGCAAAGAAACGTTGGACTACAACCATCCGGATGTAGACTTGTTTGTCAAGCAGTTGAAGGCTGGTAAATATTCTACCCAAAGTCCGGATGGATTGAGTAATATGCCCAAGTTCACTTCCGAAGATATAGAGGAATTGCTGAAGTATGCCGAGGACTTGACGGTTATTCCCTCTTTCCCCTTGGCTCCGGTATCCTATTCGGCAGGTGGTAAGTTGCGTTTGGGCGAATGCATCTTGTGGACGGTAGAGACTATCCGTCTCGGGAACAATGCTTCGATGGGATGCAAGATGGTGCATACGGATGCGGAGAATTATGAAGGTATTTACTTCCTTTCGGACGAAGAGGTGCTGGATGCCGCCTCGCGCTACCGCCGTTGGTGGGAAACCCGTAAGTATCCACGGACTATGTGGACGATTGATCCCTGCTATGACGAACCACTTTGTGGCAGTGGATATATGTGGTGGTGAAATGTTTTTAGGGATTAGGGATTAAGGATTAGGTATTAAGTAATCAAACTGTCAAGTGAAGAGATTTATACTTGTAATGGGGTTGCTCTGTGCAGTAGCCTTCCCTTTTTATGCCCAAAATTGGACTTCTCAAGACTCGTTGAGGCTGAACTGGTTGCTGAAGGGAGAAGGGGAGGTGAAGCTGAATCCGGAGGTATTGAAGGAACTTGAAATGAACAGTTCCTTAGGTACTCCGAAAGCGGTGACGGACAAGTCATGGATGGATTTTGATAATTCGCTGCCCGTCATACCGAAAGTGCCCGAGAAAAAGGTTGTGCTTACCCTACGCCCTTATACGGCCAATACTAAATATAATTGGGACCCCATTTACCAGAAAAAGATTAAGGTGGACAAAGATACTTGGCGGGGAGACGAATTTTATGCACTTAAGATTCTGATGATTCCTACGAACTGGGCTAAACATCCGTTTGATGCTGGTCCGCGTGAGACGGTGGAGCAGATTGAAGCAACCGGTTTGCGTTACCGGGTGACGGAGCGGGCCAATAATATGGCTGTGGGCGGTTGGCAGGGTACCAGTGGCGGTGGAATTTCCGGTTTAGACCTGATGGCGCCTTTTACCCGTGAGTTTTGGAATTTCAAAGGTCGCAAGCGCCGTGCCCGTACGCTGGAAGTATTGAAGGCGTATGGAGATTCGATAACTGTTTTGGAACAACAGTAATTTATCACTTTTTGTCAAATTTTGAACTTTCTTTCTCCCCTTCTTGTTTTCATTAGTAAACCTTTAAAAAAAAGTAATAATGAACAGAGTGACTTCTCTATTCGGAATAAGATATCCGATAATTCAAGGTGGTATGGTGTGGTGTAGCGGCTGGAGACTTGCTGCTGCTGTAAGCAATGCGGGAGGGCTGGGCTTGCTCGGCGCAGGTTCGATGCATCCCGAAACGTTGCGGGAGCATATTAGGAAATGCCGTGAGGCTACGCATCATGCTTTTGGTGTGAACATTCCCTTGATGTATCCCCAGATAGAAGAGATAATGCAGATTGTGGCCGACGAGGGAGTGAAGATTGTATTTACATCTGCCGGCAGCCCGAAGAAATGGACCGGTTGGTTGCACGAGCGTGGCATCACGGTGGTGCATGTTGTTTCGTCCTCGCGTTTTGCCGTGAAGGCTGAAGAGGCGGGTGTTGATGCAATAGTTGCCGAAGCTTCGAAGCCGGTGGGCATAATGGGAGGGAGGAGACTACCACTCTGTGTCTGATACCTGCTGTACGTGCAGTTACTACACTTCCGCTGATTGCCGCCGGTGGCATTGCAACGGGTGAGGCCATGTTGGCTGCCCGGGTGCTGGGTGCGGAAGGTGTGCAGATTGGTACACGCTTTGCCTTGACGGCAGAGAGTTCTGCAAGCGAGGTGTTCAAGGATTACTGCTTGCATTTGGAAGAAGGGGATACCCGTCTGCTTTTGAAGAAGTTGGCTCCGGTGCGTCTGGTGCGCAATAACTTTCGCAGCGCCGTAGAGGCTGCTGAGGCTGTGGGAGCTTCAGAGGAAGAACTTCGTATCCTTTTAGGGCGCGGCCGTGCCAAACGTGGTATTTTTGAGGGTGACTTGGAAGAAGGGGAACTGGAAATAGGGCAGGTATCTGCCTTGCTGCATGGAAAGGGAGTGCAGTCTGTGGCGTCGGTCATGCAAGAGTTGGTGGAGGAGAGCAGAAGGGCGTGGGAGAGAATGCAGGAATTGGATCTCTGACTATTCCCGTCTTCTGGTATCATATAACACTAAAAAAGGAATATCCCCGAAATCACCGGGAATATTCCTTTTTTTAGTTTCAACTTATAACCTTTTATCCTTTGGGGATATTGGTTGTGTCTTTTGCCATATTTCCACTTGTGGTAGAATTACTTGTGCCATTGTTGCTGGTAGTGGCGCTACCGGTAGCCATATTTGTAACACTTTTACCGGTTGTCTGTACAGCGGGTTGTTCTTCCCAATGGAACGGTTCGAAGCTACTGTTCGGGTCAACCCAGGACGGTTTCTTGGAAGCATAAATAATGAATGGGGCAATGACTACAATCAGCGCACCGATGATGAGTACGGAGAACCATACTGTGTTGCTGCCTGTTGAAATCTGGCTGGGCGGGATAAAGCTCAGTACGAATGCCAGCAATGATCCGCAGAAACCAAGACCACCGATGAGCCACATCAATCCGTTGCCATTCTTGCCGATACGGAACGGACGGTTCAGCTTCTTCATCTTATAACGCAGCACGATGGCTCCGGAGAACATCAGCATATACATGATAAGATAGAGGACTACAGTCAGCTGTGACAGAATCTGGTAGAAACTCTGTACGGAAGGCATGACTACGAATAGAAGGCTCAACACGGTTACTGCACCACCTTGTACATAAAGGATATTCTTCTGTACGCCTAGCTTGTTTGTCTTTTGGAAGAACGGAGCATTATACCTGCTTTTCCTACGGCAAAGATACCTTTGGACGGACCGGCAACCCATGTCAATACACCTGCCAGTACGCCGAATGCCAAAGCGATGGCAATAATCGGTGACAGCCAGGAAGCACGGATGTAATGGAAGTAGTTGTCGAAGCCTACAAGCAGACTCTGTGTCAGACTGATGTCTTTGGCCGGGATGATGATACCCAGTGAGAAAGTACCGAGTACGAAGATGATAACCGTAATGGCCGCACCGATGAACACTGCCTTCGGATAATTCTTGGAGGGATTGTTCACGTCTTTTACGTGAATACCGCCCATTTCCATACCGGCATAGAAGAGGAAGATACTGGCAGCAAGCACCACGTTGTCGAAGTTCGTCAAGTCGGGGAAGAAGCTGCTGTGGAAATCCAGGTTGGAGTGTCCGCCGGTGGCAAGGTAGATGATACCTAGGATAATCAGCAGTGCGGCAGGAATAATGGTCCCGACCAGGCCGCCGACTTTTTGCCACTTTACCTACCAGCTCATACCCTTCATGGAGATGAATGTGGCTAGCCAGTAGATGATGAGGACAACGACGAGCGAGTAATATTTGTTGTTGGCCAGTGACATGTCGTGTACGTCGTTCATGCCGATGAAAGCAATGGATACGGCACCGAATGTCAATACGGTAGGATACCAGATTGTACTTTCAATCCATTGTACCCAGATGGCAAGGAAGCCCAGCTTTTTTCCGTAGGCTTCGCCTACCCAGCGGAACACACCGCCTTGCTTGTCTTGAAACATGGCAGCCAGTTCCGCGGCGACAAGTGACGTCGGAATCAGAAAAACAATGGCTGCAAATAAGTAGTAGAAGGCCGAACTCATTCCGTACACGGCCTCGGCAGGAAGTCCACGTAGGGATACTACTGCCGTCACATTCATGATTGCCAGGGTAAATACCCCCAGCTTCACTGTTTGTTTAATATTTGCCATAAGTTAAGGTTTTAGATGAAAAATATATTCAAAATCAGCGTCTATAACAACACTTGGGAAGAGTTGTTCCCAACGGATAAGTGAAAATTCCGGTTTTAACTATTCAGGAAGCATCAGCTTTAGGCGCGGGCTTCTGTGCCGCTTTCTTGTAGAACTCTTCTTTTTTCCTTATTGCGCCGTTCGACCAGGCTCGTTACATACACTGTAAAGATAGGGAACATCATCATGCCCAGCGCAGCCAGCAGTACAGACAGTACCCGTCCGGTGGGAGTGACTGCTATGATATTGGAACCTACCGTCGTCACATCCATAAATGCCCACCACAAAGCATCTCCATATCCTTTGACCAGAGGATTGGGACCATGCTCCATGACATAAAAGGCCAGGCTGGAAAAATAGACGGTGGCCAGCAGCATGGTAAGATAGGAAACGAACAGTCCCGATGCACGGTTGTACGTCAGCCAACCCACTACGATAGCCATGGCATATCCACCCCGTACTAATGGGATAAAGCGCAACATATAGGTTATTTCCGGTGAGAAAGTCCATCCCATATAGGCAATGATATTTTGGTAAGGTATGGCTACCAGTAGGAAAATGAAATGTGTGGCTACATAGTGCCCCTTCTTCTCTGCCAGAAACCATTCCAACACAAAATCAGCCAGGAACAGAGCGCATATCCACAGCTGTACTTTCATGTAGACTGACTGTTCGTAAAAGGGAATCCCCTTGAACGTGTCGACAGAGATACTGATGACTAAAAATAACGAAAGTATCAGTATGATGACATGTAATATGCCGTAAATACCTTTTTCCCGCAATACAAATTCTGATAGAGCCATTTTCATGATGAAGTCCATTATGAAGTTATGAGTTATTAGTTATAAGTTATTTGCTAATTACGATGCATATACCAACAAATAACTCATCACTTATAACTCATAACTAAAAAATCTTATTCTGTAATTGTCACGTTATCACCGTTGAACACACCCAGACCGAGCTTGTTCATGATGAACTTAATTGCCGATTGGGCCTTTACGGAATTTCCCGCTTCGTCCAGGGAGGAGCGAAGGCCGATACCCCCATGACACCGGGCAATACGGCCATTACGCCGCCGCCCACACCGCTTTTGGCCGGTATGCCGGCGGTGTACATCCAGTCGCCTGAATGTTCGTAGAAGCCTACGGTAGAAATCATCGACGTGATTTTCGGTGCCAGGCTGGCTTCGAACACCGTTTGTTTGGTGACTGGGTTCACACCGTTATTGGCGATGGTTCCTGCGGCAATGCCCAGTTGCTGGGCCGTGATGCCGAGAGAACACTGGCGGGTATAGAGGTCGAGTGCCATATCCGGATCATCGTAGATGCGGTTGTAGTTTTTCAGCAACCAGGCAATGGAGCGGTTGTTGAAATTGGTAGCCGTTTCCGATTTGTACAGTTCGTCGATGAGTTGCGGGGCAGAGCCGCATAGCTCGGTAATGTTCTGTACAATGGCATCCCATTTCTTGTCGGAGTTTCCTACTGGCTGCACCATGGAACAGGCTGAAATGGCACCGGCATTTACTAACGGAGTGGAAGGGTGGTCGTTTTCCAGCAAAATGGCGATGATGGAGTTGAACGGTAGTCCCGTGGCATCGGCACCTATCATGTCCAGCACTTTCTGTGCGCCGTATTGGCGCAGGATAAGGATGGCTGTGTGTACCTTCGAGACGGACTCTATACCGAAACGATAGTCTGTATCGCCTATATTGATGGTCTGCCCGTTCATCAGGCAGATGCTGAGTCCGAACAGTTTGGTGTCTATGTTGGCAAGGTAGGGATATAATCCGCATTCTTGCCTCCCGTACTGCCCTTCACCTCGTTGTAGGCTTCTTGGGCAACCTCCTTTATTTGTGAAATTGATATTTTCTTTTCCATATTAGCTGTTACTTTTTATGTGTACGGCATCCGTGATTGAATATTTTGGCTTCCACCGGCAGGTTCTTTTCCTGCGCCATACGGGTGGGAGTCGGGTAGTCCAGTTTCTCCAGCTCCGTGATGGCATTCTTGATGTCACCCAGCAGCATGTCTGCCATGTCGCGGCTGAATCCTTGGCGAACAACGACACGCATTACGACATAGTCTTCCAGCTTTGAAGGCAGAGTATAGGCGGGTACCATCCAACCGTGTTGTGACAGCTTGTCCTGCAGGTCATAGAGAGTCCATTTGGCAGCTTTTGCATATTCCGGTTTCAAGTACCAGATGAACAGCGGGTTCACAACTTCGTCGGAATAGTTTACGAACGGAGCCATCTTGCCGATTTCGTCATGGATATACTTGGCGATGGTCAGGGAGTTGTACTGTACTTCCTTGTAACCCTGGAATCCCAAACGGATGAACTGGTAATATTGACCCAGAATCTGTGCGGCAGGACGGGAGAAGTTCAGGCCTACCTGAGTAATGTTGGCACCGAGGTAGTTTACGCTGAATGACATTTCTTCGGGCAGATATTCCTTGCCTTTCCAGCAAACCCAACCCAGCCCCGGATAAACCAGGCCGAATTTATGTCCGCTGACGCTGATGGAGAGTACCCACTTCAGACGGAAGTCCCACTTCTTTTCGGGATAGAGGAACGGGAGGATGAAACCGCCGCTGGCGGCATCCACGTGGATAGGAATGTCGTAGCCGGTCTTTGCATTGTAGGCATCGAGGGCTTTGTCGAGGGCTTCGACGTCATCGTTCAGTCCTGTCCATGTAACACCTTGGATAGGCACGATACAGATGGTGTTCTCATCACACATCTTCAAGGCTTCTTCGGGGTCGAGCGTGGTCTTGTCGAGTGTCAAAGGCACTTCACGCATTTCAATCTGCCACAATTGGGCGAATTTTTCCCATACCACCTGGAAACCGGTTGAAATAACGAAGTTGGGTTTGTCGAACGGTTTGCCTTGTGCTTGACGTTTCTTGCGCCAGCGCAACCAGGCTGCCACACCACCCAGCATACATGCCTCCGAGGAACCGATAGCAAGTGCGCCGGTTTTCCAGGTTTCTTTTTCAGGAGAGTTCCAGAGGTTGGCCACGATGTTGATACATTTACCGTTCATTACGGCGATGCGCGGATATTCGGTCTCGTCGATGTAGTTGATGTTGATGGCTTCGTTCATCAGCTTGGTGGCATATTCGTCCATATAGGTAGTGACGAATGTAGCCAGATTCAAGCGAGGCTGCGTTTGGGCGAAGGTCTCGTCTTTCACCATCTGATAGGCGATTTCCGGGGTAGTAGGTCCGTCGGGAATCTTTTCTACGGGTGAGGGTTGTAACATACGGTTTGAGCCGAATACTTCAGTTTTTGCATCTCCTTTTCTGAAATTCAAATCTTCCATATTAATAAGTTTTTTAAAGGTTTAGGCGGCGGGGCTTTTCCCCGTCGAATATCCCACAACAACGGGGTTTGCGGATGAAAGTTCCGGGGTTTTGCATTATTTGGCGTTTATTAAAGGGCAGCGTAGTAAAATCTTAAAAAACGAACATTCTGAAGGTGGGTTTGTTGTTCCCACATTATTCATTTAATTAATATACTACTATATGAAAATCAATACCGGAAGGGGTACAATCCCCCTAATCACGCTTGTCGGCATTTGGTCTGTCTCTGCATTGACTTCCTTGCCGGGGTTGGCCGTGTCACCTATTTTGGGACAGCTTACCACCATTTTTCCACATGCCACGGAATTGGATATACAGATGCTTACCTCCCTGCCTTCGCTGCTGATAATTCCTTTTGTGCTGTTGGCGGGCAAGCTGGCCGAGAAACGTGACTTTGTGCGTCTGCTGAAAGCGGGACTTTGGATGTTTGCCGCCAGTGGGGTACTTTATCTTTTTTCGGACAAAATGTGGCAGTTGATGGTGGTCAGCGCTTTGCTTGGCATCGGTTCGGGGGTGATTATTCCGTTGTCCACCGGTCTGGTTTCACGCTATTTCACGGGGGAATATCGGGTGAAGCAGTTTGGTTACAGTTCTGCCATCACCAATGTGACGCTGGTTGTGGCAACGGCGGTGACTGGGTATCTGGCAGAGGTAAACTGGCACTTGCCTTTCGTGGTATATCTGCTTCCGTTGGTTTCTCTGCTGCTTGTCGGATATTTGAAGGGGGATACCGGTCAGCCGCAGATAGCAGAAGATACGGCTGCCGTTGTTCCGGAGGAATCCAAGCGTGCGGTTCCCGGTAAATACGGCATCCATATCCGCCATCTGCTACAGTTGATGCTGTTTTATGGCGTCACTACGTATATAGTGCTGGCGGTTACTTTTGACTTGCCTTTTTTGATGGAGGCCCATCACTTCTCCAGCGGAAATTCCGGATTGATGATCTCCTTATTCTTCCTTGCCATTATGGTCCGGGTTTCTTCCTGGGGCATATCGTGAAGTGGATGGGGAAACACACAAAGTTCTACAGCCTTTTGTCCATTGCAGTGGGTTTGCTCTTGATATGGATTTCGCCTAAAGAATGGCTGATAATATCGGGATGTATGTTGGTTGGTTTGGGATATGGTGTCATTCAACCGCTGATTTATGACGAGACAGTAGATACGGCCATACCGGAAAAAACAACTTTGGCACTGGCTTTTGTAATGGTGATGAATTATCTGGCGATTCTATTGTCCCCGTTCATTACAGATTTCTTTCAGACCTTGTTCCACACTAATTCCAGGGAATTTCCGTTTATTTTCAACCTCTGCATCACACTGCTCGCTATGTGGTGGGAGTATGCGAGGAAGAAGGATTCTTTGTTGGGGAGGAGTTATGAGTGATTTGTTGGTAATTGTGCTGCGCTATCATGCTGAAAGAAAAACACCAACAAATCACTCATCACTTATCACTCAATGGCTTCATATTTCAGCCCGAAGACGTCGGCTACAGCTTTGTATGTTACTTTGCCTTCCACTACGTTCAATCCCTGCGCCAGAGCCGGGTCGTCCTTGCAGCTTGTCTCCAGCCTTTGCATGCCAGGGCTACGGTGTAGGGCAGGGTGGCATTTGTCAGTGCCATGGTGGAGGTGAAGGGTACGGCGCCGGGGATATTGGCAACGGCGTAGTGTACAATTCCGTCCACAATGTAGGTAGGGTCGCTGTGCGTGGTGGGGTGGGAGGTTTCGAAACAACCGCCCTGGTCGATGGCTACGTCTACGAGTACCGTACCGGGTTTCATCATCTTCAGCATTTCGCTGGTGATGAGGTGTGGGGCCTTGTCACCGGGGATGAGGACGGAACCGATTACCAAGTCGATGTTCGGCAATTCCATCTTGATGTTATGGGTGGAAGAATAGAGTGTCTTTACGTTTTTCGGCATCACTTCACTCAGGTAGCGCAGGCGGGGAAGGTTGATGTCGGCAATCAGTACCTCGGCACCCATTCCGGCAGCTATCTGTGCGGCATTGGTGCCCACGATACCACCTCCAAGGATAAGTACGCGTGCGGGACGTACGCCCGTTACTCCGCCCATCAGTTTTCCCTTGCCGCCTTGTGGCTTTTCAAGGAAGCGGGCTCCTACTTGTGTAGCCATGCGTCCTGCCACCTCACTCATAGGAGTAAGTAGCGGAAGTGAGTGGTCTTCTTTTTCCACGGTTTCGTAGGCAATGCAGACGGCACCGCTTTCAATCATGGCTTCGGTTAGTAATTTATCGGCTGCAAAGTGGAAATAGGTGAATACCACTTGTCCCTTTTTAATCAGTTTGTACTCCGGTGCAATAGGTTCCTTTACCTTGACAATCATGTCGGCTGCGGCATACGTGTCTTCAATGGTCGGTAAAGTCTTTGCACCTACGGCGATGTAGTCATCGTCGGAGAAACCGCTGTTTACGCCTGCTGTGGCCTGCACATACACCGTATGACCTTTTTTTCACCAATTCGGCTACTCCGGCAGGGGTCATTCCCACGCGGTTCTCGTTGTTCTTGATTTCTTTAGGTACTCCGATAATCATAACCTTAAAGTTTTAATTGGGGGGTTAAACATGGCGCAATATAGCGATTTCCCGGCTTGGGTGTTATCGGTGCATCTATGTTCTTCAACAGAATTTTTATGCATGTTTTAATCAATGATAATTGTAGCTTTCTGTAGGTAGAGAGAACTATTCTTTTTATATTTGCATGCATTTAAAATAATATTGACTGTACAAAATATGAAATATTCTATATTTTTCTCTCTTTTGTTCTTTATTGGTAGTGTGCAAAGCGGCTATGCCCAAGAAACCGATACAGACAAGCCTTCCTTCATCCCGCCTTTTGATTTTCCCATCACTTTCTCCGGTAACTTCGGCGAGATACGTGCCAACCATTTTCATGGCGGACTGGATTTCAAGACAGGTGGCACCATAGGCAAGCCGGTACGCGCTCTGGCAGACGGATATATTTCGCGTATCCGCGTCACCCACGGCTCAGGTTATGTGCTCGATGTAACTTATGACAACGGCTATTCGACGATAAACCGCCATTTGAGTGCTTTTGTGGGTGACATTGCCCGTCGGATAGAAGATTTACAATATGAAAAAGAAAGCTGGGAGGTGGAAATAACTCCCGACCCCGATGAATATCCCGTGAAGGCCGGTCAGATAATAGCTTTAAGCGGAAACACCGGTTACTCTTTCGGTCCGCACCTGCATCTGGATATGATAGAGACGGCTACGGACGAATATATAGACCCGTTGCCTTTCTTCATGAACAAGGTGAAAGACAAGACTGCCCCGCGTGCCGAAGGTATCATGCTGTTTCCACAGCCGGGAAAAGGAGTGGTGGAGGGCAAGCAGACGCGACGGGCTTTTCCGGCACATCCAACAAAACCCATTACCGCCTGGGGACTGATTGGTGCAGGTATCCGTGCCTACGACTATATGGACGGAGTGCAGAATAAATATGGCGTGAAGGCGGTGATTCTCGAAGTGGACGGCGAGGAAGTCTTCCGCAGTACGGTAGATCGCTTTGCCTATGAGGAGAACCGCTATATCAATTCGTGGACACACGGCCAGTACATGAAGTCTTTTATAGAGCCGGGCAACCACTTGCGCATGCTACAGGCATCCAACGGCAATCGCGGACTGGTGGACATCAACGAAGAACACCCTTACCGGTTTGTCTATACGCTGAGAGATGCGCTGGGAAATATCTCCAAGGTCCGCTTCACAGTGCAGGGACAGAAGACGATAATTGCTCCGGTGGAACATCGTGAGAAATACGCCCTCAAATGGGATAAGGTGAACTATCTGCAGGAGCCGGGGCTGGAGTTGGTTATCCCGAAAGGAATGCTCTACGATGACGTCTTGCTGAACTACTCCGTGCGGGCTGATAGTGGCGACATCGCTTTCACCTATCAATTGAACGATACCCGTATTCCTATGCACGGTGCCTGCGATTTGCGTATCGGCTTGCGCCGGCGTCCGGTAGAGGATATGACCAAATATTATGTGGCGGGCGTAACGGCGCGCGGTGGAAAATACCGCATCGGCGGTAAGTATGAGGATGGTGTCATGAAAGTGCGTATACGGGATTTGGGGACTTATACCGTAGCGGTGGATACGGTTCCGCCGGTGATAACTCCCGTAAACCAAGCCCAATGGGGACGTACGGGAAAAATCATCTTCAAGGCCAAGGACAAGGAAACCGGCATCAATACCTATCGGGGTACGATTGACGGGAAGTATGCCTTGTTTGGAAAGCCCAATTCCATCAGCGGTAACCTGGTGTGCGAGCTCGACCCGAAACATGTGGAGAAAGGCGGCAAGCACGTGGTGGAGATGACGGTGACGGATGGCTGTGGCAACCGTACCACCGAACAGTTTGATTTTGTATGGTAAAGACTGAAATATTTAGTAACATTATAATTTAGAAGTATGAAAAGTAAAAGACTGACTCTTTCCGTCTTGTTTGTTGTGGCAGCCGTGGCGAATGCGCTGGCCTGCACCAATCTTATCGTGGGCAAGAACGCTTCTGCGGATGGTTCTACCATTGTTTCCTATTCTGCCGATTCTTATGGTTTGTTCGGCGAGTTGTATCATTATTCTGCCGGTATGCACAAGAAAGGTACGCTGATTGACATACACGAGTGGGACACCGGCAAATACCTTGGGCAGATAGAGCAGGCGCGTCAGACGTACAATGTCATCGGCAATATGAACGAATTCCAGCTCACTATCGGTGAAACGACATTCGGCGGACGCCCCGAACTGGTAGACACTACCGGTATTATCGACTACGGTAGCTTGATTTATCTCGGACTGCAACGTTCACGCACTGCTCGCGAGGCTATCAAGGTGATGACGGAATTGGTGCAGGAATATGGCTATTACAGTAGTGGAGAATCCTTCACCATTGCCGACCCCAACGAGATATGGATTATGGAGATGATTGGCAAGGGACCCGGTGTGCGCGGTGCCGTATGGGTAGCTGTCCGCGTGCCCGATGATTGTATCTCCGCACATGCCAATCAGAGCCGCATTCATCAGTCAATATGAATGACAAGGAAAACTGCATGTACTCTGCCGACGTCATCTCTTTTGCACGCGAGAAGGCTATTTTGACGGTGTGAACAAGGATTTCAGCTTTGCCGATGCCTACGCTCCGCTCGATTTCGGTGCCCGTCGCTATTGCGAGGCACGCGTATGGAGCTATTTTAATATGTTTACCGACCGCGGCAACGAGTTCCTGCCTTATATATTGGGTGAGACGGACACTCCGATGCCTCTGTTTGTGAAGCCCAACCGCAAGGTTTCCGTGCAGGATGTGAAGAACGCCATGCGCGACCATTATGAAGGTACTCCTCTCGACATCAGCAAAGATTTCGGCGCAGGCCCGTATCATACCCCGTACCGCCTTTCTCCACTCTCTTTCAAGGTGGGTGACCAGGAATACTTCAATGAGCGTCCCATCTCCACCCAGCAGAGCGGTTTCGTATTCGTGGCACAGATGCGTTCCGAGTTGCCCGACCCTATCGGTGGAGTATTGTGGTTCGGCACGGATGATGCCAATATGACGGTATTTACACCTGTATACTGCTGTACGGACAAGGTTCCCGTATGCTACACCCGTGTGGACGGCGCCGATTACATCACTTTCTCCTGGAACTCCGCTTTCTGGATTTTCAACTGGGTGGCCAATATGGTTTATCCCCGTTATGACTTGATGATGGGCGACGTGCGTGCCACTCAGACAGAGTTGGAGACAACCTTCAACGAAGCGCAGGAAGGCGTTGAGGCTGCTGCTGCCAAACTGCTGGAAAAAGATCCTGCCAAAGCAAAGGCATTTCTTACCAACTATACGAACATGACCGCTCAAAGTACCTTCGATACTTGGAAACGTCTTGGCGAGTTTCTTGTCGTAAAGTATAATGACGGCGTTGTCAAACGTATGAAAAACGGTCAATTCGAACGTAATTCCATTGGCCAGCCGGCAGGCGTAATCCGCCCGGGATACCCGAAGGAGTTCCTTGAAGAGTATGTTAAGCAGACGGGAGACAGATATAAAATGCCTGAATAAAATTAGGATATTTGAACTTATTCTTCTACATTTGTGTCTTACAAAAAAGTTTATATTAACCCTTAAAATAATAACAGTCTTATGGAAAATCAGGAACTGATTAAGCAGGTGACTGAGAAAGCCGAAAAATGGCTTACCCCGCATATGATGCCGAAACTCAGGCAGAAGTGAAACGCATGTTGGAAAATCCAGATAAAACCGAATTGATAGACAGTTTTTACAAAGACCTGGAGTTTGGAACGGGTGGTCTGCGTGGCATCATGGGTGCCGGTACAAACCGCATGAACATCTACACCGTAGGTGCCGCAACGCAGGGCTTGTCCAACTATCTGAACAAATGTTTTGCCGGAAAGAAGGATATTTCCGTTGTTGTGGGGCACGACTGCCGCAACAATAGCGACAAGTTCGCAAAGATTTCTGCCGACATCTTCTCTGCAAACGGCATCAAGGTATATCTTTTTGATGACCTTCGTCCTACGCCCGAAGTTTCATTTGCCATTCGCCACTTCGGTTGCCAGAGCGGTATCAACATTACAGCCAGCCACAACCCCAGAGAATACAACGGCTACAAGGCTTATTGGGATGACGGTGCGCAGGTGCTCGCTCCGCACGATACAGCCATCATAGACGAGGTGAATAAGGTGACGGTGACCGACATCAAGTTCAACGGCAACAAGGACTTGATTCAGATTATCGGCAAGGAAGTGGATAAGGTTTATCTGGACATGGTTCACTCCATCTCCATTGACCCCGAAGTCATCCGTCGCCAGAAAGACCTCAGCATTGTGTATACTCCGCTTCATGGCGCAGGCCGCGTGCTCATTCCGGACTCATTGAAGGAGTGGGGATTTGAGAATATCAACTGCGTGCCCGAACAGATGGTGAAGGACGGCAATTTCCCGACGGTGGTTTCTCCGAATCCCGAAAATGCCGAAGCCCTTTCCATGGCCATTGCGCTGGCCAAGAAGATTGACGCTGACATCGTGATGGCAAGTGACCCGGATGCCGACCGTGTCGGTATGGCCTGCAAGGACGATAAGGGCGAGTGGGTGCTTATTAATGGTAACCAGACTTGTCTCATTTTCTTGTACTACATCATCAAGAACCGTATTGCAATGGGCAAGATGCAGCCGAATGACTTCATCGTGAAGACCATCGTGACCACTGAACTCATCAAGGCTGTGCAGATAAGAACAAGATTGAAATGCGCGATTGCTATACCGGCTTCAGGCTATATCGCCGCGTTCATTACCGTGTGGGTCTATAAGTTCTGCGTCTCGCGCGATCTGACCATTAAGCTGCCCAAGGAGGTCCCGGGCGCCATCGCTCAGAACTTCCGCGACATCATCCCCTTTGGC
>ENA-OQCF01000065-OQCF01000065.1-human-gut-metagenome-genome-assembly--contig:-NODE-65-length-38463-cov-31.563674_pt1 | contig 38463 bp, 37 predicted proteins | sample MGYA00242756_ERZ504573 | MGnify/ENA primary metagenome ERZ504573 (study PRJEB26092, sample SAMD00036240) | human gut metagenome | host: Homo sapiens | study: EMG produced TPA metagenomics assembly of... | reverse complement strand
ATGTCAGTTGCAGGAATGCATCCGATCAGGAGACGCACGACCATGCCCAGCGAGCAGGATGGTTTCGGGATGCCGTGGTTAATTTCGGGGTCGATGTGGTAGGGGCGGCCGGCGAGCACGATGCCGCGGCAGTTGTGCTCCTTCATGTAGGCGAGCGCGGTCAGGCCCTCCTGCTGCACGTCGTGCTTGAAGACCTTGTCTTCGGCGTACGCGGCCTTGACTGCGGTTTCGACTTCCTCACGGGTCACGTTGGCCCAGGCGAACTCTTCGAGAATGCGGTCGACCATGAGCTCGTGGTTGGCGAGATTGAAGTACGGGTGCATGTAGCGCACGCCGTCCTCGCGCAGTTCGGGCATGTTGGCGCCGACGACGAGCGGATAGTTGGCCACGACAGGGCAGTTGTAGTGGTTGTCCGTGTTGGGCACGAGGTTCTCCTCGTAGCTCACGCACGGGTAGAAGATGGTCTTGACGCCCTTGTCGAGCAGCCACTTGATATGGCCGTGCACCAGCTTGGCCGGATAGCAGATGTTTTCGGAGGCGATGGATTCGATGCCGGTCTCGAACAGCTCGTGGGAGCTGCGGCCGGAGATCATCACCTTGAAGCCCAGCGTGGTGAGCAGCGTGAACCAGAACGGGTAGTTCTCGTACATGTTGAGGGCGCGCGGGATGCCGATTTCGCCACGGGTGGCGGCCTTGTCGGTAAGCCTGCGGTAGGCGAAGCAACGCTTGTACTTGTAGTCGTACAGGTTCGGGCGGTCGGAGCGCTTCTTCTTGGCGTCGCCGCCGCGTTCGCAGCGGTTGCCGGTTACGAAGCGCGAGCCGTCGGAGAACGTGGTGATGGTGAGCTTGCAGTGGTTCTGGCACAGCTTGCACACGTCACGCTCGGTGGTCATGCTCATGTTGTCGAGCGCTTCGCCGGTCAGGATGGAGCTGGCGGTGTGGGCCACGCCGTCCATGACAACGACATGGACCTCAGGCTTGGCCGGCTCGGTCTTCTTGAAGGCTGCGGCCTTGGGCCCGGACTTGGGTGCGGGCTCAGCCTCGGACTGTTCCTCGGACCCATCGGCCTTAACCACCACATCCAAGTGGTCGGCCTCATCCTGATAGTGCATGCGGGCGGTCAGGGCGGCGCCGAACGCGCCCATAAGGCCGGCGATGTTCGGGCGGGTGACCTGACGTTCGGTGAGCAGCTCGAAGGCGCGCAGCACGGCGTCGTTGAGGAACGTACCGCCCTGGACCACCACAGTGTCGCCGAGTTCGCCGGAATCACGCAACTTGATGACCTTGTACAGGGCGTTGCGCACCACGGAGTAGCACAGGCCGGCAGCGATGTCCTCGATGGAGGCGCCTTCCTTCTGCGCCTGCTTGACCGAGGAGTTCATGAACACGGTGCAACGCGAACCGAGGTCCACCGGATGGGTGGATGCCAAAGCCTTTTGCGTGAATTCCTGAATCGTCAGGCCCATGGACATGGCGAAGGTCTGCAGGAACGAACCACAGCCGGACGAGCAGGCCTCGTTGACGGCGATTGAATCGATGACGCCGTCGGTGATGGCCAAGTACTTCATATCCTGGCCGCCGATGTCGATGACGGCGGTGACGCCGGGGCTGACCATTTCGGCGCACGATAGTGGGCCATGGTCTCCACCACGCCCTCGTCCAAGTGCAGGCCGGTGGTGATGAGGCCTTCGCCGTATCCGGTGGCGCAGGAGCGTGCGATCCACGCGCCTTCGGGCAGCTCGGATTGGATCTTCTTGACGATGTTGATGGCGGCGGTCAGCGGGCTGCCTTCGTTGTTGGCGTAGCTGGACCAGACGATTTCACGGTCGTCGTTGACGAGTGTGGCCTTGATGGTGGTGGAACCAGCGTCGATGCCCAGGAAGTGCGGGCCGTGCGCGCCTTCAAGGGTGCCGATGTGGATGTGTTCCTTGTGGTGGCGCTTGTTGAAGTCCTCGCGATCGGCCTCGGTGGGGAACAGCGGCGGCATGGTGGGCGTGTTGGAGGGCAGGTTCTTCAGCTCGTCCAAACGCTTCAGGATTTCGTCGCAGGTGTAGGCCTCGAAATGGTGGCCCTGATCGTCGGAATCCGTGTCGGCCTGCAATGCCGAACCGTAGGCCACATACAGGTGGCGTCGGTCGGCACGATGAACTCGTCGACCTTGCCCTCAAGCGCGCGCTGGAATGCGGCGCGCAGCTCGGACATGAAGAACAACGGGCCGCCGAGGAAGATGACGGTGCCGTGAATCGGGCGTCCGGAAGCCAGGCCGGCGATGGTCTGCGTGGCCACTGCGGTGAAGATGGAGGCGGCCAAATCGGGCTTGGCGGCACCATCATTGATGAGCGGCTGCAAATCGGTTTTGGCGAACACACCACAACGCGAGGCGATTGGATACAGGTTCTCGTAGCTCTTGGCCATCTCGTTGAGGCCGGCGGCGTCGGTGTCGAGCAGTGTGGACATCTGGTCAATGAACGCGCCGGTACCACCTGCGCACGAACCGTTCATGCGCTGTTCGGGCGTGGGTTTCAGGTAGGTGATTTTGGCGTCCTCGCCGCCGAGCTCGATGATGACATCGGCCTGCGGGTATTCCTTGTCGATTGCCTCGGTTTCGGCGATGACCTCCTGAATGAAAGGCACATGCAGATTGTCAGCAAGCGCCAGACCGCCGGAACCGGTGATAGACAGGCGAATCGGTTCATCGCCGCGTCCGAGGTCCACAAGCTTCTTGTGGATGTCGACCAACAGGCCGGCCACGGTGGCACGCACGTTGGCGTGGTGGCGTCGGTAATCGGAGAAGAGGGTGTCTCCCAGGGAATCGGACTGATCAAGCACCACGGCCTTGACGGTGGTGGAACCGATGTCCAATCCCACACGCAGGGGCTTCGGGTGTGAAGCGGGCTTTACGCTCGCGTCAGTGGCGATGTCAACCATGTGTTCCTCTTAATTCCGACTTCCGGGAGTGCACGCTTTGAGGCATCATGAACCGTTTCGGGACGGCTGGCAGATACCCTGCGGACGGCTTCGCCCGGCTACTTCTTATGGAATATTAGTCCGACCACCTGCCCAACATGGCACGAGGCGAGGCGATTTCGCTCACGGGAAGGCCTTTTCCCAACAGTTCCAACGATATTGCTGAGTGCGGCATTCCAGAACTGCTACTACGAGGCCTGTTGGCCTTCGCCGGCTTCGCGGTCTTTCAAATAGATTTCGGGGATATCTCGTTCTTGATCGTGGAGCTTGGCCCAGATGACCGGTTCGCCGGCTTCCAGAGACTTGGGCACATCGAGGATGCGCTGGTTTCTGGAGCCGCGGAATTGCAGCAGCGAGTCCTTCTGGTCTCTGAGGTAGCGGCCGTCGACGAGAATGTCGATGAGATGTAGCAATTCAAGCTTGTCTGGGGTTTCTCCGGGGCGCATGAGTTCTTCCCATGTGTAGCCGGTCCACGACCAGATATCTTTGGTATGACCGAATTCCTGGCGGATACGTTGTGCGAGCGGCACCAGCACGGGAGTGTTGAGGAATGGCTCGCCGCCAAGGAACGTAATGCCTTGCACCCATGGGGCTTTCAGATCTTCGATGATTTTGTCTTCAAGTTTTTGCGTGTATTCGTGGCCGGCTTGGAAATCCCAGATGGAGGCGTTGAAGCAGTCGACGCAGTGGAAGGGGCAACCGGAGACGTAAAGGGAGTTGCGCACGCCTTCTCCGTCGGTGACAATGAAGGTTTTGTAGTCGGCGATCATCCGCTTGGACATGCGCCGGCCATCCCATTGACCGGCTTTCGGATCGTTGGCAAGACCGTTGGAGGGTACGGAGGGGCCACGCCCGGTCTCGCCGGCCGCAAAGTCATGGCGCTTGGGTTCGGGCTTGGTCGTATGCAGCTCCGGCATGATTCCCTCCTTACGGAAAGCATTAGCTCCCGCTGGCGGGAGCTGTCCGTCATCAGACGGACTGAGGGTGGTCAACACCATAAAGGATGACCGCCCTCAGTCTCGCTTACGCTCTACAGCTCCCGTCAGCGGGAGCAAGTATAAACCCTACTTGGTCTCTTCGAACCACTCGCGAGTGGTTCCGTCATCCAGCGTCACACGACCGGTTTCGCCGCTCATGTGCTTGACTCGGTGGGCAATTTCCTCGTGACGGCCGTGCACCATCGGGCGCTGGACCGGGCTGCCGAGATAGCGCAGGTGCGCTTGGTGACGTTGCACTTGTCCGGGTTGGAGTTACCGCACTCCGGGCACTTGAAGCCTTCCTCGGTCGGCTCGAAGTCGCCCTGGAAGCCGCACACGAAGCAGTGGTCGATCGGGGTGTTGGTACCCAGGTAGCCGATGCCGATGTTGTAGGCGTAATCCCACACGGCTTCGAGCGCCTTCGGGTTGTCCTGCAGGCACGGGTACTCGCAGTAGTTGATGAAGCCGCCGGAAGCGTAGTACGGGAAGTCCTTCTCGTAGCTGAGCTTCTCCATCGGAGTGGGCTGCAACCACACCGGGTAGTGGAAGGAGTTGGTGTAGAAGTCGTGATCAGTCACGCCTTCGATACGGCCGAACTTTTCACGGTCCATGCGGTTGAAGCGGTCGGTCAGGGATTCAGCCGGAGTGGAGTACACGGAATAGTGGTAACCCTCCGCTTTGCTCCACTGCTTGCACAGCTCGTTCATGCGCTTGACGATGGACAGCGCGAACTCCTTGCCTTCCGGATCCCAGCCGTGGTCGCGAATCCAGTTCTTGCCATAGAAGACCGCAGTGGTCTCGGCAAGGCCGATGTAGCCGAGCGACACGGTGGCACGCTCGTTCTTGAACAGCTGGTCCACGTTGTCGTTGGCACCAAGACGACCAAACGCACCAAAGCGGAACAGGGTCGGGGCGTTGACCGGGGTGGCTTCCTTGCAGCGCATGATGCGGAACTGGAGGGCCTGATGGGCGACTTCCATACGCTCGTCGAACAGCTTCCAGAAGCGAGCCTTGTCACCGTGGGATTCGATGGCGATACGCGGCACGTTGACGGTGACCACGCCGAGGTTCATACGGCCGTCTTCTTCATCCTTGCCGGTCTCCGGGTTGATCCAACCCTGCAGGAAGGAGCGGCAACCCATCGGAGCCTTGAAGGAGCCTGTGATCTTGACGATGTTCTCGTAGAACACCACATCCGGGTACATGCGCTTGGTGGCGGACTCGAGGGCAAGCTGCTTCAGATCGTAGTTCGGGTCACCCGGGTCGCGTTCACGCCGTGCTTCACAGTAAAGACGAGCTTCGGGAAGATGGCGGTGTGGTGTTCCTTGCCGAGGCCGCGAATACGGTTCAGCAGGATTGCGCGCTGCACTTCACGAGAGAACCAGTCGGTGCCGAGACCAAAGCCGACAGTCACGAACGGGGTCTGGCCGTTGGACACACGGTTGGAGTTGATCTGGTATTCCATGGTCTGCATGGCATCATAGATGGCCTTGCGGGTACGAATCTTGGCGAGGATTTCACGCTCTTGCTCAAGTTCGTCAACGTCGGTGTGGAACGGGGTGTCCATCGGCAGCGGTTCACGGGAACCGAAATGCAGCTTGGCGGGCTCGTTCTTCTTGGCGCTCTCGACCTGACGACGGGCGAATTCAACCGGCATGCCGTCGGGGATGGTCTCACGAGCTTCCTCAAGGAACTTCTCGTAATCCTTCTTGGCATACTGGGCAAGATGCTCGTCGGCACGGTTGGCGGTCTGGCCACCATACTGGCTGGAGGCCACGTCCTTCATGATCTGGGTAATCTGGGTGGCCGCAATGGCGATGGACTTCGGGGAAGCCATCGGAGCGTTGCCAAGAGTGAAGCCATTGGCCAACATGTCCCAGAAGTTCGGCAAGGAGCAGTTGGACTGGGCAGTGAACGGCGAATAGTCGGCATCGTGGAAGTGAATGTCGCCCTTCATGTGGGCGTTGGACACCGCCGGCGGCAGCATGTTGAACGCGGCGGCCTTGGACACGGCACCGGCCAGCAGATCACGCTGGGTGGAGTAGACGTTGGAATCCTTGTTCGCGTTCTCGTGAATCAGGGTCGGGTCATGATTAATGAAGCGAGCAACGGCCTCGTTGATATCAGTGGCCTTGGCACGCTGAATGTCTTTGTCGAGACGGTAATTGGTGTAGGCGCGAGCCACATCGTACAGGTGGGCGTCAATGAGGGCGTGCTCCACGAGATTCTGGATGTCCTCGATTTTGGCGGGGCCGGTGTAACGCCCCTTGATTTCGCCTTCGACTTGGTTGGCGAAACCACGGATCATGGCATCTTCTTCGGGGCCGACTTCCTTGTTCAGGTCGCCGAAAGCAGACTTGACCGCAGAGATGATGTTGATGGGGTCGAAGTCGACCACACGACCATCACGCTTCTCAACGAGCACGGTGGAGGCCTTGGCGGCCACCTTGGTCTCGTTATCGGTGACGGTTTCCTCCAGCACCTGTGCGCCCATCGGGCACCCCTTTCCTATAAGGCGAACACTCTCCTGAGTTCCGCATTTTGGCCGCACTCGACGTGGGCCACACGAAATTACATTGATATCGTTTTCTTGAACCTCTAGAAGAATACGGCATCCCCACCCCTATATCTAGTGCTCAACAGTGGTGTGTCGAACTATTTATAGGGTTTTTCGGCTATTTTTCGCCAAAACTACAAGTGTGTGATTAGCGTAACTGTTTTCTGCTCGCGTGTCGCACAGCGAGCTCACTGACGACTCTCAATCGTCAGTGCAACGCATATCTCACTCCTCTTCATAGCACCCGTTTCTTCGCCATAATGACTCCTTTCTTCTGATGCACCAGACCATCTCCATCATCGGCTGATACATCGCTTCGTACGGTTCTTGCATTCATCATCACACCGTTTTCAGGCGACGGTAAATTTTTACCGTCATCAACCAACGCACTTATAGTGGAGTGCATGACTACTGCAATGGGCTACTCATCTACCGGCCGTCCACCGACCGCCGCTTCACTGGCCTCGTCTGGCTTTGAGCCGGGTCAAGGCACTTTCGCGCCCGATCGGGGCGCCATCAATCTGCCGAATGAGCCTCGCCCTATCGATCAGCTGCCTGCACGCGCCGCTGAAACCACCGCGCAAAATCCGTGGCCGGTAAGCGTGCTGAGCCAGAAGTTCTACGGTGCCGTGGAACGATGGCCGTCCGCGTGGGTCACCGGCCAGATCACGCAGATCAATACCCGTCGCGCCGGCTCGGCCTACATCACGCTGCGCGACGACTTCGAGGATATCGCCATGGAAGTCAATGGCTTCGGCAGGTTCGCGGCCGCAGCCAGCCAGTTCGTTCAGGGCGACCGCGTGGTGATTCACGGCAAACCGAACCTGTGGATGAAGCGCACTTCGCTGTCGTTGCGCGGGGACACGATTCTCAAGGTCGGAGCCGGTGGCAGCCTCAAGGCCATGATCGACGAATTGCGCAAGCAGCTTAAGGGCGAGGGCCTGTTCGATGCCGATCACAAACTGCCTCTCCCGGAGTTTCCGAAGACTATTGGCCTGATTTGCGCACCTCAGGCACGTGCGGAAGGCGATGTGATCACCAATGTGAACCTTCGTTGGCCTTCCGTAACCTTCAAGGTGGTCCATGTGCATGTTCAGGGCGAGCAATGCCCGGCCGAGGTGGTTCAGGCCATTGCACAACTCGATGCCGACCCGAGCGTGGATGTGATCATCGTGGCCCGTGGCGGCGGCTCGTTTGAGGATCTCATCGGTTTCTCGGATGAGCGTGTGGTTCGTGCGGCGTATGCCTGCACTACACCATTAATCTCCTCCATCGGGCATGAGGATGACTGGACATTGCTGGATCTGGTCGCCGATCTGCGCGCCTCCACCCCTACCGATGCGGCCAAGCGCGTGGTGCCGGATGTGCGTGAGCAGTCGCAGCTCATCGAAGGTGCCATCGACCGTATGCGACTGCGGGTCCGTTCGCGCGTGGAGAACGAGATTCGACTTATCGAGGGATATGCGAACCGCCCGAGCCTGACACAGCCGCACACCATGCTTGAGCCTCATCAGCGCTTAATTGACGACTCGTTGCAACGGCTCGATATCGGGCTGCGACGCATCGTGGACGATGCCCAGCTCACCGTCGAGCGAGCTCACGCCTCACTGACCGCACTCAGCCCGCAATCCACGTTGAACCGAGGCTATGCGGTGGTGCAGTCCGCCGATGGCCATGTGCTGGATGACGCTTCGCGGGTCAGTACCGGGGATGACATCACCGTCACCCTGAAAAAGGGCGTCATTACCGCCACCGCCACATCCGCAACCGCAACCGCGTAATGCACCATATGCATTCACGCATATATACCGTATATATAAGGAGAACAAGATGACCGAGAACACCACACCCACCGACAAGAACACCCCCGCCTCGTCCCTGACGGACAAGGAACGCGAGCTCATCGCCCAGATGCCATATGAGGAGGCGCGCGACAAGCTGATTCAGGCTGTCCAGGCACTGGAAACCGGCGGCCTCAATCTTGACCAGTCGATGCGTCAATGGGAAATCGGCGAGGCCTTGGCCAAGCGCGCCCAGGGCCTGCTCAACGACGTACGAGCCAAGCTCGACCAGGCACAAGCCGAGCAAGCCGCCAACGAAGCCACCGCAGGCACGCAGTCCAACCTCGACTGAGTTGCCTCCCGGCGCGGCATCCCGCGGCTCGCACCCGAGTCCGGACTGGACTGAGTTCTGCTTCCCGGCATACGATAGTGGTGATTAGGCCACATTGGTAGCAGTTATAGAAGGGAAATCCCATGTCAACGCTGATTCTTGTATTCCATCCGCACCTGAAGGACGGCTCGCGAGTGAACGCCCGTCTGCTTGCCGAACTCGCCGCACAAGGCGAGGACGACATCATCGTACGCGACGAATACGCCGAATATCCGAACTTCTCCGTCAACGCCGACAAGGAGCACGAGCTACTGGAGGCCGCCGACCGCGTAATCCTCCAGTTCCCGTTCTACTGGTACTCCTCCCCCGCGCTGCTCAAGGAATGGGAAGACGAGGTCATCACCGCAGGCTGGGCCTACGGTGGAGGCCACGCACTCAAGGGCAAGGAGCTCAAACTGGTGGTCACCACTGGTTCCGACGCCGCCAAGTACCGCAAGGACGGCGAGTACAGCCACACCATGGAGGAGCTGCTGAGCCCGTTTGAGGTCGTGGCGTACAAGATCGGCATGAACTATGCTGAGCCGTTCCTGGTGCAGGGCACCGCCACCATCGGCGATGCGGAGCTGGATCAGGCCGCCGCCGATTATGTTTCGGCGATTTTGGACTGAATAAGCTGAGGCCGGGTGCAAGTCGCACCCGGCCTTGTTGTTTCGCGGGCTAGCCGCGGTCTCTCCCAGTCAGCCTGCGGCTGACAGTTCCCTCGTCAGAGAGAGCTTATTTTTTGGATCAGAGGGAGTTGATAGCTACTTCTTCAACGGCACGTAGATCACGTCGTCAATGAGCTCGCGATAGTGCTCAACGATTTGCGCGCGACGGGTCTTCAGGCTCGGGGTCAGCATGCCGTTGGCCTCGGTGAATTCGTCTGGCAGAATCTCGAACTTACGAATCGACTCGGCGCGGGAAACGCCCTCGTTGGCGGCGTTCACCGCACGCTCCACCTCAGCGTGAACGATGGCGTTCTTGGCCAGCGAGGCCAGATCGGGTTCCGGTTTGGCGCCCTGGGATTCCAGCCAATTGTTGGCATCCGCCAGATCCAGCGTGACCAGAGCGGCCACGAACGGCTTCTTATCACCAATAACCAAGCACTGGTTGACCACAGGCGAGGTCATCACGGAAGCCTCAAGCAGACCCGGCGACACATTCTTGCCACCAGCGGTGATGATGAGTCTTTCTTACGGCCGGTGATGGAGATGAAGCCATCTTCGGAGATATCGCCCAGATCGCCGGTGTGCAGCCAGCCATCAGTGATCTGCTGGGCAGTGACCCCAGGGTTGTTGTGGTAGCCCTTGCACACCAGCGGTCCTTTGACCACCAGCTCGCCGTCCTCGGCGATGCCCGCAGTGATACCGCACATCGGCATGCCGATGGTGCCGATGCGGTTGTCCTCTGGCAAGCTCACACACACCGGGCCGCAGGTTTCGGTCATGCCGTAGCCTTCCAGCACCGGCATGCCGATGCCGTTGAAGAAGTGGGAAAGCTCGGAGTCCATCGGAGCGCCGCCGGTGATGGCGAAGTCGGCGTTCGGACCGAAAATCGTGCGAATCTTCTTGTACACCACCTGCTCGTAGAAGGCGTGGGCGATGCGTCCGGTAATCGGCAGCTGCTCACCCTTCTGCTCGGCCTTGGACCATTCGCGCGCGTTCTCGGCGGCGCGCATGAACATCTTGCCAGCGAATCCGGTGCCGGCGCGCTGGGAGGCGGCATTGTAGACCTTCTCGTACACACGCGGCACGGCAAGCAGCAGCGTGGGGCCGAAGGTCTCGAAGTCCTTGACCATCGTCTTCATATTGGAGCTCAAGGCCAGCGAAATCGTGCCGCCAAAACTGAAGAATTCCAGAAATCGGGCGAACACATGGCTCAGGGGCAGGAACAGCAGCAGACGGCGGTTGGGCCATGCGCCGGCACGAGGCATGTACTGCAGCGCGGAAAGCACCAGGAAGGCGAAGTTGCGGTGGGTCAGTTCCACGCCCTTCGGGGTGCCTGTAGAGCCGGATGTGTAGACGATGGTGGCGCGGTCGTCGCCGTGGGAGGCTTCCTTGTATTCCCAGAATTCGGCGTCGGTGACGCTTTCGCCGTAGGTCTTGATGGCGTTCAGACCGCCGGCCTCGATTACGAACACGTTGCGCAGGGTGGGCACCTCATCGCGCACGGATTCGATCTTGTCACGCTGCCCGTCATCTTCGGCGATGGCGAGCGTGACTTTGGAATCGTTGAAAATCCAGCTGACCTGGCTGGCGGAGTTGGTCTCGTACACCGGCACGGTGAGCGCGCCGATGGACATGATCGCCATATCCAGCGCGGTCCATTCCCAGCGGGTGTGCGAGACGATGGAGACTGAATCGCCCTTGTTGACGCCAAGTCCGATCAGGCCCTTGGCCAGATCGATGACCATGTCACGGAATACTTGGGCGCTGTACGGGTGCCAAGTGCCATCATCGCCCTTGTATTCGATCATGGCACCTTCGGGATCGCGCTTGGCGCGGTTATCGAGCAGATCGAACAGGTTGATGTCGCTGTCAATCGGCTCCTTGACGGGATTGGTGAACTGCTTGACGATACGAGTATCGTTTATGGCCTTATCAGCGATGTTTTCAGTCATACTCCCCATGTAACTCCACGGATGCTACAAAACACGCCGCGAAACAATGGATTGTCCAGACCAAATGGCCCCGGCAATCCGTTATTTCGGGCAAACCAGGTAAATCTGTCGCACCGTACATTCAGCAGATTACTCGGCGGAGTCATTGGCCTTTTTCAGCTCGTCGCGAATCTCCTGCAACGTGGCGAGAGTCTGCTCTTCAACGCTAGGCCCCTGTTCTTCAGCGTCAGCCTCATCCTGGGCAGCAGTGAGATCACGAAGCTTATTAATCGGCAGAATCACGCAGAAATACACCGCCACGCCAACAAGCAGGAAGTTAATCAGCGCATTAAGAATCGCACCAAACGAAACGGTCGAGTTGTTGAACGTGATGGTCAGTAGTCCGGAAAGATCCGGTACGCCGCCGATCATGCCGATTAATGGGCTGATGAGATTGTCTACGATGGAATTGACCACAGCGGTAACGGCAGAGCCCATCACCACACCTACCGCCATATCAATCATTGATCCGCGCGACAGGAATTTCTTAAAGCCATTCAACGGACCTTTATCGGTCAAAGCAACAACTTTGCGAGCGGTTCCTCCCGTGGCCTTGGCAAAGTCGGTGGCAATATTCATGGGATTGTGGTTACTCATAACGGCACTCCTTACGAAATTCAGACACTTCACTTGTATCCGACTGGTTTTCCCACGACCCCATTATGCCGCTTGTTGGAATATCCCTATACCACTGCGGCGTTCTCGTACATGACTATGTACGAGAACGCCGCCAACCCTGCTTGCAGAGAACCTGTTAGAGCTGTTTAGAACTGGATGTAATCGACTTCCGTATGCTCGCCGGTTTCCAAGTATTTCGCCACATCATCAGGACCGACGAACACCAGTTCGACCGCTTGCGCAATCATCAGATTGACACGATCCATTGGCGTAAGGTTTTCGAAATAGCCGTACACCGGGATTCCCAGCGCATGCGCATATCCGATTTCGAACATCGTGCCCGGGTCCTCGTCCATAAGATTGGCGACCACGGCTTTAGCAGCATTAATGCCATGGATATCGTCCGCAAAGCATCCTTCAGGGCCTACTTCTTCGATCTGGCTGACAAACCGCGGCTTGAACAGTACCTTGCCATGGTCTTCCAATATCTTTTCCAAACGTTCCATACTTGCCGTTTGTTCAGGATCAAAGAACGGACCGGCCACATAGAAGTCATACTGTTTGTCTTCACTCATGGTCTCTAGTCATAGCGCAGCAACGTCGAACGTCAGCCGTTATTTTCACTGTATGGACAAGGGGTCGTATCGTGAACATTGCTACGGGATAACCGTCAACGACTACGTACGTTGCCCACGATTGGCGCATGCCGCCGCTCTTGCGCCGTCCGCACTGCCAGCCCGTCAGCCGCGATTGACGATTTGCATGGCGCGGCCATCGTCCATCAGGTGGAAGCCATGCTTCTGGTAGAACGGTGCGTTTTTGCTTTCCTCAGGCATGACTTCCAGCAAGAAGTAGTCGCGATACTTAGCCTTGACCAGTTCAACGAGATGGCTGCCGATATGCTGCCCGTGATATGCCGGATCTACCAGCACCCAATGCATATAGGCCACCATTTCGGTATCGTCGAGCACGCGAACCAAGCCGACCAAATGGCCGCCATCCCATGCGCTGATCACCGTATCCGAATGCTGCAATGCCTTGAACAACCGTTCCGGCCACTGCGCCGATTCCCAACCTACCGACTTGAACAGCGCCTCAACCTGCTCAACAGTAAACCGCTTCTCTTCCGTGTATTCGATAGCCATGGACCCTCACGACAACCGTGAAGCCCCACATGTCTTTGCATAGTTTCACACGACGGGATGATGGATAGTGGAACCTATACGTTTACACATGCCTAATGCCCATGGCTCATCACCGATGAATAGAGGCTGAGATACCGTCATGTTTCCGAAGCCAAGTGCCCGAGATCGGATTCGAACCGACGACACCCGCTTTAGGAGAGCGGTGCTCTATCCACTGAGCTACTCGGGCAACGACGTTTCATTGTACACGGCCACACGCCCAGTCGCATCATGTTCGCGTGGCAGCTTGCGCAAGCCATCCGGCAACCTGAGCAAGCCACATGGAGGAACCCGACATCAGGTCATGGCCCGGTCTTTCGTGCCAGTTTGGTGCGAACTGCTCTTGCGCACGGCGAAAAGACACTGAAAGACAAGCCGTACACGGTACAGTGGCAAATCGCACGAAAAGCAAAGTAACAGTAAACAAGCCGGAGGAAAGGGCAGCATGGCAAAGGCACGGAGTACTACCACAGGCGCAAGCGTACGAGCTCGCGCCGCTGCCAAGCCACGCTCTGCCAGAGCCACGGCACGCCCAGTATCCAAGTCTGCCGTGAAGCCACACAAACGGCATCGTCTGCTTGGTTTTCTCGCCACGATGTTCGCGCTTCTTGCCCTTGCCGGCGCTGCCGCCCGCGCGCTGCCTGCCGATTTACAGGAACTGCCATTTGCGCCGATTGTGGTATCGGCAACGCCATGGTTCACGTTGCTTGGCTTGATTGCCCTGCTGTTGGCCATCGTGTCGCGGCGTATCCTTGCCGCACTAATCGCCATCGCCGCAATCGCATGCAATGGCTATTGGCAATATCCGTTCTTCTACTCGACCGATCCACTCCCCCAAGCCGCGCAGAACGCCGTGGCCGCAGCCTCCCCCAACACCAGCGATGCCTACGCGCGCGTCATGACCTTCAATGTGTATAAGGGGCAGGCCGACCCGCAAGCCATCGTCGAGCTGGTTCGCGATCAGCGCGTCGAAGTGCTTGCTTTGCAGGAGACCACCGAGGATTTCGTCAAAAAACTCAATGAGGCTGGTATTGAGCATTATCTGCCGTATGCGCAGGTCTCATCGTCTGACGGCGTATTCGGTAACGGCCTCTGGTCGGCCACGCCACTTGCCGATCCGACCGACGATGACGTGAATTCCAGCGCCTCATTCATGCCCGGCGGCACGGTGGATATGGGTGGCCAGCAGATTCGATTCGTATCCGTGCACACCACCGCTCCCGTACCCGGCTACTGGCGGCAGTGGAAGCGATCGCTGGATGAGTTGGGTCTGATGCGCGAGCATACGGATACACGGTATATTTTCATGGGCGATTTCAACGCCACTTACGATCACACGCCATTCCGTGATTTTCTTGGCGACCGGTTCGTGGATGCCGCACGTGAATCCGGACATGGGTTTACGTTCTCATGGCCCACGAACGTGCGGCTGTGCCAATGTTCGCCGGTATTGACCACGTGGTGCTTGATCAGGGCATGAAGGCCGGACAATGCAAGGTGGTCAAAGTCGAGGGCTCTGATCATGCGGCATTGTTGGCTACCGTGGCGGTTGGGTGATTCCCCTCAATAGGACTAGAAACCGAGGCGGGTGCGGCCGAATTGGTCGAGCCAGCGCAAAATCGCGCCTTCACGCAGCGCCCACGGGCAGATCTCGACTTCCTGAATATTCAGGGCCTTCATGATCTCGTCGGCCACCACGCCGCCGCCCACAATCTGCATCGTGCGTTCAGGCGTGATGCCGGGCAAAGCCACGCGCTGCTCAGGCGCGATCGCCGCCAAACGAGGAATCCAGTCTTCCAACTGCTCACGAGTCATAATCCATGAATCTTCGCGGCCCGGCGCACGCATCACCGCACCGCACAGGCGAGCCAGCGAGCGGAAGGTCTTGGAGGTGCCAACTGCATGATTCGGGTGCTTGGATTGCGGGAAAACCTTGACCATCGGCTCCAGAATCTTGCGCACGTTCTTACGCACGTCTTCCAACTCGTCGGGCGTGGCCATGCCGGAAGGCAGAAATTCAGTGGTGACGCGGCCCGCGCCAGCCGGGGCGGAAAGCGCTACGGTCGGCTCTTCGTCGGAGCCCATCGCCACTTCGAGCGAACCGCCGCCGATGTCCAGCACCAGCAGTCGGCCGGCATCCCAACCATACCAACGGCGGGCGGCCAGGAAGGTCAGGCGAGCCTCATCCGTGCCAGACAGCACAGTGACGCCCTGACCAATCAGTTCCTCGATCTTGTGAATCACTTTGTTGCCGTTCGGCGCCTCGCGCAGGGCGGAGGTGGCCATAACCAGCAGCTGGGTGATTTCGTATTCCTCGGCCAGCCGCATGCACTGGGACACGGCTTCCAGAATCGCCTCGATGCCGGACTTCTTGATTGAGCCGTCGTCCTTTAAATACTTCATCAGGCGCACTGTGGATTTGGTGCTGGCCTCGGGGTCAGGGCGAGCGCCGGGGGCGGCGTCGACGATAAGCATGTGGATAGTGTTCGAACCGATATCAAGCACACCAAGTCGCGTGGTATGCGAACGCAGATTGACCATGATTCCTATTCCTGACCTTACCTAACCCGTGATGGCCGAACAACGGGCCGACCATCGCAATCAGCCAGCCGTGCGCCACCATGGCGAGTCGTTCGGCCGGCAACCAACACCGTGAGGCCAGCCGAACATCACACAAACTCGACTACTGTACAACAATCACACCGGCTGCCGCGCCGTTCACAGCGATTCGACGAACGTTCCGAGACGTTCCAGCCCCTCGGTCAGGGCCTCACGTGAGGCGGCATAGCTCAGGCGCACATGCGTATCCGCCGTGGCCGCGCCGAAGTCGCGGCCAGGAGTCAGAGCCACATGGGCTTCATCCAGCGCGCGTTCGCAGAACGTCCAGGCATCCAGACCAGTGCGGGAGATGTCGAAGTAGGCGTAGAACGCGCCATTCGGCTCCACCTCAACCGGCAAACCGATGCGCTTGAGCCCGTCAATCACAATGCGGCGACGGGCCAGCAATTCCTGACGACGAGCTTCGCATTCCGCCAAGCTTTCCGGCGTGAAGCAGGCGAGCGCCGCATGTTGCGTGGGCGTGTGGGCGCACAGGTAGTAGTTGGTGGCCAGATCGTCAACCGCTTCCAGCACAGTGGCTCGTCCGGCAGAATCGCCCAGCCGAGGCGCCAGCCGGTCATGCCGAAGAACTTGGAGAAGCTGTTGCATACGATGGCATCGGGGTCGCAGGCCAGTACGGACTTGACTTCGGTACCGTCCGGCTCCCGGTCAGCCAAATCAAGGTAGGTTTCGTCCACGATGCGCCATGCGCCGCGGCTGGCGGCCAACTTGCACACCTCGTCCAATACGTTGAAGTCGATGGTGGTGCCGGTGGGGTTGGACGGCGACGTGATCATTACGGCCTTGGTCTTGCTCGTCCAGTACTGGCTGCACAGGTCGGCGGTCAGGTGGAAGCGGGTGGCGGCCGAGGTCGGCACATCGATGACCCGGCCTTCAAACGACCGCACAAGTTCGCGGTTGCATGGGTAGGAGGGGTCGGCCACAATCACATCGTCACCGGGGTCCACGGTCAGCGCGGTGGCCAACAGCAGAGCGGCCGAACCGCCGGCGGTCACGCAGATACGCTTGGGGTCGATGTCAAGGTCATGACGCTCGCGGTAGAAGTCGGCGATGGCCTGACGCAGTTCAGGTAGGCCCATGGCGGCGGTGTACGGCAGGGCCCGGCCGTCGTACTGTTCGCGCATGGCGTCGCGTACGGCGGGCGGCGCGCCGAAATCGGGCTCGCCAAGGCTTAATTTGATGACGCTGGTACCTTGGGCGATCATCTTGTCTGCTTGTTCGCCGAATACCATGGCACGGAAGGGATTGGCCTCACGCGCTCGGCGGGACATGACTGGAGACGCGGCCGGAGATTGGGGCTGCTGCGCTGCTTCGTTTTCCATATTTCGGTTCTATCCGCCTCACGGGACAAGGTTTCTTCTTCTATAATCACTGTAGGTCGATTGAGTGCACCAACCCGCATTCAAGGAGGAATAATGAGTCGATTCAATGGCAAGCGCGCCGAGTTCGAGGCCAGCGGCGAAAAAATCAACGTCGCGATTCTGGGTGCGGGCCGCATAGCTCACACCATGGCCGGCACCCTGACCCAGATGGCTGAAGATTCACTGTATTCCTCATGGATTCACCCGTATGCGGTAGCGGCCCGTGATATTACGCGCGCGCAGGCTTTTGCCGACCAATGGCATTTTGACAAGGCTTATGGATCGTATGAGGAGTTGGTGGCGGACCCGGATGTGGATCTGGTGTATATCGCCACCCCGCACAGTCTGCACGCCGAACAGGCGATCCTGTGTATGAAAGCCGGCAAGAACGTGCTGGTGGAGAAGTCGTTCACCGCGAACGCCGGGCAGGCACGTGAGGCGCTGGCCGTGGCCGAGGAAACCGGCATGCTGTGCACGGAGGCCATCTGGACGCGCTACATGCCCAGCCGCAAGCTCATCAACGAAGTTATCGAGTCCGGCGAGATCGGCGAGGTGAAAGCGGCGAGCGCCAACCTGTGCTATCCGGTGTCCGGCAAGGCACGTATGACCGATCCGGCCTGTGCCGGTGGCGCGCTGCTCGATGTGGGCGTGTATCCGCTGAACTTCCTGGATATGGCGGTCGGCGCCGACCATGGCCGTACACTTGATCATTTCGATACGTCGATGGTGCCCGCCGAAACCGGTGTGGATGCGCAGAATTCCACCACGTTGTATTACAGCGACGGCACGATGGCCGTGTCCACCAGTTCGATGCTGGTTTCCTCCGACCGCGGCGGCTATGTGTGGGGCACCGAGGGTTATCTGGTGGTCACCAATATCAACAATCCCGAGTCCATCGACATCTATGACAACGCCCACAAGCCCGTGCGCAGCATTGCGGTGCCGCCGCAGTTGACCGGTTATGAGTATGAGGTGGCCGATGCGGCCAACGCGCTGCTGGACGGCAAGATCGAATGCGAGGCGATGCCGCACGCCGACACCATCCGCATCATGGAGCTGATGGATGCGATTCGTGACCGTTGGGGCCTGAAGTTCCCGTTTGAATCCTGATTTCAGCTCCCCTCCAGAGGGGAGCTGAAATTATTCCGCTGAATCTGCATCTCCTTCAACAATCTGCTCATACAGCCGTACGAGGCGTTCGTCGCGCACGGCTTTCGTTAATTCGCACTCCCATACGGTAATTACACGCCAGCCAGCGGCCTCCAGTTCGGCTCGCTGCGCGATGTCTCGATTGTGATTGCGCAGTAGTTTCGCCTGCCAGAATTCCACGTTCGATTTCGGCATCGAATGTTTGGAACATCCTTCATGCATGTGCCAGAAACAGCCGTTGACAAACACGATGGCGTGGTATTTCGGCAGTACTACATCCGGGTGTCCGGGGTAACGCTTGTCGTTCTTGCGGAATCGCAACCCCTTGCGAAACAGGTAGCTGCGTACCAGTACCTCAATTTTGGTGTCTTTGCCACGAATATGCGACATCGTGTACGAACGGGTACCCCGCTCATACTTCTCCACTGGCTGTTTCTTGCGATTCACGCACTCCAGACTACCGTGACGTTGCGGCGAGAATGAGAGCCTGAACGAACGATCACCCATCTTGCCCGTCCGTGTCTCTTATCGCGGGCAACAATCATCTGCCGGTCGAGACTGCCCGATTAGACTGAGTTCAATGGATGACATGACGATTCGTAGGGCCACGGCGGCCGATATTCCCCAGATCGACGAACTGCTGCGGCAGGTGCTCGAAGTGCATCATGCCGGCCGACCGGATCTGTTCAAAGGCGATGTCAAGAAATACACGGACGAGGCATTGAAGGCGATTCTGGCCAACGATCAGACCCCTGTGTTCGTGGCGGTTGCGCCATCTGCCAATGACGGCACTGACGTCGAACATAACGCCGACTCCCCCGCCACCGACCAAGTGCAATGGCATAGCGCCAAGCGACGTCTGCTTTGCGAGATTTGCGAGAGATGAATGCGATACCAACGTTCATGGCTATGCTCCTTAATCCAATATCAATGGATGAACCTGCACTGCCCCGTATGTCACCATCATAATATATCGAATATCAATATAAAAATATCGAAAATCACTTTCACCATTCACCCACACACATCGCGACGTGATCGACCGTTCTTGCCTTGCTCGCAGCATCCACGACCAACACGGGAAAGTCACTTTAAAAAAGCACTTTATCAATGTGGATAACTCGGAAGCTAGAACCACATACCCCCGTTCAGCTTGCCAATCAGAAACCTCATCCCATACCGTCAGATGCACCCGCACGCAACGACGCGTCAGACAACAGAAAGAAGGACCAATGAACATCTCTACGTTTACCCACAACTCCCACCCGGCAATTCGGCATACGCATTTTGTCTAGTGCGAGATTGAGAGTTATGATGACACGAAGAAAACTCATCATCAAGAAACTTCGGCAAGCGGCAAAGCAGCGAGGGCTCGATTCCTATTTGTTACGGCAAGGCAGCAGACATGAGGTTTACTGCCTGGACGGGTTGAGGATACCCATCCCCCTCCATAATGAAGTCTCAGAACGAACCACGCTGGATATCATCAACGAGAGCGAGCAGAAACTCGGAAAGGGGTGGTGGCAATGAGCAACTATGACGTGCTTGTGCAACCCGATGGCCGATATTGGTACGTTCAGGTACCAGCTATCGAACGGTCGACCCAGGCCAAAGGACTTGACGATATCGAGCCAATGGCTAAAGATCTCATCACTGTCATGAACGACGACGACAATCCGGAGCTCAAGGTGACGTTTGTGTTGCCGAAACAAGCCAAACAACACGTAACAGAAATGTTCCGGCAGCGCGAAATAGCAAAAAAAGCCAACGCACAAGCGGCTGCCGAATCCCGACTCGCCGCACGGGCCCTACGCAACGAGGGACTCACGTATCGACAAATCGGAGCTTTATTGGGGGTCTCCTACCAACGAGCATTTCAATTGGTCAACGGCAAAACAAAGCACAAAACGACAGCGTCCGAATCGCCTCAGCCAACAACTGAATCACGCTCCCCACGCACGCACCATGCCACACCGCTATCGACTCCGGTCTCGGCTTAGCGAACGGGTCCACAAAGCCCAGACTGTTTCCGCCTCCCAAGCTCAAGAGCACCGAGCAGGATCTTCTCATCCCAGCAGATTGAGGAGATCGTCCTTGGTGAGGGTGGCGATGGAGGCGGGAGCTTCGGTGAGGGCGCTGGCGCCGGTGCCGGCTTCGTCGGCAAGCAAGGAAGCATCGGTGAACTGGCGGGCGAGCTCGCTCTTGGTATGCTGAAGCTCCAAGATGCGTTCTTCGATGGTGTCCTTGGCCACCACCTGATACACGTTGACGTCTTCGGTCTGGCCGATACGATGTGCTCGGTCGGTGGCCTGATCCTGCGCGGCAGCGTTCCACCATGGATCGGCGTGGATGACCACGCTGGCACCGGTCAGGTTCAGCCCGGTGTTGCCGGCCTTCAATGAAATCAGGAAGGCGGGCGTATCGTCCGCATTGAACTGGTCGACGAGTTCGAGACGCTTCTTTTTAGGCGTGGATCCGGTGATGGTGTAGTAGCGTAGTCCTTGCGCGTCGAAACGTTCGGCGATCAGATCAAGGAAGCTGGTGAACTGGGAGAAGATCAGCGCCTTCTTGCCTTCATTCACGCAGGTTTCCACCAGTTCGGTGATGGCGGCAAGCTTGGCCGACTGATCCTTGGCATCGGCATACAGCAGCCTTGGATCACAGCAGATCTGGCGCAACTTGGTCAGCTCGGCGAGGATGCGAATCTTCGACGTGTTGAAATCGGCTTCTTCGCTGTGTTCGAGCTGCATTCTGAGCCGCTGCTCGTGGGCCGCATACAGTTTGCGCTGTTCGCCGGCAAGCTGCACGGTCAGCGTGGTCTCCAACTTGTCCGGCAAATCGGTCAGCACTTGGGACTTCAACCTGCGCTTGATGAACACGCCCGCCAACGACTGCAATTGGCGAGACACCCGGGCGGCCTCAGGATTGACCTGTGCGGCGGCCCGACCTTCGGCCGTGCTGCCATCTGCAGCCCGGGCGTTGGAGATGGGCAACTCGTAGCGCTCATGGAATCGCTTGTATGAGCCCAATAGTCCCGGCATCAGGAAGTCGAAGATGCTCCACAGTTCGGAGAGTCGGTTCTCGATCGGCGTGCCGGTCAAGGCGAAACGATGGTCGGCGGCCACGGCCTTGACCGCTTTGGCTATCTTCGTGGTGTGATTCTTGATGTACTGGCTTCATCCAGCGCCATGACATTGAAACGTTGCTCATTGGCGGTGTAATCATCGACATCCCGGCGCAGCAGGTCGTATGAGGTGATGAGCACGGTGGGTTCATCCGCCCGGAACGCGCGGCCGATGGCGGTGCGGCGCTCGGCTTTGGTACCGGCCACCACCACGGCGTTGAAGCTCGGGGCGAACTTGGCGAATTCGGCACCCCAGTTGTACACCAAGGACGCCGGGCACACGATCAATGATGGATACGGCCCGCCATCTTCGGAATCGAAAGTAATATGACCGGTTACGGCTGATTCACTATTAACAGCATTACCGGCATCCATGCCTTGAGCGGTCGGCATGCCACTAGATTCGTTGTGGTATCGCGACAGCAACAGGGCGATAAGCTGCACGGATTTGCCCAAACCCATCTCGTCGGCCAAAATGCCGCCAAAACCCTTGTCGCACAACGTGTTCAGCCATTGGAAGCCTTCGACCTGATAAGGGCGCAGAATATGCTTGAGACTATCCGGCACTTCATACGACTTAGGGTCGATGATCTTGAGATCGTCGATGTATTCGGTGAACGAAGCGTCCTTGACTACATCGGAGCCGTCATCCGGCAGTTCACCATCCAGTAGGAATGCTCGACCGCCCGGCAACTCGATCAGCCGGAGTTGAGCTGCTGCTCGCTCAGATCAAGGTCGCTGGCCAATCGGTCCAACGTGCTGAGATTCGCGCCGCTGAGTTTGACCAGCGTGCCGTCCTTCAACTGATGGAATCGTTGACGCCGACGATACGAAGACAGCAAGGCACCCACTTCGTCCGGCGGTACTTCATCAGCGAGGGGTGATATCTCCACCAAATTGCCTTTGATGGACAATCCGACTTTGACGCTTGGCGGCTTGGGCGCGATCAGCCGGTCAAAAGCCGGTGTGGTGAAGACCTCCCCTACTTCCTTCAGTGCGGGCAATCCCTCGTCAAAAAGACGAACAATCTGCGTGGTGTCATCGCGATCGATAGTGGCCGCATCAGACACGAATTGTTTGGCGGTCTTTCGCGCGGCCGGCGTTCGGAACCCATTCACCGTCTGATGAGTGGCGGCCGCAACGCGCTTGCGCTGGTCAGGCATGGTAAAGAATTCACGCACTACATCAATCGCAAGATGCTCAGCGTCGAAATCACGCCCAATCACGCCCCGAGACAAGGGGATGGAACGCTCATCCCTAGCATGCACCGTCGGGCCATCGGGTAGCAACGGGACAATGGCATCGCCGTAGTGTGCCTTGACCTCGCATTGCACACCATGCTCATCACGATCCAGATAAAACTGGAGGCTGCATTCCGTAGGACTTAATTCAGCCAGCTCGCGAGGAATCTCACTGGCCTCCAACAGTCCGGCACCAACCAGCTGAGGCAATAGCGTGCGTGCGAACAGGGCGATGTCATCGCCGGCAATGACCTGCCCCTCGCCATCGGGTTCAAACAGGTCTCCCAATAGTCCTCGCAACGGAATCAATCGTTTCGGGCAACGGACGAATCGGCATCCCGCTGCGCTTTTACGCTGAGAGCCCGCCATCATGGCGGATACCGCACCGGCCGGATTAGTGGAGGCGAGCAACAGCCATACATCCTTGCCACCATCAATCACGGTTTCCACCGCCGGCACTCCGGCAAGCAGGTATCCGGCATCCGGACCATACGTATTGAAATCACGCCGCGCAATGCGCATAAGAAAATCTGGCTCGCCACCATCAACCGGCACCGATGCAGGCTGCCCGGAGAACCATGTGTTCAACACGAGCTGTACGCCTCTGCCCTCACGTACGGACAGCAACCGGGCCACTTCCGGTGCTGAAAGTGTCAGGTGACGATCGATGGCGATATGCCCGTAATACTGGTCCTGCTGCTCGGCCGCACGACGCACGGCCATCGCGTCGTCAAGGAAGCCCAGCAGTGGGCGCGAATCATCGTCGAACATATCCGGTGTATGGGTAAAGGCAAGCTTCTGCCCATAATCCGTATAGTCGCCGTTCGCCATGGTAAGCACAAATTGCGGAATCGATTTCAGTACATAGCTGGACCCATTGGAAGTCGATCCGATCTTGAACTCCACGCTCCACACGCCATCGATGAAACTCAATATCGGAACAAGCTGCACCTGCCCCAAGCCCACAGTCTCACTATCGCCCTGATACCCGCCGCCTCGGGTGCCGGCACGAGAACCGTATCCGCTATTCGTACGTCGTCCACCTGCGCCATTTCGTCTTTTTGCAGTATCGAATCGGCGCATGAGCGCATTGCGGCGACGCGCTTTGGCTTGAGCATCTTGCCTATCGACGTGCTCCATATAGTCAATCAGCGTCCGAGACGGCCTCACAGCCCCGGCACGGTACCCTTCAAAACGCTGCGGATCATCGCAGAATATGAAGGCGAGCGCAATCATGTGCTTGCACATGCCATAGCCACGGCCGTAAGCCGGGCATGAGCACTTGCCACCGACGGCTTCTCCCGTGTCGAGGTCGAATTGCACGCTGGTACGATACTTACTCGATGGGCTGGTGGTGCCACGTAGAATGCCGTCAAGCTCGGCATACCCGGTTCGATGATTTTCGCTGTATACCGGATTGATAACCATGGTGGCCGCTTTGCGCGCAATGCTACGGGCACGAGCGAGCACGGCATTCGACGATGACGATTCCACATCGTTGCGTAACGCAAGGATAGGGACGGCATGGGCTTCGGCACGCTTCGCAGCCCCGGCGAAATGGCCTTCGTCCTCATCTTCGAACCATACGGAACGTCCTTGCCTGAAACGATAGGGCATAACCGCATCGGCGGCGGACAAACTGTCCGTTCCGCCAAACGTTACGGCTCTACTGCCGGCAGCGCCTGTGCCCCCAAGCATTCCACCTGCCTCGCCAGAGATACCGCCTATACCGCTGCTCTTGCCGGCAAAGAGGCCCCTGTCCTCATTAGTGCCATCTGTGTCATCTGCGCCATACCGATCATCGTCGTAATCGGCACCTTCGTCGCCTCCCCTTTTCCAAGGATTGCGACGGCGCAACGCATGGCCCCAGGAAACGCCGGAATCATCATCCTCATAAGGCAGGAGGTCATCGTCATCCGCATTATCGGGAACATGGCCAAATACACCATACCCTTTGCTCATGGGCGAGCCTCCTTTCCAGCGAATGCATTTCAGCCCAACACTTCCATCCTAGACGAAGCGCGCGGTAGCCTTAATGTATGGATGCAGACAAGCCGGCGCAACGCAAATCCTATGCAGGGTTATCATCTGCTATTGAAATGATTTGCTTTCATAAGTAATCTTATACTATAATAAGTCTCATGTTGGTAAAGGAATGGGCTCGACTGGAAGGATTGCATCCGCAGACCGTGTGGAAATGGTGCCGTCAGGGCACCATGCCCGTTCCTGTGGAGCAGACGCCGACCGGCATGTGGCTCATCCACGACCCGAAATACGAGACCGCATCGCAGCCGAATCCCGCGGATTCTCGTACCGTCTGCTACGCGCGAGTGTCCAGCGGTGGGCGGAAGGGCGATTTGCAACGTCAGGCCGACCGGTTGAAGGCGTTCGCCGTTGGCATGGGCGTCGAACATCCCGAAATCGTCACGGAGACCGGCTCCGGCGTGAACGGGAACCGGAGGAAGCTCAACCGGCTGCTCGCCGACCCGACCGTCGGCACGATAATCGTGGAGCATCGCGACCGGCTCGCCCGCATGAACATGGGACTCGTGGAGAACGCGTTGAAGGCGCAGGGCAGACGCGTCGTCGTGGTGGACGACACTGAACTGGATGACGATCTGGTGCGCGACATGACCGAGGCGCTGACCTCGTTCTGCGCGAGACTGTACGGACGCCGCGCGGCCAAACACCGTGCGGAGAAGGCGTTGGAGGCGATGCGCGATGAGCGCGTATGAGGCCGTCAGAATCCGTCTCGACCCGACCCCACGGCAGACACGGCTGTTGGAGTCCCATGCGGGTGGCGCGCGTTTCGCATACAATCTGATGCTCGCGCACGTCCGGCGCCAAATCTCCTTGGGCGAGAAACCGGACTGGACGTTGTACGCGATGCGCCGCTGGTGGAACGAGTGGAAGGACGAAATCGCCCCGTGGTGGCGGGAGAACAGCAAGGAGGCGTACGGCAGCGCGTTCGAATGGCTGTCCCAGGCGTTGAGGAACTGGTCGGACAGCAGGAAGGGCAGGCGCGCGGGCCGCAGGGTGGGCTGGCCGAAATACAAGTCGAAACGCTCCGGTGTCCCGCGTTTCGCATACACGACCGGCAGCTTCGGCCTTATCGAGGACGACCCGAAGGCGTTGAGACTGCCGCGCATCGGACGCGTGCACTGCATGGAGAACGCCGCCGAACGCGTCCACGGCAGACGAATCGTACGCATGACCGTCAGTCGCCATGCGGGCTTCTGGTATGCGGCCCTCACCGTCGAACGTCCCGCCGAAAGCGTTCCCGCGAAAAACAGGAAACGGAAGAACCATGATCGTCAGGTCGGCGTGGATTTGGGCGTCAGGACCCTCGCCACCCTGTCGGATGGCACCACGTTCCCCAATCCACGCAACTACGTCCGCACGCAGCGGAAACTCCGCCGCGCCCAACAGGCGTTGAGCCGCCGCGACAGGGGCGCGAACCACGGATACGGGTCGAAACGGTACAACAGGGCGTTGGGGCGCGTGCGCCGAATCCACGCCCGCATAGCCGCCCAACGAGCCGACAACATCGGCAAGCTCACCACGTGGCTCGCCGACAATTATTCCGACATCAGCATCGAAGACCTCAACGTGCAGGGCATGAGCCATAACAGGAGGCTTGCCAAGCACGTACTGGACGCGGACTTCCGCGAGTTCCGCCGCCAACTGGAATACAAGACCGCACGCGCCGGCGCGAGACTGCACGTCATCGACCGGTGGTATCCAAGCTCGAAGACCTGCTCGAACTGCGGGACGGTGAAAGCCAAACTGCCCCTGTCCGAACGCGTCTACCATTGCGACAAGTGCGGGCTTGACATGGACCGCGACCTGAACGCGGCCATCAACATCCAAGTCGCCGGGAGTGCCCCGGAGACGTTAAACGCGCGTGGAGAGGACGTAAGACAGACCGGCAGCAGTCGGACAATGCCGACCCCTGTGAAACACGAACCAAGCGGCGGCGCGAGCCGCGTGAGGCTTGGAGCTGGTCTCGGCAACGAGACCATGCAAGCTAGAACAAACCAGATTGCAACGGAACACCACCCTCGAAATCTTCGAGGTGCTGTGGCGTCACAGTTACTTTGGGCATGGCCTGACCGTGCGGCAAATACTCGATGAGCTTGCCCGTAAACACCAGCTGGAAGATCCAAGCGAGCTGCCGACCGAGAAGACCATACGAAACCAGCTCAAAAAGCTGACCTCCACGGAATTTCTCGGCAGACATATCGGGCATCTCACCGAAAGCGACCTTGCCGGCATCGAATGCAAGAATCCACAACCCGGCTGGTATCTTGATGCATTCCTGTCCACTGCCGAAATGCGACTGCTACTAGACAGTCTTACCCTATCTCGCATCAGCCTCGACACCATGGACGACCTCATCGGTAAAATCCGCGAGCTCGCAGGCGCCGCCGGGCAGGCAGTAGGCTACCTGGACCATGTGGCCACCTACACGCATATCAACGGTGAGTTCCTATCCACTATCGACCAGCTGAATCAAGCCATCGAAGAAGGCCACGGCGTAACCTTCCAATACCGTGATTACGGACCGGATGGCACCTTGATACCACATAAAAGCCGTACGGGTGCAGGCCGAATTACCTACACCGCCGACCCTTACCAGATGGTGTACAAGAACGGACGCTATTACCTCATCTGCCACCTGCATGGCGAAGACAACCTCCGCATTTTCGTGGTCAACCGAATCGCCAACGTCAGCGCCAAAGGCAGGAACGGCACAGTGCCACTGGAAAAACCAGCACCAGCTGATTTTGACGCAGTGAACTTCATGCGCCACCGTCCATACCCCGTAGCCGATGCCCCGATTCGCATCCGCATGGCCGTACGAGACGAATCCATGCTCAACAACGTGTTCGAATGGTTCGACGACCCTCAAATCAAACATTCACCGGACGGCACACAGTTCGAAGTCATCGTCGATGCTCCCGAACGCGCTGTGTTCTGGTGGGCATTGCAGTATTCCTGGGATGGCCGCGTAGTGATTCTTGAGCCCGATTCGCTCAAGCGCAAACTCTATGATGCCGGGCGTCGCATGGCCACAGCCTATGCTCCCGAATGATGCAACATCACATCGCACACCTCCTTGTCGAGTTGTTCACCAGCGAATTTCACCGGAGAACCTATCATCCCATCGCCAATCACACTCGGTAATTTTTTACCGGGAAATACGATTTCAAGCCATTTCGCGGGCATCGTCCCTCACCTAGGCGCACATAAGGCTAAGGTGGGAATCATTAATCGCATCGCGCGTCCACAAGCGTGCACTAGCGCGTACAACAATAAGGAGCAACTATGAGCGAAGAGCGTACCGCATGGGGCTGGGGTCTGGCCAGCGTAGACGCCGCCGGCACCACCCTGGACGTCTGGTACCCCGAACTGAATCTCGGTGAGGCACCGGCCGAGTCCGATCGCCCGAACCACAATTTCGGTACTTTGGCTCACGATGAGGCCGACGCCCGTGGCATTCGCCGCGTGCCGGTATTCGTCGTCAGCCAGTTGGACGAGCCGATCAGTAATGCCGCGGACGCTTACCTGAAGCTCCATTTGATGAGCATGCGCATGGCCAAGCCGAACACGCTGAACCTCGACGGCATCTTCGCCCAGCTCGCCAATGTGGTGTGGACCAACTACGGCCCCTTCGCCGTTGAAGACTTCACGCTGCGCAAGGCCGACGTCGAACGCGCCTCCACCGAAGCCGCTCTCGCTTTCGCCTCCCAGGCCGGACTGCCTGCCGCAGCTCCTGCCGCCACTGTCAACGTGTTCGGTGTGGATAAGTTCCCGCGCATGATCGATTACGTAGTGCCCACCGGCGTGCGCTCGCGACGCCGACCGCGTGCGCCTCGGCGCTTACTTGTCTTCCGGCACCACCGTGATGCACGCCGGATTCGTGAACTTCAATGCCGGCACGCTCGGCGTCTCCATGGTCGAAGGCCGTGTTTCGCAAGGCGTGGTCGTGGGTGACGGTTCCGACATCGGCGGCGGTGCCTCCATCATGGGCACCTTGTCCGGTGGCGGCAAGCTGCGCAATTCCATCGGCGAGCACTCGCTGCTCGGCGCCAACGCCGGTATCGGCATCTCTCTGGGCGATAACTGCACCGTCGAAGCCGGTCTGTACATCACCGCCGGCACTAAGATCACCATCTGGACAAGGCCAAGGCCGCCGCTGGCGAGCCGCTGGAAGTGGTCAAGGGTGCTGAGCTCTCCGGCAAAGACAACATTCTGTTTATCCGCAACTCGGTGAACGGCCGCATCGAAGCCCGCTACCGCAAGGTGGGAATTGAGCTCAACGCCAAGCTGCACAAGAACTGAAATTGAAATAGTGGAGCGTTATCTTCGTTGCCCCTCGGTCGACGTACCTTCATACGCCTTCCCTCGGTGCGCCTCGATACCGCACACATTATTTCAATTTCAGAACTAGCCCTGCTAGTTCTTATGCAGCCGTCGCAGCATAGCTGGTTTGCGCTGTACATATAGAAAGCGCCTCACTGGAATCTCCAGCGAGGCGCTTTCTCAAACCAACAATCACCGCTCGTCCATCGGCACGAAATCGCGCTCGACCGGACCGGTGTAGACCTGGCGTGGGCGGCCGATCTTGGTATTCGGGTCGGCCAACATCTCACGGTACTGCGCAATCCAACCGGGAATGCGGCCCAGCGCGAACAGCGTGGTGAACATGGCCGGATCGAAGCCGATCGCCCGATAAATCAAGCCCGTGTAGAAGTCGACGTTCGGATACAGGTTGCGCGATACGAAATATTCGTCATTCAGCGCAATATCTTCAAGCTCGGTGGCCACGGCGAACAGCGCGCGCTCGTCAGACGGCAGCTTCTGCGTATCTTCGCGCTCCATGATCTTTTCCAGATACTTCCTGGCAATCGCCGCGCGCGGATCGTACGACTTGTATACACGATGGCCAAGGCCGGAAATCTTCTGGCCATTCTCCTTGGCATCACGCACGAACTCGGCCACAGACTTGCCGGAATCACGAATCGCCTTCAATTGGCGCAGTACGGCCTCATTCGCACCACCATGCAACGGACCGGACAGCGCATTGACGCCAGCGGCCACCGCCGAATACAGGTTGGCGTGGGCGGAACCGGCGATACGCACCACCGAGGTCGAGCAGTTCTGCTCATGGTCGGCATGAATAATCAACAAACGACCCAAAGCATGCACATACAGCGGGTCGGATTCAAACGGCTCGTACGGCACAGCGAAGCACATGCGCAGGAAGTCGTCCACATAGCCGCGCGCGTAATCGGGGTACAGCATCGGCTCATCGCGACGACGACGGAAGATGTACGACACAATCGTACGGGCCTTGGCCATGATGATCTTGGCGGCCTCATCAAGCTGGTCGTTGTCAGAAATATCGGTGGTGTCCGGGTAGAACGTGGCCAGCGCATTGATGGCGGAGGCAAGCACGCTCATCGGGTGAGCGGAGCGCGGGAACGAACCCATGAAGGTACGGAAGTCTTCGCCAACCATCGTCTTGTGATTGATGTCCGCACAGAACTGCTCATACTCAGCCCTGCTCGGCAGCTCGCCGTGGCGCAGCAGCCACGCCACCTCCAGAAAATCGGAGTTCTCGCACAGTTGCTCGATGGGGTAACCGCAGTAGCGCAAAATCGAATGCTTGCCGTCGATGTAGGTGATTTTCGATTCGCACTGCGCGGTGGTGAGGAATCCGGGATCAAGCGTTACCCAGCCATCGTTGCGCAGTTTGGAAACGACGATGCCATCCGGCCCTGCACTAGCCTTAACCACGGGCAGGTTGAACTTGTTCGAATCGACATCAAGTTGTGCCGTTGCCATTCGCGCACCTTCCTCTTCATGAACCACTTACCCCAAACATTAACGTTCACGCGTTCGCGAACACTAGTGTTCGGTACTCTATGTCTTCTGTGTTACCGCTGGCGAATGCCGGTCGATACACGAAAGCCGAAGTGCGCTCATGCTATCAAAGCAAACGCACTTCGGCTTGTTACGTCTCGAATTCGCGGGAAAACCGCGAACAGACGGACGGCTAATGAGACGCTGATCGCCCATCACAGGCCAATCAGGCACCTACCATACGCCAAACGCCGATCAGAGGTTGGTGCGATCGGTGAAGACGATCGGGCCGTTCTCGGTGATGGCGATGGTGTGCTCGGAGTGGGCGCCGCGCGAGCCGTCGGAGGCACGCAGGGTCCAGCCGTCCTTCGGATCCTGGAAGATCTCGTCGGTGGTCTTGAGGAACCACGGTTCGATGGCGATGACCAGGCCTTCGCGCAGCTTGTAGCCGTGGTGGGCGCGGCCGTCGTTCGGCACGTGCGGGTCGCCGTGCATGATGTGGCCCACGCCGTGACCGCCGAACTCGAGGTTGATCGGGTAGCCGTATTCGCGCGCGACGTCGCCGATGGTGTTGGAGATGTCGCCGAGACGGTTGCCGGGCTTGGCCACGTCGATGGCGGCGGCGAGCGCTTCCTCAGTGCACTTGATGATGCGCAGGTCTTCGGGGTCCGGGTCTTTGCCGACCACGAAGCTGACGGCGGAATCGGCCACCCAGCCGTCCACGGAGATGGCGAGATCGAGGGAGACGAGGTCGCCGTCCTTCAGGCTGTAGTCGTACGGCACGCCGTGCAGCACGGCGTCGTTGACGGAGGTGCAGATGTAGTGGGCGAACGGGCCGGTGCCGAAGTCAGGAGCGTAGTCAACATAGCAGGATTCGGCGCCCTTGCGGTCCACGATCTTCTTGTGGACGAACTCGTCGATTTCGAGCAGGTTGGTACCAACTTTGGTGGTCTCCTGCAGTTCCTTCAGAATGCCGCCGACAAAACGACCAGCCGGCTTCATTTCCTCGATTTCACGAGGGGTTTTCAGTTCGATCATGAGATTCTTTCTACCTTGTTGAGACTTGTTCTCAACTCTAGACCAGCCCGAGGTCAACCGCCAGCGATCACCAACGGCGGCGGCCACAAGAAAGCGCCCGGCAGGTTCACAACCTGCACGGGTGCCTTGCATCGATTACTTGAGCATCACTTCCTGCGCTTGCCGAAAATGAACGCGCGAATCACTGAAGTAATCCCCATCACCACCATGGCGCATCCGCCGAAGATAATCATGAATACGGCGGAGCTCAGCGGGCTCATCAGCACCACGAAGCCGGCGACAATCGAGATGATGGCATAGGCGATGGCCCAGCCGGAATGCGGGATACGCCACGATTCAACCAGCGACAGCACGCCTTCCATAATCCATCCGAAACCGACCATCAAAGTAATGAGTAATGCCAGCGTCTGACCGGTCATGCCGTAGTTGCGCACAACCACCACGCCGCCAAAGGTCAGCAGAATGCCGACGAACACGTCCAGCACACGCCAGCCGCCCGGCAGACCCGGCTCCACGAGAGCGCTGACGATGCGCACCACGCCGGAAATCACGAAATACACGCCGAGCAACAATGCGGCCAAAGCCAGCGTCTTGTTCGGCACCAGCAACAGCGCAGCGCCCAAGGCGATGGCGGCCACGCCCACCACGCCGTAAATGATGCGAATCTTGGTCTTGGCTTTTTCCGGCAGCCATTCCTCGATCAGGCGGAATGGACTGAAATTGCGACATACCAGTTGGTCTGCTGCCAGCCGGGTTGACTTTGATCGCCCCATGGACCATTCGGCTGCCCGTCCGCTTGGCTATTCGATTGGCCGTCCGCCTGATACCGCCGACCGTCCGGCCCCCATGCCGGCTGGCCGTTCGGGCCATAGTTCGGATTGTAGGCGTACGGGCCGTAGTACGGGTTCTGGTTCGGTCCGCCTTGTGGCTGGCCGTTCTGCGCCTGCTGATTCTGAGTGTCTTGCGCTCCCGGCGCGCCTTGCGGAGGATATTGGCCGCCATGATTGCTGTCATACGCGCCATACTGCGGTTGGCCCGCCGGATTCGGCTGGCTCGGCTGGCTCTGGTTGGGCTGGCCCGTCTGGCCATTCCACTGGCCCTCGTTTGGATTGCTCATCGTAACTCCTTAGCTCAAGGTCCATGTTCAGATTCCACATACTATGATAGACAAGTTGTCTAATTTGAACCATCACCACAATTAGGCAATCTGCCTAGTTCACTGACAGCGCAATGCCCATAACGCAATATCTGCACCATCAACGCTTCTCCCCCGCCGCGATTAGGCTTAGGGCCATGACCAACGAAACCGAAACGCTGACGTCGGGCATCGACCCGGCATCGTTCTCCTCCGTCATCAAGCCGACCAATGACCTGTTCCGCTACGTGAATGGCCCATGGATCGACACCTACCGCCTACCCGACGACCGTTCGCGCTACGCTCCTTCGACAAGCTTGCCGAAGACGCCGAAAACCAAGTACGCGACATCCTCGACGCCGACGACTGCCCGGCTGTCAAGTCTGAGGCCCTGTACCACTCATTCCTCAACACCGACGCCATAGAGGCCGCCGGCCTTGACCCAATCCGCGACGAGCTTGACCTCATCGATTCCGCCATCGACAAGGCCGCTCTCACGCGCGTGCTCGGCACGATCAACCCAGCCGGCGGCCCCGACCTGTTCGGCTTGGCCGTTTACGGCGATCCCGGCGACCCGGACCGCAATATCGCCCACCTTGAGCAGGCCGGCCTGTGCTTGCCGGATGAGGCCTACTATCGCGAAGACCACTATGCTCCCGTGCGCGAAGCATACGTGGCGATGGTCGCCACCCAGCTGGTGAACGCCGGATACGCGCCCGCCGCCGAGTCCAACGGTGGCGATGAGCTGCCGTCCAACACCGGCGATGACGAGAGCAACGCTCCCGCCACGGTTCCCAGCGAAGCCGCGCTCGGCATGGCCCGCCACTTCCTTGCCGTGGAAACCAAGATCGCCGCCAACCATTGGGACAATGTGGCCACGCGCGACTCGGTGAAGACCTACAACCCCACTGATTACGCCGATCTGGCCGCCACGCTGAAGAACTTCGATCTCGGTTCTTGGATCGACGCCTGGCAGACCGCCTATGACGCCACCGAGGCCGCCAAGGCTCAGCCGATCGATTTCAAGTCTGTGTTTGCGCGCGTCATTGTGCACGAGCCGAGCTTCCTCACTGGTCTTGATGCGTTCTGGGCCGAGGCCGATCTGGCCGACCTTAAGCTGTGGGCCCGTGTTCACATGATTCTGGGCTTCGCCTCCTCCCTGTCTCGCGACTTCGACACCACCAACTTTGACTTCTACGGCAAGGTGCTCTCCGGTGCCAAGAAGCAGCGCGATCGTTGGAAGCGCGCGGTGAGCCTGGTCAACGGCGTCTGCGGTGAAGATGTGGGCCGCGAGTATGTGCGCCTGCACTTCCCCGAAAGCTCGAAACGCCGCATGGAAGAGCTGGTCGCCAATCTGATTGACGCCTACCGCGTGTCCATCACCAATTCCGATTGGCTGGGCGAGGACACCAAGGCCAAGGCTCTGGAGAAGATCTCCAAGTTCACGCCGAAGATCGGCTACACCAACCACTGGCGCGATTATTCGGCGCTGAGTGTTTCCGCGGATGCGCTGCCCGCCGAGAACGCCAAGGCCGCGAACCTGTACGAGACCGGCTATCAGCTGGCCAAGGTCGGCAAGTCGGTCGACAAGGACGAATGGCTGATGAATCCGCAGACGGTGAACGCCTACTACGAGCCGAGCATGAACGTCATCGTGTTCCCGGCCGCGATTCTGCAGCCCCCGTTCTTCGACCCGAAGGCCGAGGATGCGGCGAATTATGGCGGCATCGGCGCAGTGATCGGCCACGAGATCGGCCATGGCTTCGACGATCAGGGTTCGCAGTACGACGGCGACGGCAAGCTCAACAACTGGTGGACCGACGAGGATCGCAAGAACTTCGAGGCCCGTACCGGCGCATTGATCGCCCAGTACAACAGCTTTGTGCCGCTGCAGCTGGCCGAGAAGTACGCTGACGAGCCTGATAAGGCACCGCACGTGAACGGCGCGCTGACCATCGGCGAGAATATCGGCGATTTGGGCGGCGTGAACATCGCGCTCAAGGCGTATGCATTCGCGCTCGGCAAGGCGGCAGGTAAGTCCGACGCCGAAGAAGACGGCTCCCCCGCCGCCATCAAGGCACTGCTCGATACCGCCCCCGAAATGGACGGATTCACCGGCCTGCAGCGCTTCTTCCTGAGCTACGCCTCCATCTGGCGCACCAAGAACCGCGACGAGCTGGCCGAACAGTACCTGCAGATCGACCCGCATTCTCCGGCCGAATTCCGCACCAACGGCATCGCCAGCAACGTGGACCTCTTCTACGATGCCTTTGGCGTGACCGAAGGCGACGCCATGTGGCTCGCGCCCAAGGACCGTGTGCGTATTTGGTAATCCCCGTTATGTAAAGGAAAACCGCTGTGTTTGCCTCGATTACAGGCGAACACAGCGGTTTTTCATGATGTATGGTTGGCACTCAGAATTCGGAATCACTGGGATTGGAAGATTCGGCGAAACCGTCGACGTAGGTTTGTTGGGCCACGGGCTGTGGTTGATTGGTGTCGGCGTCCGGTTGCGACATGACGGCATCGGCCACGGCCGCGGACTCGGTTGATGGCGACGGCGATTGGCCGGAATCGGAGGTGACCCCAAATTCGACGGGGCCAGATTCCGACGAGGTCGCATACGGGTCAATACCCACACCGGATGCGGCACCGCCCGCACCATATTGCGTTGGCCTAACGTACGGCGACGATGCTCGTTGCCCGTTTCCGCCATCCATACCTTCGACGGCACCGTTGGCATTGCCGTTACCGTTGCCACCATTGCCTCCGTTCCCATTACCGGCACGCTGTGGCTTGATCAGCGACGTGGTGCCGAAGGTCAGGTCATGCCCAATGTTGGTGGCTTCGAGAACGGTTCTACTGCGCGGTTCGCCTTGCTCATTGGTCCACTGCTCGGTGATGAGTGAGCCGACCACAATGATGCGGTCACCGCGGCGAACCGAACTGGCGGCGTTCACGGCCAAAGCACGGAACGCTTTGACGCCCACCCATGCGGTTCCGTAATCCTCCCATTGTCTGGTAGTCGGGTTGAGTCGACTGCGCGTGCTGCCCATACGGAATGTCAGCACGCGGAAGCTCTCGGTTCCGCCTAGTGTCGGATCACCGGCCACAAAGCCGGTGACGGTCACTGCTGCTTGTTGATTTGCCATGATCGGTCCTTTCCTCGGCCTGCTGGCCTGTTGTTTGGATGTGGACCGCCGGAGCCTGTCTCCGGCTTCATTGCCGGCTTGCACGCCCCAGCGGTACCTCCACTGTGAGGCATGACGTTTGAAGTGCACAAGGGCAACTGGCAAATGTGGATACTGTGACGCAGTTGAATTTTTAAGAATGTGGATAAGTTTCGGTTATCCACAGCAAAGCGCATTCTGCGACTGGGCAGAATGGCGCTTGATGCGATTAACGCCGAGGCTGAGTAAGTGGGACTCAACTGAGGGCGGCGAAGCGCTCGGCGAGCGCGTCGGCGGCTTCGGCGGCGGGCACGGCGACCTTGTTTTCGCCGTTGCGGTCGCGCAGTTCGATGGTGCCGTCGTTGACGTAATCGCGGCCGACCACGGCGACCAGCGGCACGCCGATCAGCTCGGCATCCTTGAACTTGACGCCCGGAGACACCTTCTTGCGGTCATCGTAAATAACCTCAAGGCCCTTGGCTTCAAGCTCGGCGACCAGCTTCTCGGCACCTTCAAACGCCACGGCGTCCTTGCCGGTGGCCACCACGTGCACGGCGGCCGGGGCAATCACGGACGGCCAAGCCAAGCCGGCTTCGTCGTGGTGTGTTTCGGCGATGCAGGCCAGCACGCGGGAAACACCGATGCCATAGCAGCCCATCCACACCGGCACGGCCTTGCCGTTCTGGTCGAGCACCTTCAGGTCCAGTGCCTTGGAGTACTTGAGACCCAGCTGGAACACCTGGCCGATTTCCACACCACGCTCGAAGCTCAACGGACCGGAACCATCCGGGCTCATGTCGCCGTGGCGAACCTCAACGGCTTCCACCACGCCGTCGACCTTGAAGTCACGGCCGTACACCAGGTTGTAGTAGTCGACCTCGTTCTCATCGGCACCAGTGAACCAAGCGGAACCCTTGACCACGTGCGCGTCGATCAGGTAGCGAACCGGGTTCTTCACGCCAGCAGCCTCGGCCTGCGGGCCAAGCACCATCGGTCCGATGTAACCGGGCACCAGTTCGGGGTGCTGCTTCAGGTCTTCCTCAGTGGCTTCCTCAAGTTCGGCGGGCGCGAACTGGGCTTCCAGTCGCTTCATATCCACCGTACGGTCGCCGGGCACGCCGACGACAATCACTTCACGCCACGGCTCGTCATGCTCTTCATCCTCAGGGTGCTTGACGGTGATCACCACGTTCTTGAGGATGTCGGAAGCCTGCCATTCACGGCCATCAGTACGCGGGTGGTCGGCGTTGGCACGCTCGATCATGTTATCGATGGTCTTGGCATCCGGGGTGGCTTCCTTGGAAGCGGCGGGAGTGGTGGAAGCATCGATTTCCGGTAGTTCCGGAGTGCTCAGGGCCTCCACATTCCATGCCTTGCCGGAAGGTGCCAGCGCGAAGGTATCTTCGCCGATCGGCATCGGAGCCAGGAACTCCTCGGATGCGGAGCCGCCCATCGGGCCGGACATGGCGAACACAGGTACGTACTTCAGGTCAAGACGCTGGAAGATACGCTCGTAAGCGCCGCGCTCGTCATAGTAGGCCTTGCGCATGCCTTCTTCATCGATGGTGAAGGAGTAGGCGTCCTTCATGACGAATTCACGACCACGGATCAGGCCGGCGCGCGGACGGAACTCGTCGCGGTACTTGGTCTGGATCTGGTACAGGGTGACGGGCAGGTCCTTGTAAGAGGAGTACATGTCCTTGACCAGAAGGGTGAACATCTCCTCGTGGGTGGGGGCCAGCAGGTAATCGGCCTCGTGGCGATCCTTCAAACGGAAGATGTTATCGCCGTACTCCTCCCAGCGATGGGTGGCCTCGTAGGGTTCGCGCGGCAGCAGGGCCGGGAAGTGCACTTCCTGGGCGCCGATGCCGTTGATCTCCTCGCGGATGATGGCCTCGATCTTGTTCAGCACGCGCAGACCGAGCGGCAGCCAGGTCCAGATACCGGGTGCGGCCTTGCGGATATAGCCGGCGCGCTGCAGCAGCTTGGCTGAATCGACATCGGCATCAGCGGGGTCCTCGCGCAGGGTGCGCAGGAACATGGTTGACATACGAAGGGTATTGGAAGTCATAGGTTTAAAGATATTCGCGTGAACCGACAAGCCTGCATATGTCGCTGCTCAACCTTCCGCGCTGTACCAACGCACAGGAATCACGGATAACTCATGCAGGATTCATCATCTTGGTTTTCAGCCCTCGCCATGCGCCAATGAAATGGCAATGAAGGGGCAGGGGCATACAATGGCGCAACCGCAATATTCTCCATTCCAGCCACAACCTGAGCCGGAACATCCGCCGATAAACAGTCAGACACAGCCGTCGCCATATTTTTCACCGCAGACGCAATTGGCACAACAATCAGTGCCGCAATCCGCGCCGCAACCTCTGCCGCCAACCGCGCAAGGGCCATTCCCGCAGCGGCCATCACAGCTAAATCAGCCAAATCAACCAAGCATTCCAGCATTCAAAATTAGCATTCACCCTTCTTGATAAGCTTGTGATCATCACCATCGCACCCGAACAATAGCTGGGAATTAGCATTCACCCTTCTTGATAAGCTTGCACCAACCTCTTGGAACACATCGACGAGCTGGGAATTAGCATTCACCCTTCTTGATAAGCTTGATCTTGAAATACTTGCGTTG
>ENA-OQCF01000064-OQCF01000064.1-human-gut-metagenome-genome-assembly--contig:-NODE-64-length-38513-cov-2.201662_pt1 | contig 38513 bp, 46 predicted proteins | sample MGYA00242756_ERZ504573 | MGnify/ENA primary metagenome ERZ504573 (study PRJEB26092, sample SAMD00036240) | human gut metagenome | host: Homo sapiens | study: EMG produced TPA metagenomics assembly of... | reverse complement strand
CTTGTTTACACGAAACTCATATCGTGTAAACAAGATATTTGCAAATTGCTGTACATTCTATTAATAAACTAACAAACAAGATATTAACTTACTTTCCGGCGTATTTTCGCTGTGGAAGCAAAAGTTGCTTCCACCTTTTTGAGTTGCTTCCACAGCACTTGTAATGCCGATGAATAAAGGGATGCAGGAAGTGGGTGGAAGTGTGGAAGCAGAAATGATAAAACTAAGCAGAGATAATTTCCCCTTAAAAGCAATAAAACTCCAGAATCTGCTAGAGCAAAGCATCCTGCTTTCCCGGACCTTTTATAAAATTGTGCCAGTAAAGCTGACGACTGCTTCTCGCAAAGACGGGAATCATGTACCTGCTCCATCCAGCAGACGATCTCTCTCCAAACATCTACCGAAAGATGTGACAAGACTTCTGTCGGGGCTCCCCCCTTCTCCACCTTACGGAAGATTTCGACCAAAGCACACAACAAGCTGGACATTATCTGTTTACAACGGGAATGGGAACGGGATTCCCGGTTTCTGAAACGTAGCAGGAAATAGTACCCCAGCCACAAATAAACGGCGGTGACTTCTGCATGGATTTTCTCTATCTCTTCCGATGCACAACCAAGGCAGCATCAATTTCTTCCAGAATCGCATCCGTATCATCTTCTATGTAGTATTTCTGCGCAAGACACTCTATCACGCACCCCCATTTCGCTATATCCACACACTCTTGCGTACGCCCCATCCATACATGGGCTTCCTCCAACATCCGGAATGCTTTTTCTCCACATTCCGGAGCATCATAAAACCGATACTGACGAAACAACAGAAGAGACTGACATAATAGCTCATCCAAAGAGTACTCCGCACTTTCCATATTTAAAATTCAAGTATCCATTCAGGTTACAAAATCGAGCAAAAGTAATCATTTTCCAAGATAATCATGCCGTTCCGAAGTACAAAAAGAAAGCGCAACTTGTTTTTCATAATCAAACAAGCTGCGCTAATCCATATTATACAATAATTATCTGCTTACTTCAGCAAACTTTCCGCATCCAGGTGCTCCGCCTCAATATCCTTGAAGTAGCGGTAAGTACCCACCTTCAATTCTTCGGTAGCCGCATCGTCACAAACGATGATACCTTTTCGTGCATCTGCAAGGCGCTGATGGTCCACATCTGCATCACGGGACCCTCGACTGCATGATAGAGGGCACGTGCCTTGTTGTGTCCGTTTACGATAATCATTACCTCGCGGGCGCTGAGCACAGTACCCACACCGACGGTCAGGGCAGTCTTGGGAACCTTGTTCACGTCGTTGTCAAAGAAACGGGAGTTGGCAATGATGGTATCGGTAGTCAATGTCTTCTGGCGGGTGCGTGACGCAAGGGAAGAACCTGGCTCGTTGAAAGCAATATGTCCGTCGGGGCCGATACCGCCCATGAAGAGGTCAATGCCGCCGTAGGACTTGATTTTCTCTTCATAGCGTGTACACTCGGCATCCAGGTCGGCAGCGTTGCCGTTCAGGATATTGGTGTTCTCCGGCTTGATGTCTATATGGCTGAAGAAGTTGTTCCACATAAAGGAATAGTAGCTTTCGGGATGTTCCTTGGGCAAACCTACATACTCGTCCATATTGAAAGTCACTACGTTCTGGAAAGACACGATGCCTTTCTTGTTCAGGTCGATAAGTTCCTTGTACATGCCCAACGGAGAAGAACCGGTGGGGCATCCCAATACAAACGGTTTTTCAGGTGTCGGATGAGCGGCTTGATTTTGGCAGCCACATAATGTGCCGCCCACTTTGATACGGACTGATAATCCGATTGAATGATAAGTCTCATTGTGATTGTTTTTATTAGGTTAATAAATTAGGGGTAATTCAACTTTAATTACTTCTATCCTTCTTCAAACGCTCTGCCATGGCACGTGCCAGGTTTTCGCATTGTTCGTAAGTAATGTCCTTCATGGCCTGCTTCATCTCTACCGGGTCGCCCACAATCTCGAACTTGCTCTTTTCGGCAAACTCGCCCATACGCTTCACGGCAGCACCTGCCCAGCAGAAGGATCCGAAGTATCCCAGATAACGTCCCTTCACTTCGCGTACCAGAATCTTGGAAAGCAAGGATTCTATCTCAGGATAAATCTGGTTGCTGTAGGTGGGGCTGCCGATGATAAGTCCGCGATACTTGAAGATATCGGCAATGATATAAGAAGGATTGCTCTTGCTCACATTGTGCATCACGATGTTCTTGATGCCTTGTGCAGAAAGTTCCGCCGCAATGGCTTCCGCCATCTGCTCCGTGTTGCCGTACATGGAACCGTAAGCAATGACCACACCTTCGTCAGCAGCGTAACGGCTCAACTTGTCGTAGATGCCGATAACCTTGGCTATGTTTTTCCGTCCACACCGGTCCGTGCGTGGAGCAGATAGTGGAAACGGGCAGACCGCCCAGCTTAGCCAACGCCTTCTGCACTGGAGAGCCGTACTTGCCTACGATGTTAGAATAGTAGCGAACCATCTCATCCCAGTATCTGTCCAGATTGATGCGGGTATCCAGGAACCTCCGTCCAACGTGCCGAAACAGCCGAAACCGTCACCGGCGAAAAGAACTCCTTCCGTTTCGTCAAAAGTCATCATCGTCTCGGGCCAGTGCACCATCGGGGTCATATAGAAACGGAGTTTATGATGTCCCAAAGCCAGAAAATCCTCGTCCTTCACCATGTACTGTTCGCCCGTCACGCCATAAAAGCCCTCTATCATGCCGAAAGTCTGCTTGTTGCCCACGATGATGATGTCGGGGTAATGCTGCTTTATCAGACGGATAGAACCCGAATGGTCCGGTTCCATGTGGTTGATGATGAGATATTGGATGGGGCGCTCGCCGATGATACTCTTTATCTTGCGCAGATACACCTCGAAGTAGCAGATGTCTACCGTATCGACCAAAGCGACCATTTCGTCGTCTATCAGGTAAGAGTTGTAGGAAACCCCATACGGCAACGGCCACATACCTTCAAACAAATGCTTATTGCGGTCATTCACTCCCACGTAGTGGATTTTTCCTTTTATCACTGTTTTTGGGTTCATAATTATTCTTTATTTAGATTGATTCCATATTTAAAGTTGCGGCAAAAATAATTCTTTTTTTCTCACATTTCATACTTCTTTCCCTGATATGCACCGAGTTCTTTCATTCTTTTTTGAACCCGATGATTAAATTCATAATTTTTCAGTCCCCAGTCAGGTGCAATGAGCAGTTCCTTAGGAGACTGGGAGACGAAACGCTCCAGCACCAAGTCCGGCCGCAGATGCTCGATATAGTCTATCACGAGGTCGATATATTCCTCCACATCAAACAGATGAAAATCTTCAGGATACTGCCGGTACTCCAGAGCCATGCGGGTACCCCTTATCAGTTGCAACTGGTGCATCTTCAAGGTAGTGAGTGGCAGGCGGGACAATACACCGGCTTGTGCTACGATACTTTCGTGCGTCTCGCCCGGCAGTCCGAGGATGACATGCCCACCGGTCAGGATTCCGCGTGAAGCGGTTCTTTCCACCGCATCGGCGGCGGCATGGAAAGTATGCCCGCGGTTGATGCGGCAAAGTGTCTTGTCGTCGGTACTCTCTATGCCGTACTCCACTAAGAGGAATGTATGCCGGTTCATCTCCTCCAGATAGTCCAGCAAGCTGTCGGGCATACAGTCCGGACGGGTGCCGATAACCAGGCCCACCACTCCGTCTGCCGACAAGGCCTCCTCGTATTTCCGCTTCAGGTCTTCCAATTCGCCATACGTATTGGTATAGGCCTGGAAATAGGCGAGATACTTCATCTCCGGATATTTGTGTGCAAAGAACTGCTTGCCCTCTTCCAGCTGGCGGGTAATGGATTTCTCCGTACGGCAATAATCGGGGTTGAAGGTCTGGTTGTTGCAATAGGTGCAACCGCCGACTCCTTTGTTTCCATCCCGGTTGGGGCACGTAAAACCGGCATGCAGCGATATTTTCTGTACCTTATAGGGAAAATATCGCTTCAGAAAAAAAGGGAACTCATTATAGAGCGTAGATTTGGTTTCCATACATATTCCTTATGTAAGTGGCAAATATAGGATTTTTCCGTGGGATGAACCTGCAAAAACAAGAATACTTTCCACTTGATTTGTTAACGAACATAAAAACAAAGAATTTCCGCCTGCACTAAAAAAATGTTTCATCTACTGATATATAACTAATTAATTGAGAAAGAGTACATCCAAGCTCAATTAAATTAAACACAATTTAGTGATTAGACACTCTTTTTACACACAATTTCCTCAGTTTATACTCCTCAAGAATGAAATAAATTCATAGCTTTGCATACAACCTTAATGAATCAACCTATAAATACTATAACACCATGGCAACAATCGCATTGGACATAGGCGGCACAAAAATAGCCAGCGCCATTTTCTTTCCGGACGGAAGCATGATGTTTAACCGCAAACGGCTCCTGAAAGGAAGAACCGGTCACGAAGTGGGCAAGCTCGCCGCGGATATCCTCGCCAAACTTCTTACCGTAGCACGCAGAAGCCGTATACACATCGACGGAATAGGTGTCTGCATCCCCGGTATCGTTTACTCCCAAACCAACCGGGTATGGGCCCCCAACATACCGGGCTGGGATAACTACCCCCTCTATGAGGAGCTGCGCAGTGTAACGCCTCCGGGCATCGAGATATACATCGACAGCGACCGTACCTGCTATATGTATGGAGAGATGTGGCAAGGTGCCGCCAAAGAATGTCACAGTGCCATATTCATTGCCGTGGGAACCGGTATCGGTGCCGGCATCATCATCGACGGGCACGTGTTGCACGGAGCCAACGACATTATCGGCGCCACCGGCTGGATGGCCCTGCAACCTCCTACCGGGAAGAGTATGACGCATGCGGATGTTTCGAATATTACGCTTCCGGCAATGGTATCGGGGCACGGGTACGCGATGCCGTACGCGCCAACAAGGCATACAAAGGGAAACTGCGCCAGAAACCCATCTGCCGCATATCGGCCTATGATGTGTTCAGTGCCTATAATGAAAAAGACCCTATCGCCATCTCCGTATTGCACAAAGCCGTCGAGATGTGGGGCATGGCTTCCGCAAATCTGGTCAGCCTGCTCAACCCGCAGAAGATAATTTGGGGCGGAGGCGTCTTCGGCCCTGCCGGTATCTTTATAGATGACATTTATAAGGAAGCCTGCAAATGGGCGCAGCCGCTCAGCATCAAGCAGGTGGAATTTGTACCTTCTCAGTTGTCCGGTAATGCCGGACTGATAGGAGCAGCGTTTCTTGCCATCAAAAATCACTTGTATGAGTAACAGTTATCACAAGAATCTCGTATTCACGGCAGCGTGCATCGGGATGTGTTTCTTCGGAGTCTCCATGATTACATTGGGAGCAGTGTTGCCATCCCTCATAGCCAAGCTGAATCTGAGCGGGTTGCAGACAACCTCACTGGCCACTTTCCTGCCGCTGGGCATGCTGGCCGGTTCCCTGATTTTCGGTCCCATCGTAGACCGGTTCGGACATAAAGCCCTGCTGGTGCCCAGCTGCATCATCGTACTGCTGGGGATGGAAGGACTTGCCTTCTTTGAAAGTGTGCCATTACTGCAAGCTTCCATCGTCGGCATCGGCTTGGGCGGAGGCATCCTCAACGGAGAAACCAATGCATTGGTATCCGATATCTCGGGAGAATCCGAGAAAGGGTCGCGTCTCAGCTTTCTGGGCATGTTCTACGGACTGGGCGCATTGGGCATACCGATGTTGCTGGGCTCCCTTTCCAAGCATTATTCATTCGAAACCATCTTGCTGGGAATTGGTGTAGTGATGCTTGCGGGCATTATATTCTGCATCCCCGTACGCTTCCCCGCCCCTAAGCAGGCACAAGGTTTCCCGGTAAAAGAGGGATTGGGACTGCTGAAAGAAAGCAGCTTACTGCTACTCAGCTTCATTCTTTTTTTCCAAAGCGGCATTGAGGTGTCTGCAACAATTGGTCCACAAGTTACTTTGGCAGATGACGGATATTCCGGCCAATCAGGCATTGATTGCACTGACCTGCATGGTAGCGGGACTGACCGTGGCACGTATGGTGCAGGTTGCGATATTCAAGAAGATAAAACCGGAAACCGTACTGCCCTACAGCCTTACGCTCACTGCCATAGGATTCTGTTTCCTTATGTTCTCGCCGGGTTTTGCACGCGCAGCAGTCGGCATGGTGCTGGTAGGTATGGGGCTGTCGGCCACGTATCCCGTGATACTCAGCATTCTTGGAAGCCGGTACCCGTCCTTATCGGGAACAGCATTCAGCGTGGCGCTTGCCATAGCCTCATTGGCCAGACTGCAATGAATGGCTGATGGGAATGGTTTCCCAATACACCAATGGCATCGGCTTTATCCTTATCTGATGATTGCCTCACTTGCCGTCATGCTCCTTTTGTATAAACGCTCACTCAAATAAATTTATTAACTTCTTAAAAAACAAAAAAGTTATGTTAGCACTCGAATGGTTAAAGAATGCCCATGGCATTATGGAAAAGCTGGAAGCTACCCAGTTGGAAAACATCAAAAAAGCAGCCACTGTTATGGCAGACTCCATCGAAGCCGGTCGTTGGGTCCACACGTTTGGTTGCGGCCACGCAACGATTCCCGTAGAAGAAATGTATCCGCGTATCGGCAGCTTTGTAGGATTCCACCCGCTTTGCGAATTGCCTCTGACATTCTTCACGCAGATTATCGGCCAGATGGGTATTCATCAGTTCCTCTTCCTGGAACGGGCAGAAGGCTACGGCCAGGAAATTATGAAGAACTATGATTTTGATTCCAAAGACTGTATGTGGATTTTCTCACATACCGGTATCAATGCCGTCAATATAGACATGGCATTGGAAGCCAAGAAGCGCGGCATGAAAGTTATTGTATACGGTTCGGCCAGCGAAACGGGCGACAAGGCCAGCCGCCACTCCAGCGGAAAGAACCTCTTCCAGTTGGCAGATATCGTAGTGGATTCCTGCGTTCCCCTGGTAGACGCCTCCGTACCTTTGAAGAACCACTTCGACAAGGTAGGTCCGTTGTCTACATTGAGTTTCGTCACCATGGTATGGATGACCATCACTACCGTTGCCGAAATCCTTGCCGACCGTGGCGTACACTTGTACATCCATCCGTCGCACAACGTTCCGGGTGACACAACCGCCCACGAACGACTGGATGCAGCCATTGCAGAATATCAAAGAAAAGTCAAGTGCTTGTAACGAAAGATATTCCAATCATCATCTCATCCAATCATCATCTATGAGTGACGGACGTCCGTCCCTGCTTCGCCCCCAAGGAGCAGGACGGGCTTTTTCTGTTCAAAAAGAATAAAATCGGCCCACTGCTTCGATAAATCTTCCCTTTGTTGTATATTTGTTCCCCAGAAAAAAGATGGAAACAGATAAGCATAAAAGATAGATATGAAACAGATAAGCATCGCACTTCTCCTCTGCCTCTGTACGCTGGCAGGTTTCGCCCAAGGTGGCAAGGCGCTCGATTTGAAAGAAATCATATCGGGCAAGTTCACTCCGAAGAACATTTCCGGCGTTATCCCCATCCCGGGAGACGGAGAACATTATTCGCAAATGAATGCGGACAGGACACAAATCATCAAATACTCCTTCAAAACGGGAAAACCCGTGGAAGTGCTGTTTGATGCCGCTACCGCACGCGAATGCACGTTCAAGACATTTGACAGCTACAGCTTTGCTCCGGACGGCAGCAAACTGCTCATTGCCACCGAAACAACTCCCATCTACCGCCATTCCTATACGGCTGTGCATTACATCTACAGCCTGAAGCGCAATCTGGACGGTAAAATCAACAATATTGTGGAAAAACTTTCGGACGGCGGCCCGCAGCAGGTGCCCGTATTTTCACCGGACGGCAACCAGGTGGCTTTTGTACGCGACAACAATATCTTCCTTGTGAAACTGCTCTATGGCAACAGCGAAAGCCAGGTGACGGAAGACGGAAAACAGAACGAGGTGCTGAACGGCATCCCCGATTGGGTTTACGAAGAGGAGTTCTCCTTCAACCGTGCGCTGGAATTCAGTGCCGACAGCCAGATGCTGGCTTTCATCCGCTTCGACGAGAAAGATGTTCCCTCCTACTCTTTCCCTCTTTTTGCCGGACAAGCCCCCCACTTCACCCCTTTCGAGAAGTATCCGGGAGAGTATACTTACAAATATCCTAAAACGGGAGAAGTAAATTCCAAAGTGTCCGTACACACCTTCGATATCAAGTCGAAAGTGACCCGCAAGATAAACGTGCCGGTAGATGCAGACGGCTATATTCCCCGCATCCGCTTTACCCAAGACCCCAACAAGCTTGCCGTCATGACACTGAACCGCCATCAGAACCGGTTCGACCTATACTTTGCCGACCCTCGCAGCACGGTAGCCAAACTGGCTCTGCGTGATGAAAGCGATACCTATATCCGCGAGAATGTATTCGACAACATCGTCTTCTATCCGGAAAATTTCAGCTTTGTCAGCGAAAAGAGCGGATACAACCATCTGTACTGGTATAGCATAGGTGGCAATCTGCTGAAACAAGTGACAGCCGGACCATATGAAGTGCAGGAGTTCCTGGGTTATGACCCCGAAGAAGGAAGCTTCTACTTCAGCAGCAACGAGGAAAGCCCCATGCGCAGTGCCATCTACAAGATTGACCGGAAAGGCAAAAAGACCAGGCTATCGTCACAAGCCGGAACAAACAGTGCGCAGTTCAGTACGAACATGAAGTACTATATGAACCGTTATTCCAATCTGGATACTCCGACCGTCATTACACTGAACGACAATACGGGCAAGACTCTTGCCACCCTGATGGACAATGCGGCATTGAAGCAGGAAATCAGTGGCTATGACATGCCACGGAAGGAATTCTTCACTTTCCAGACTTCCGACGGAACCACATTGAATGGCTGGATGATGAAACCTGCCGACTTCTCCGCCGGCAAGAAATACCCGGTACTGATGTACCAGTACAGCGGCCCCGGTTCACAGCAAGTGCTTGACAAGTTCAGTGTAAGCTGGGAAACCTACATGGCATCGCAAGGTTATATCGTGGTCTGCGTAGACGGGCGTGGCACCGGAGGACGTGGTGCCGAATTCGCCAAATGGCACCTATCTGGAACCTGGGTATCAAGGAAGCCAAAGACCAGGTGGAAACCGCCCTCTACATGGGCAACCAGCCTTATGTGGACAAAAACCGCATCGGAATCTGGGGATGGAGTTACGGTGGATACATGACCATTATGAGTATGAGTGAAGGAACACCGGTATTCAAGGCCGGAGTAGCCGTAGCTGCCGTTACCGACTGGAACTACTACGACACCGTTTACGGCGAACGCTTTATGCGCACACCGAAAGAAAACGCCGAAGCTATAAGGCCAGTTCCGCCTTTACCCGTGCCGACAAGTTGCACGCAACCTGCTGCTAGTACACGGCATGGCAGACGACAATGTACACTTCCAGAACTGTGCCGAATATGCCGAACAACTGGTACAGCTCGGCAAACAGTTCGATATGCAGGTTTACACCAACCGCAACCACAGTATCTACGGAGGAAATACCCGGTTACACCTATATACGCGGTTGACCAACTTTTTCAACAAAGAATTGAAATAATGCCTGAAAGAGTACGTAAGCCTGAATGGCTCAAAATAAGCATCGGTGCCAACGAGCGCTATACCGAGACCAAACGCATTGTCGAGTCGCATTGCCTCCATACCATCTGCAGCAGCGGCCGTTGCCCCAATATGGGGGAATGTTGGGGGAAAGGCACCGCAACCTTCATGATTGGGGGAAATATCTGCACCCGGTGCTGTAAGTTCTGCAACACAGCAAGCGGGAAGCCCTTGCCGCTGGATGCCGATGAGCCTACACATGTGGCAGAATCCATCGCCTTGATGAAACTCTCCCATGCAGTCGTCACCTCTGTAGACCGTGACGACCTGCCCGACTTAGGCGCATCGCACTGGGTACGTACCATCCGGGAAATCAAGCGGCTCAATCCGGACACCACCGTCGAAGTGCTGATTCCCGACTTCCAGGGAAGAAAGGAGCTCGTGGCACAAGTTATCGATGCACAACCGGAAATCATTTCGCACAACATGGAGACTGTCCGCCGCATCAGCCCCCTCGTGCGCAGTGCCGCCAAGTATGAGACAAGCCTGGAAGTGTTGCGGCAGATTGCAGAAAGCAATACCACCACCAAGTCCGGCATTATGGTGGGATTGGGCGAAACTCCGGAAGAAGTGGAAGAACTGATGGACGACCTTCGCCAAGTGGGCTGTCACATACTGACCATAGGGCAATACCTTCAACCCACACACAAACATTATCCGGTAGCGGCATATATTACTCCCGAACAATTTGCACTCTACAAAGAGAAAGGATTGGAAAAAGGGTTTCAGCAAGTGGAAAGCGCCCCATTGGTACGCTCCTCCTATCATGCAGAAAAACAGATTCATTTTATACAAAAAAGAAGTAAAACAGGAAACATTTAAATCTCCCAGTTGTTATGATGTAAACGACAAAATCATAATACGGATAATGAATCATCAAAGAATTCTATCATCAAGATTCAATATGTCGCTGGATTCATCCCCGTTATAATATCCATCATATTATGCGAGTTTATAACGCAGGACATGTCCATCTACATCGGTACAGGTGTAGGACTCTTCTTTAGCATCTATTCGGTGAGGCATAGAGGGACTCATGTTCCACAAATCATACTTTACTGCACTACCGGAATGTTACTGCTATTATCGGTAACAACCCTATTCCTCGTAAACTACTGTCCACGTTTTATGCTTCCGTTCACACTGGAAATCAGCGCTATTATTCCCCCATTCGTCATCTACCTCAATAGGAGAAAATTTCTGGACTACCACATGTCTCAGACACAGAAATGCTGCAAGCAGCTTTTTGCACAAGGGGCAGAAGCCGCCATCGTATCCTCACGCGTAATCCTTATCATAAGCCTGCTGCATTTTCTGATTATCTCCTTGGCGATTCTGGTCAGTTACCCTTTGGGAGACACTACCCGCCACATTCTGTTTTATGTGGCGCCTCCCCTCGTCTTTATATTAGGCATTCTGTTCAACCAATTCGGTATCTTCTATTTCAATATAGTGATGAACCACACGGTTTTCGTACCGATAGTCAACACCAAAGGAGATGTCATGGGGAAAGCCATCGCTTCAGAAGCCATCAACCGGAAAAACGACTATATCAATCCGGTCATCCGGATTGCCGTTGCCTCACACGGCATGCTGTTTCTCCTCCCCCGCCCCAAATGCAACGTTTTCGAGAAAGACAAAATCGACTTACTGATGGAGGGTTATCTGATATATGGAGAAACATTGGAACAAGGCGCACACAGAATTTTACGGCAAACGCTTCCCACCGCCCCATTAGACCATTTGCACTTCAACTTCATGTATCATTTTGAGAATGAAGCCACCGACCGCCTGGTCTATCTCTTCACGCTAGACCTGGACGATGACTCCATCTTATGCAATAAGAATTTCAAGGGTGGAAAGCTATGGACGTTCCAGCAAATGGAACACAACCTGGGACGGAACTTCTTCAGCAGTTGCCTGGAATATGAATTCGAGCACCTGGAAGCTATTATTTATACAAGAGAAAAATACAAGGAATCTTAGAAAGGTCGGGAGTCTTTCCCTGCCACTCCCTCACTGTCTTGGTTTTGATATACTCCCCTTCACAAGTAATGTTCGCCGCAATGCAGAGCTTGGTCTGCGGACGGCAGTTATGAAGAATATCCTCTATCATCTTATTATTGCGGTAAGGCGTTTCAATGAAAAGCTGGGTCTGATGTTCATTATAGACGCGTTGTTCCAGCATTTTCAGCTTTTTGGCACGCTCTGCCGGTTCAATGGGAAGATAACCGTGGAAGGCAAAGCTCTGACCGTTGAAACCGGAACCCATAACAGAGAGGATAATAGAAGAGGGTCCCACCAAGGGGACCACTCTCAAGTTTTTCCGTTGTGCAATAGCCACCACGTCCGCTCCCGGATCGGCCACAGCCGGACAACCGGCTTCGGAGATTACGCCCATCGGCTGCCCCTCCACCAGCGGCTTCAGATAGCCGGAGATGTCTTCGGGCGACGTATGCTTGTTCAACGTATAGAATGTCAGCGCATCAATATCTATTCCCTTGTCCACCTTCTTCAGAAACCGGCGTGCCGAACGCACATCCTCCACGATGAAATGGCGGATTCCCAGTATTATCTCCTCATTATAAGGAGGCAACACCGTTTCAATAGGCGTATCGCCCAAGGTGACAGGCAAAAGATAAAGTGCGATTTCCATTAGCCGTAGATGATATTTCCGTTTTCGTCCTTATACTCATCCAAACCCTTCTCATAGGTAGCCATGGCGCGAAGACTCATACCTACGCTAGAAAAACCTCCATCGTGGAACAAGTTCTGCATGGTAACCTTGCGGGTGAGGTCGGAAAACATGACGATACAGTAGTCGGCACATTCATCGGCAGAAGCATTACCAAGCGGAGACATGCGGTTGGCGAAGTCGAACAGCTTGTCCATACCTTTCACACCGGAACCGGCAGTGGTCATCGTAGGAGACTGGGAAATGGTGTTGACACGTACATGGTGTTCGCGTCCGTAGATGTAACCGAAACTGCGGGCGATAGATTCCAGCAGTGCCTTGGCATCTGCCATATCGTTGTAACCGTAAAACGTACGTTGCGCAGCCACATAACTCAGAGCCAGGATTGAACCGTAGTCGGCAATGGCGTTGAGCTTCTTGGCAGCTTGTATCATCTTGTGGAAAGAGACAGCGGAAATATCCAGCGTCTTTTCCAACATATCGTAATCCAAATCATCATATGTACGTTTCTTACGCACATTAGGAGACATACCAATGGAGTGCAGCACGAAGTCGACCGGGCCACCCAATACTTCCATAGAGCGTTTGAATACATTTTCCAAATCTTCTACACTTGTAGCATCTGCGGGAATCACCTCGCAGTTCAGTTTCTCCGAAAGAGCGGACACTTCGCCCATACGTACGGCAACCGGCGTATTCGACAAAGTGATGGTTGCACCTTCTTCTACTGCTTTTTCTGCTACTTTCCAGGCAATGGACTGCTCATTCAGAGCACCGAAAATAATGCCTCTTTTTCCTTTCAACAAATTGTAATTCATACCTATTTTTAGTAAAATTCGGCTGCAAAGATAGGAAGTTTTTGCATAAAAAGCCCGAAAGTGTGCAAAGAAAAGGGAAGAACGGCAAAAAATACAGCAATCACCCACTGCAAAACTACTGCAACACTTGTGCAGTGCCACTGCAATACTGTTGCAGTCACGCTGCACCCCATCTGCAGTACTACTGCAAAGCGCATACAGCAGGAATGCAGTAATAATGCACTGATTATCAGCCCAGGGCTTGCTATTCTGCAAATACCTGATGAAACCCGAGACAGCATTTGAACATGAGCGCAAAAAGCCCTATATTTGCAGCAAACTAAAAAATAGAGAAAGCAATGAAGAAGTTGATTATATTTGACCTGGACGGAACTTTACTGAATACAATAGCCGATTTGGCACAAAGTACAAACCATGCCCTGCAAGCGCTCGGCTATCCCACCCACCCGGAATCGGCCTATAACTTCATGGTTGGCAACGGAATCAACAAACTGTTCGAGCGCGCCCTCCCGGAAGGGAAAAGAGCGAAGAAAACGTCCTGCGTGTCCGCAAGGAGTTTGTGCCTTATTATGACGTGCACAATGCAGATAAAAGCCGCCCTTACCCCGGCATCCCCGAACTGCTGGAACAGTTACAAAAGAAAGGTATGGTACTGGCAGTGGCTTCCAACAAATATCAATCGGCTACCGTAAAATTGATTTCACATTATTTCCCCAATATACATTTTACCGCCGTCTTCGGACAGCGGGAAGGGGTCAACGTGAAGCCCGACCCAACAGTGGTGCATGACATTCTGGACATCACCCGGATATCCCGTGAAGACGTACTATATGTAGGAGACTCCGGAGTGGATATGCAGACGGCCGCCAATGCCGGAGTCACCGCCTGCGGAGTCACTTGGGGATTCCGTCCCCGTACAGAACTGGAAGAGTTTCATCCGGCACATATCGTAGACAATGCTACGGACATTGCCGTTATCTCCGCTCTTTGAGAGGGCACTCCCTCCCCGAGGTGATAAGGAACAGGAAGTGATGACAACAACTATCACCCAAGATATGTAGGGTCAGAACAATTCCCACATCACACCTTTATCTCCCCCCATCACAAGATAGGCATGCCCGTAAATTTTCAGAATATAACCAATATAACTATCAATCCTCCACATCTTTTCCCCATAAATCAATATCAGATGGAGCTTTCCATAAGCTCCATCCGACCAATAGTCCTATTGCCAATAAAAAAATCAAATATATCATTATAGTCCGGTTTGTTTCAATGTTTTATAATAACACTGCGAACGGTATGAAAGTTCACTCCACCCAGAATTTGGAGAAAAAGGCACGTACACGAGGATTAGTTTCCTCCCCCGACTCTCTTAATCGAAATACATGCAGATACAATAAATTTACAAATCGAATCTTTCTTCATGCAATCATTCATTTTTTGTATTAGAACAGTTTTATTTCCCAAAACAAAAGTAATGCTTTCTTTCCAAACGGATATGTAGTTTTCAACGTAGAAGATGTGTTATTTGGTTTTCGTGTACGAAAACGAGCAATTTTGTGCACGATAACGACCAATTTCGTCCAAAATTGTTCCATTTACTAATAATTATGCTTTTCAAGTTTGATTAATTGAGAAAAGGTCTTATTTTTGACCCGGTTTTTAATTCATACTATTGCAAAAACAAGCTCAATTACCTAATTAAATCACAAGAGAATGGAACAAGTTTTCGGCTATATCATCGGCTTAGGAGCAGCAGTGATGATGCCTATAATCTTTACAATTTTGGGAGTATGCATCGGTATTAAATTCAGTAAGGCATTAAAGAGCGGTCTGCTGGTAGGTGTCGGGTTCGTAGGTCTGTCAGTTGTCACTGCATTGTTGACCAGCAGCCTCGGTCCTGCTCTGAGCCAAGTCGTTGAAATTTATGGTCTTCAGCTGAAAGTATTCGACATGGGATGGCCAGCAGCTGCTGCTGTAGCTATAACACATCGGTAGGTGCATTCATCATTCCGGTATGTTTGGGAGTAAATCTTCTGATGTTATTAACGAAAACGACCCGTACGGTCAATATCGACCTTTGGAACTACTGGCATTTCGCATTTATCGGCGCAGTCGTTTATTTTGCCAGCGACAATATCTGGTGGGGCTTCTTCGCCGCTATCATCTGCTACATCATTACCCTGATTATGGCCGACTATACCGCCGACAAATTCCAAGGATTCTACGACAAGATGGAGGGTATCTCCATTCCCCAGCCTTTCTGCGCAGGTTTCGTACCATTTGCCGTAGTCATCAATAAAGCATTGGACAAAATCCCCGGTTTTGACAAATTGAACATCGATGCGGAAGGCATGAAGAAGAAATTCGGTTTGCTGGGTGAGCCTCTGTTCTTGGGTATTCTGGTTGGTTGCGGTATCGGTGCCTTGTCTTGCAAGAACAGCCAGGAACTGGTAGACAAGATACCTTATATATTAGGTTTGGGTATCAAGATGGGCGCCGTAATGGAACTGATTCCGCGTATCACCGCTTTGTTCATCGAAGGTTTGAAACCTATTTCCGATGCTACCCGCGAGCTGATTGCCAAGAAATTCAAAGGTGCTGTCGGCCTGAATATCGGTATGAGCCCCGCATTGGTTATCGGCCATCCTGCAACGCTGGTGGTTTCCCTGCTGCTGATTCCCGTAACCATACTGCTGGCTGTCATCCTGCCGGGTAACCAGTTCCTGCCTTTGGCGTCGCTGGCCGGAATGTTCTACCTCTTCCCGCTGGTACTGCCCATCACGAAAGGAAATGTAGTAAAGACATTCATCATCGGACTCGTTGTACTGACCATCGGTCTTTATTTCGTAACAGACCTCGCCCCCTATTTCACACAAGCAGCCCACGATGTATACGAGAAGACACAAGACGCTGCCGTGAATATCCCTGCCGGCTTTGAAGGCGGCGCACTGGACTTTGCATCCAGCCCCTTCGCTTGGGTCATTTTCCACCTGACCTACTCGTTGAAATGGATAGCTCCGGTATCCTTGTATTATGCACATTGTTCCTGATGATTATGAACCGTCGTGCCATTATCAAATACCAGAAATCAATCAAAAATTAAAAGTTAAATAGTAACGGATTATGAAAAAGTTAGTACTTGCATTTATGATGGGAGCAGCTGCCATGGCAGCCAATGCCCAAGTGAATTACAAAGTGCAGACCGCCTGCCATCCGCAGGACGTGAAGCATTATGACACGGAACTTCTACGCAGCAGATTCATGATGGACAAAGTCATGGCTCCGGATGAAATCAACGTAACCTACACCCTCTACGACCGGTTGATTTACGGTGGCGCCATGCCGGTGAACAAGACATTGAAATTGGAAGTGTTCCGTGAACTGGGTCCGGAAATCACTTACTTCCTCGAACGCCGCGAACTGGGTGTCATCAATACCGGCGGTGACGGAGTGGTTACTGTAGACGGCAAGGAATACCCCATGAAGTATAAGGAAGCCCTTTACGTAGGCTGCGGAAATAAGGAAGTAACCTTCAAGAGCAACGACGCTACCAATCCCGCCAAGTTCTACATCAACTCGGCTCCGGCCTACAAGCCTATGTTACTCAGCTGATTACTACCGATGCCAAGCTTCAGAAAGCCAACCCCAAGAAATATGCACTGGGCATCTCCGACCATTATGGAAAAATGGAGGACAGTAACGACCGCATCGTAAACCAGCTGATTGTGAAAGATGTACTGGAAAGAGTGAAAGACGGTGGTACCAACCAGTTGCAGATGGGACTCACGGAACTGGCTCCCGGTTCTGTATGGAATACCATGCCTGCCCACACACACACTCGCCGCATGGAAGCTTACTACTACTTCAACCTGAAACCCGGCAACGCTATCTGTCACTTGATGGGCGAACCGCAGGAAGAACGTCTGATATGGCTGCACAACGAACAAGCCATCACTTCTCCCGAATGGTCTATCCACGCTGCTGCCGGAACCAGCAACTATACTTTCATTTGGGGTATGGGCGGTGAAAACCTGAAATACAGCGACAAAGACGAAATCAAATACATCGATATGAAATAAAGTTGCCCTGTAGCGCCGATAGGCATGGACTTAAATAATCCATGCCTATTTTGTCATTTTCAGCATCCTAATTTACCCAATATTACACCTCGAACAATACACAAACCTACATTTGTATCAAAATATAAATCTATTATCATGAGTACATTTCAAAACACCGCAGGGCGGATGACCAATTACCGTTGGATTATCTGCGCCATGCTATTCTTCGCGACAACCGTCAACTACCTCGACCGCCAGGTTCTTTCATTGACCTGGAAAGATTTTATCTCCCCCGAATTCCACTGGACCGATACACACTACGGCTACATCACGGCCATCTTTTCCATCGTCTATGCCTTAGGCAATCTGTTTGCCGGACGTTTCATCGACTGGATGGGAACGAAGAAAGGATATTTATGGGCCATCGCCGTATGGTCCACCGGCGCTGTATGCACGCCCTTTGCGGACTTGCCACAGAAGTGACCCTCGGCATTGAAAATGCCGCCAACATGATTAGTGCTACCGGTGCATTGGCCTCTACCATAGCCATCACCAGTGTTTACTACTTCATTGCCGCCCGTATCATACTGGGCATCGGTGAAGCAGGAAACTTTCCTGCCGCCATCAAGGTTACCGCCGAATATTTTCCCAAGAAAGACCGTGCCTTCTCCACTTCCATCTTCAATGCCGGCTCTACCATCGGAGCACTGATAGCCCCATTGTGTATCCCTACCTGGCCCGCTACTTCCAACGCATGGGCGTGGGCAACGGCTGGGAAATGGCTTTTATCGTTATCGGCGGATTGGGTTTCATCTGGATGGGACTATGGATGTTCATGTACAAGAAACCTGATGAAAATCCACACGTAAACGCAGCTGAGCTGGCATATATAGAACAAGACAAAGAGGAGGATAAAAAGGCGACTACTCCGGCAACCAAGGACGAAAAGAGCATTTCTTTCCTGCAATGTTTCAAATATCCGCAGACTTGGGCTGTATTTTTCGGCAAATTCATGACTGACGGTGTATGGTGGTTCTTCCTCTTCTGGGCACCCGCATACATTTCGGACGTTTACGGATTCTCCTCAGATACTCCCACGGCACAGATGCTTATCTTTGTGCTCTATGCCATCACGATGTTGTCCGTCTATGGCGGAAAATTGCCCACCATCATTATCAACAAGACCGGCAAGAACCCCTACGCCGCACGCATGCAGGCCATGTTCATCTTTGCACTGTTCCCGCTATTGGCATTGTTTGCACAGCCATTGGGCAACAAGGAAGTATTTGGCGAACAAGCCTATTGGTTCCCGATTATCATCATAGGTATTGCAGGCGCTGCCCATCAGTCCTGGTCGGCCAACATCTATTCTGTGGTAGGTGATATGTTTCCCAAGAGCACCATTGCCACCATTGTGGGAATCGGAGGTATGGCGGGCGGTATCAGCTCATTCCTCATCAACATGAGTTCCGGTTTGCTGTTCGACTATGCCGACAAGACACAAATGGTATTTCTCGGATTTCAGGGCAAGCCTGCCGGATATTTCATCATCTTCTGTATATGTGCAGTGTCCTACCTGATAGGCTGGTGCATCATGAAGGCACTGGTTCCGAAGTACAAACCGATTATAGTGGACTAATCAGAAGTCTCTTTATAGATATTCAAAATCATGCGGAGTTTGCAAACTGCATTACATGCCTTGCAAACTCCGCACAAAAAAGCCCTTTCTCACGAAATGGCTTTTCTTTGTTCAATTACAGTCAAAAACAAAAAACTGTAAATGGAACACAATTTAAGATGAAAAAAAGGGAAGTCTCACGACTTCCACAATTCTTCTAACCTTAAATCTAAATCTCTATGAAAAAAACGTAATGCAAAGATAATGGTTTATCCCACACAGCGTTATTAATAAACTCTATAAAGAAGCAGAGAATATTTAAGATTTACTAATAAGACGGTTACGAATGGCAAACTACAGACAAGAGCTCGGCATAAATAGGGTTAAGTTTCAATAGTTGCGGCACTCCTGTCATAAACATCTGCTTGCGGGCACGAGTAAGGGCAACATTCAATTTCCGGTCAATCCGAGTACCGTTTTCCTCCGTCATATTTGCCAGAAACTTCAACTGATAAGCCCGGTTCACACAGAAAGAGTAGATAATGACATCCCGTTCGCTACCTTGGAAGCGCTCCACGGTGTCTACCAATATATCCTCCAAAGGAGCAATACCCAAAGCGGCAATCTCTTTCTTAATCAAGGCTATCTGACTGCGATAAGGAGTGATGACACCTAAAGTGACAGCCGGGTTGAAACCGGAAACAGCCGCATACTGCCGATAGATAGCCGCTGCCAACCGTGCCACAATCCGCGCCTCCGAATGGTTCATCTTGGCCGACTGTGCCGGCGGTTCGACTGCGGAAGGCAGAAAAGCGACACGACGAGTGAGCAAGCCGGCAAACTCACAATCACACAATTCAGGAGCAAGGGTCAGCTCACCCTGCTGGTGCGGCAAGCCAACCGGCTCCAGCAGACCACCGTAAAAAGCACGATTAGGAAACAAAGCTACCTCGATATTCATGCGTCCCTGACGACAGAGCATGTCATAGGAGGGATGAGGGATAAGGGATGAAGGATGAGAGGTTGATGTCTGGCGATTGGCGCTCTCCCTGGAGAGGTTTCTATAAAGGCGTTCGAAAAGGGAATCTTTCAAATTATACAATCCGATGGCCTGCAAAGCTTCGTCACACACTTCCGCCTGCTCGGACGATTGCAAGACCACTGCGGGCAGCTGCTTATGGTCACCTATCAAAATAAATTTGCCGATGGCATCCGCGCCTGCAGGATTACGGGTACAGAGTAATCCCAGCAGTTGTGGTTCCAAAATTTGAGTAGCCTCATCCACAATCGCTACATCAAAAGTCTTCAACCGGAAAAGCTCGGTCTTGGAAGAAAGCGTGGCAACCGTACCGACAAAAACACGGCAACGGGCAATGCGCTCTTGCACCTGCCGCCGAGTGGCACAAGGTTCCAGCACATTCTCAATCAGATACGGGCGGAATGACTCATCACAAGACAACTCACTGCCTAAACGGATAAAGTCTATTTCAGGCTCAATGGAGGTCAGCGCCTTACTGATTTCATCTACGGCACGATTGGTATACGAAAGCAGCAAAATCTGTTTCCCCTCCCGGTAAAAGGCTTCTACCATGCCCCGTAGCGCGCGGGAGGTCTTACCGGTACCCGGAGGACCGATTAAAAGGAAATAGTCGCGGGCAGCCTGCGCTTTCAGAGTAATCCGCGAAAAATCATCCGGAGCGGTCGCAATAGCGGCATCCAAAGAAGCATCGAATTCGGGAGGGCGCTGCCCCAACAACAAGTCACGTCGTCTTTGGGTGGCAGAAAGAAAAGCGGAAAGTCCCAGATACATGCTACGAAAGGAGGTGTCCATATAGTCGTGCTCTATGGCATAAAGGCTAGCAGCAGGCAATACACCCGCATTCTGCTGAGTGGCACGAAGACGGATGCAGACTTCGTCATCGGATATGCGCTCTATATTACCTTTGAATACCATCTTGTTGGTAACGTTGTCGGTATCCGTATTCCGTTCGTAAAGAACCACCGCATCACCCTGACGGAAATTGGGCAAACTCCCCCCTACTCCCGGCTCCGCGGAGTATTCCTCCCCCTCTACCGGGAGGGGTACGGGGGGAGGAGGGCTTAAATACGGTTTATGCGCATCTGCCGCATGATTCTCGCAAATAGCCAAATCGTACAGAATTTCACCTGCCTCACATTTCTCAGCCAGTGTGGAAAGCCAGAGGGCGGCAGCGCCGGTACGTCCTTCATAATCCACATCTCCAGATTTGGAGGTATAGAGTTCCTTGGTTATAAAATTATAGAGCGTATAAAAATAGCTTTGTTCCAACGACGAAAGCGAACGGATGCGTTGCGCTACGGCATCGATGGAAGGGTAAAGGAAACGTTTCCACAAGGTATTGTCCAAACCGCGCTCGTTCAAGGTGTCCGGATGAATGTCTTTCAGGCGCTCTGCCGTATACTGCGGGCTGTTCCGTAACTGGATGCCATATTCATTGGCTACAATCCGGTTACGCACATCCATCACACGGCGCACCATTGCCCACGAAGGACGTGCCGGATAAAGCAACGGATAACGGGTATAGAGCAGGTAGGCCTTTACACGTCGATGGTCCATTCCCATAGAATACTCCAACACAGCCTGATAGAGCAACATCTGTACCTTATTGTTTTCTTTAGGCTCCACCTTACCACGGATGGAATACTCGTCCGCCTTACCGGACTTCATTTCAATGAACGAGGTCATATCCCGCTGCATGTAGTCCAGACGCCCTTGCAAACCCAATGCTTCACAGATGTAAGAGGGTTCCAGCACGGCATCAGTCCTATCGAGTTCATAGCCGGATGCACGGAATGTTTCTGTCACCGTCCGGCGGATATTGTCGAAATGGCACTTGCAATCGGAAAAGAATTCGGCTTCCTTCTCCCGGTCGCGCAGGTCGCACATGCTGCCAGCTCAATGGGATAAGAACGGAAGGCCTTCTTCATGCATGCCAAATAATCGGGTGCCTCCTTAGCATGAATCCACTCGTCCAGAAAGAGGTTGGCAATATTACCCAGCAGTAACGGACGGGTATTGTCCGGCGACTGGAGCCGTGCCAGGATATAGTTGGCAGGATGATGTCCGTAATCCTTAAAGCATTCGGCAAGCGAACTGATGTCTATCAAGTAATCGGGCTCAAGTATAATAAAGGAGGGAGTAAGTATGCCGGCTTCGTCCACCGTAACATCCAGCAGATTGACCTGGGCATGCCGCCACAGAATCCGGCAGGTTTCTGCAAACTCTTCATTAATCTGAGGTACATTGTAACGGACACGCAATGGTTCATCGGCCACAGTGTCTACGGGCAGTACATATAAGTAAGTATCATCGGCATACTGAAAACAGACGCGCATGCGCTTTATCCGCTCTTTGGCGGGCGGTGCCACTATATAGGTGGCATCCGCACGGGGCAGCAGGCGATAAAGCCCGGCAGGTATCTCCTTCCCCGTCAAGCGCTTGACAAAGAATGCCAGTGTCTTGGCATCACGCAACAACTGTTCACGTTGCGGTTCCGTCTGGCGGTTCAGAATAGCATTGGAGGTCAGCCGGAAGGTATGCAGACGGTTCTGTTCCACGGTGGAAAGTCCGGCCTCGAAGCCACGAAACTGATACGTGCAGAAAGATCCGTCATCTGCAAGCTTCCGTCGGGCATCTGTGTACGGCACAAACGCTCCAGCAATTCGCGCAATTGCCGATAGGCCACATCCAGGGAGCTTTCCTCAACGTGGCAGGCTTCCTGCAATATACTAAAATATTCTTTTACTTCACAATCCGTCATTCCTCTGTCTCCACTTCTTCCGCTTCATCATCAGTTTTTTTATCCTTTATCATCAGGATACTCAACTCATAGAGCAGATAAAGCGGCACCGCCACTACTGTCAAGGTAAACGGGTCACCGGTCGGAGTAATGATGGCCGAGGCAATAACAATGATGACAACAGCATGACGGCGGTATTTCCGCAAAAAGGTCTTGTGCACCAGTCCCAGCAGGGAAAGCAACCATGTCACCAGCGGCAGTTCGAATGCCAGCCCCATGCAAAGCACCAGCATCATGAAATTGTCAATGTACGAGTTCAGGGAAATTTGATTCTCGATGGCTGCACTCAGTTGATAAGTAGAAAGGAAACGCAAAGTCAGTGGATAGACCATAAAATACCCCAGCGACACACCGATGAAAAACATCACCGTACCTATACCCAGCGCTTTCCTCACCCCTTTACGCTCGTTTGGATAAAGGGCAGGGCTTACAAAGCGCCAGATTTCATAGAATATATAAGGAGCAGCCGTAACCACCGACATCCAGAAAGCGGTAGACATGTGGACAAAGAACGGTGCGGCAAGATTGATATTGATGAGTTTCACATGAAACTCTTGAGTAAAGAATTCATCCTTCAAATCCAATTTCTGCCCTATCCAACGGAGCAGGTCATAGAAAACAAAGTCGTTATGGCAAGGAGCCAGTATCACGTTGTCAAACAGATAAGGCATGGCAATAAAATAACCGATAGCAATACAAACCACACACCAAGCACACGAAACAGTACCCGGCGCAACTCGTCCAAGTGATCCCAAAAGGTTAGCTCTTTTTCTGCCATAAACACCAATGCATTTACTATTTTACGATTTACTATTTGGGCTACGCAGTGGAATGAAAGATAACAAATCTCCCCATACTTCTGCAATTTACAGAGTATCAAATAGTAAATCGTAAATAGTCAAATAGTAAATCCTTTTATTTCTTTTCAGCCGGTTTATCCAAATCTTCCTGAGCCTTGTTTATCTCTTCTTTGGCTTCATTCACACCATCCTTGAAGCTCTTCACTCCTTTGCCCAAACCACGCATCAATTCGGGAATTTTCTTACCGCCAAACAATAGTAAGATGACCAATGCAATAATTATCCATTCGGAGCCGCTGGGCAGAAAGCCTAATAAAAGTAAGTTTGTCATAGTTATATCTGATTAATTATAATGCAAAGATAGAAAAATTAAGGATTAGGGATTAAGGATTAAGGATTAATTTTATTGTAATCTCCATCCCCTAATCCCTGCCCCCTATCTTCAGTCTTGATAATAAACACGTTTTACCCGCGTAGAAACGCTTGTCAACACCTCATAAGGAATAGTTGCAAGCGCATCGGAAAGAACGGTTATAGGCAGATGATTACCAAAAATTTCCACACTGTCACCCTCCTTGCAATCGATGTCCGTTACATCAATCATACAGACATCCATGCAGATATTCCCTACATAGGCAGCCGTTGGCCGTTTACAAGACAATAGGCATGTCCGTTTCCAAGATGGCGATTCAGACCGTCGGCATAACCAATGGGAAGAGCCGCTATACGTGACGGACGGGTGAGATGCCCTTTCCGGCTATACCCAACCGTATCCTCTTCAGGAACATCACGTATTGGAGGATGGTAGTCTTTAACGTGCTCACATTATTCATAATGGAATTGTCTATGGGATTGACACCATAAAGACCGATACCCAGACGCACCATATCGAATTGCGCCCCCGGGAAACGCTCGATACCTGCAGAATTGCAGATATGGCGAAGTATCTTATGCGGAAAAGCTCCCTGCAATTCCATGGACGCTTTTTCGAACATTTCTATCTGCCGGCGTGTAAAACTGTCGAATTGCTGCGAATCGCTCCCTACCAAATGTGAGAAGACGGAACGGGCAATCACGGCATTCTGTCCCTTCAGCCGTTCTATCAGCCGGGGCATATCCTCCGGAGCAAACCCCAGGCGGTGCATACCGGTATTCCAGCTTTATGTGGATGGGGGAAGTTTGTGATACCTTCCTTTTCCGCTTCTTTAATCAAAGCGTCCAGCAGATGGAAGCTATATACTTCGGGCTCCAGCTTGTAATCGAACATGGTCTTGAAAGCAGTCATCTCAGGATTCATGATAATGATGTTCGCTGTGATACCCGCTTTGCGGAGTTCGGAGCCTTCGTCGCAACTGCCACAGCAAGATAATCGACATGATGTTCCTGCAAAGTCTTGGCTATCTCATAAGAACCTGCACCGTAAGCGGAGGCTTTCACCATGCAGACCATCTTTGTTTCCGGCTTCAACTTGCCACGATAATAGTTCAGATTGGCAATCATCGCTCCAAGATTAACCTCCAGGATAGTTTCGTGCACCTTCTTCTCCAATACTTCCGTCAAGGAGTCAAAACCGAACTTACGTGCACCCTTAATCAGAATAATTTCGTTTTCAAGGCGCAGTTCCCCACGCTGGATAGTGCGTATCAAAGCTGCCGTATCCGGATAAAAGGTCTTCTCTATATTAAAGCGTGCAGCGCAGGAAGAGATTTCATTTCCTACACCTATGATGCGTTCAATGCCGCGGCTGTTTACCAGCTGTGCCACTTGTCGGTAAAGTGTCGGCGTATTCTGACCGGTCTCCAATATATCCGAAAGAATCAAGGTCCGCCTCAATCCCTTACTTTGCGAACGGCGGTAAAGAAAATCGAGTGCAATATCCAATGAGCCAAGGTCAGAATTATAACTGTCGTTAATCAACAGACAGTTGTTTTTTCCCTCCTTGACTTCCAAACGCATGGCGATGGGTTCCAGCTTTGCCATACGTTCCGTAATCCGTTCGGCAGGAAGCATCAGATAGAGGCATGCGCCAGACAGTTCAGCGAGTTCTCGATGGAAGCATCATCTATGAACGGCAAGGTAAACGTATTGTCCATATCCAGATAACGATAGGAAATGACAGTACAGTCATCCTGTTTCTCCACTTTACTTATATATAAAGGACGTTCATATCCTTCCGGCTCCACGCAATCTCACGTGCAGAAAGCATGGACTTCGCCACACAGTTGCTGACGAACTCATCGTCACCATTATAAATCACTACATCACAATTCTTGAAAAGCATCAACTTCTCCATACACTTCTCCTGTAACGAGAAGAAATTTTCCTGGTGAGCCCCTCCTATATTGGTCAGGATGCCTATGGTAGGCTTAATGATGTTCTGCAAAGCGCGCATTTCCCCCGGTTCGGAAATACCGGCTTCAAAAATAGCAAGTTCAGACTGTTCGTTCATCTGCCACACAGACAAAGGTACTCCAATCTGGGAGTTATAACTACGGGGAGAACGGATAATGGCACGTTCCGGACTGAGCAACTGGTGCAGCCATTCCTTCACAACTGTCTTTCCGTTGCTTCCCGTAATACCGATGACTGGTATCTGGAACCGGTTCCTATGCTGTTCTGCCAGTTTTTGCAGGGCTTTCAGCGGATTGGAAACAATAAGGTAGTTGACAGTGGAAGATTGAAAATGGATAGCGGGTTGCTGCGCATCATTATCAATTTTCAATTCTCCATGCTCAATTAATCTAAAGCTTTCTTCGCTAAGCACAAAATTACGTACTCCACGGGCATATAAATCTGCGATATAGCGCGCACCGTCATTTCTCTTGGTGGTCAAGGCAAAGAATAATGTTTCCTCAGGAAAATTCAGGGAACGGCTGTCTGTGAGCAGCCAGTCTATGGTAGCCGGCACGTTTCCCACACGCCGTGCGCCAATACTTTCGGTTATGCTTTCAATCGAATACGACATATTTCTCTCTCTTTTTGGAAATCTAAGTACGGGTATTTTCCGTTAAGTTGGTCTATTTTTAACACAATTTGTCCTAAAAAAACGCTTATACTCTTCTGAAGCAGGATAAAATGGCTTATGCGACAACATCTTACGGATATTTTCACTTTCTTCCATAATCCGTAACGCATCGGCAGAGATGCACGACCGAATAAACCTTTCCCAGATATAGCGAATGGCTATTTCAGAAGGATGCACCATGTCTTCTGCATAGAAGCGATAGTCACGAAGCTCGTCGAGCAACAGCTCGTATGCCGGAAAATAGAAAACATGTTTTGGGAAAGTGGCTTGCAACTGATTCACGGCAAGCAGCAAGGTAGCTTTACTGAGCTGGTTGGCATGCATTCCGTCACGCACGTGGCGGATGGGGCTGACGGTAAACAATATTTTCAGCCGGGGAATCCGCGCCAGCAAACCGGAAAGCAAAGAGGTGTAGTCAGACACTATTTCACTGACGGAAAGCATGTGACGAGTAAAGCAAGACTCAGGTTGCTTATTGGCAGTTGGCAACTATAGTTCCCGTCTTTTTATTTTCATATACCCAAGCAGAGCCGAAAGTCAGTAGCAGACAATCCAACCGATCCAATCTTTCATGGGCGCTTTTCAAACGTCCGTTAATACCTGCCAATGTTTCCTCTGCAGAGACTGAGGAGAAGCTACCATGATGCATGGCACTGTGCCAAAGTCCATGAAAGAGGAAAATGTCGTTTTCATTGTAGCATTTGCCCGCAATGATTTCACGCAATGCCACAGAAATGGAAAAAGGATTATAAAGCACACCATAAGGATTGACGTCACAACAGAACTTGGCATCCGCAGCCTTTGTCCCATCTCGGATGCAAAACAAGAACCCATCAGCAACAGATTATTCTCTTGCGAAAGAAGGGGCATACCGGAAACTACTTCTACAGGCGTATAAAGATTCATAAGCTCGGAATAAAAAAAACATTCACATTCGGGAAAAAGGATGTACCAACCTACTTGCTACGCCACAAAGATAGTAAATTTCAATATATAACGGTCGAAACATAAAAAAGGCAGGTAATATAACCTTCCATTATATCACCTACCTTAAATACTATATATTCCATTAATACCAATTAACCGTAGGATCAGCCACCCAATTTGCAAAATCTGGATATTTATTATTAATAGCCTGACGCTCAGAAGTCCAGTCATATCTTGTCTCTACACGTATCTTCTGCGGAGCTTTGCCTACCTCCGCTTTCAGTGTATATACTTCAGCATTTTGACCTTCCACTTTGATATTTACGGCACCAGTACCGTTAACTCTATACATCACCGGACCTTAGTTGCTCCAGCACCCGTATTTATCATTATAGTACTAGAAACACTAAAGATCTCATGAACTTCACGACTATCACCGCCTACCTCAATATACAAAGGCAAAGTACCACCCGCAGCCTGCAGGGTAATGATAGTTGTTCCTCCATTGGTCGCTACATCAAACACGACATCGTTGAAATCAAAATCGTCACTGTCTCCAAGGTCTTCCGCTATGATTCTGTACGCATTTGTATATACGGCCGGAGAGATCTTTACAATCCAATCACTATAATACCCATCTGCAGCTACTTGTTGATTTGGGTTCTGGCCGGTAGCTTCAAAGTCAAATCCCACATAATAAGCACCCTCAATATATTGTATAGTATAATTATAGTGCATTTTACTATCCAGAGAAGCCCTATAGCCAAAAGAAGACGTCCCACTATTCTGCATTAGCATTATAGCTCCCTCAGCAGCATTAAAATTATTGATATGATCATCTGATGCCGCAACCAAAAAATCCATATCAGAGCGTGAGCCACTTACATGTTGAACAAAAAAAGTCGGTCCAATCCACACCAATGGATTGTGGATTCTGATGTGTTTCAAACCATTTCGTAACCACTTCTTTTTCTATAGCCGTAACACTCCCCGGTACTTCCGCAAAATCTCTCCATTGATTGCTATTAGTGTTAGCAACACGCGTTGTCGGTGTTACCCCAAATCCCCAATCCTGATTAACTGCAATTTTTCCATACTTCCGCACGAAAGCCGATGCATACTGTGCCTCTTTCTTAGCCACCGCCTTTTCCGGGTCGAACAGATCGCTATCAGAACCGCAAGCGGAAAAAAACACTACGCTCACAATAGCCAAAATTCCAAAGTTAAACTTTTTCTTCATATCATTCATTGTTTATTCATTTAGCAATTCGTGGTTACGCCCCATTCCGGCACATATTACAACTAAGAATGCCATCATGTACAATTCATAATCGTATAACATATTGATAAATAGGACATATTCTACTTTGCAAATATAGATAATATTATATTAACAACAGTCCAAGCTCCTAAAAAAGTTGCAATAAACAGTTTGCAAAGTTGCATTTTTCAACAAGTGTTAAGTTTAAAGCATCTCTTATCATAGATGCACACATACGAGAGTACAAGTCAATCTTTGAAAGGATTAATATCTTTGCTTGCCAAAACTAAATCATTCCTATATGGAGAAAAAATCGTTCCACCATGGTGGAACGATTTTCTACCATGATGGAACAATATTTTCTCCATGGAGGAACGATTTACCATCAGGCATCTTTTTCCTTAATTATAGGCAGAACAAGAAATGCAATTTATACAGAGAAAGTAAAAACAGAAGTGAACAAAAAGAGGCTTTTTTTTCCTTCTAAAACTTCCCGTCATCCGTTTTCTTTTGCTATTTTTTGCATTTTTGTAATCTTCAGATTAGAAATGAGAACAGAACCAACAACATATAACTTGCTTAGCACCATTACATTTCCCGAGGATTTACGCCAACTTCAGCGTAGAAGAGCTTCCTGAAGTCTGTAAAGAATTGAGGCAAGACATTATAAAGGAGGTTTCGTGTAACCCCGGACATTTCGCAGCCAGTCTGGGCACGGTAGAGCTGACCGTTGCCTTGCACTACGTATTCAATACTCCGTACGACCGCATAGTCTGGGATGTAGGCCATCAGGCATACGGGCACAAGATACTGACCGGACGCCGTGAAGCATTCTCCACCAACCGTAAATTCAAGGGAGTTCGTCCTTTTCCCTCACCAGAGGAAAGCGATTATGACACATTCACCTGCGGACATGCGTCAAATTCAATCTCCGCCGCCCTTGGCATGGCTGTTGCCGCTGCCGAAAAAGGCGAGAAGGACCGCCATGTAGTGGCCATCATCGGCGACGGAAGCATGAGCGGCGGCTTAGCTTTTGAAGGACTGAACAACGCTTCGTCCACCCCAAACAACCTTCTTATCATTCTCAACGACAATGATATGTCGATAGACAGAAGTGTAGGTGGCATGAAGCAGTATCTTTTCAACCTAACTACCAGCAACCGCTATAACCAGCTGCGCTTCAAAACTTCCAGACTGTCATGATTTCAAATAGGGATTTGAACGACGACCGACGCAAGCGCTGATTCGCTTTGCCAACAGTCTGAAATCAATGGCCGCCCAGCAGCAGAATATCTTTGAAGGGATGAACATCCGCTACTTCGGTCCTATCAATGGACACGATGTGAAAAACATAGCCCGTGTCCTGCGGGACATCAAAGATATGCAGGGACCGAAAATACTGCATCTGCACACTGTAAAAGGAAAAGGATTCGAACCTGCCGAGAAGAATCCCGATATCTGGCATGCACCGGGCAAGTTCGATCCGAAAACCGGAAAACGCCTCAAGGCAGATACCAGCAACCTGCCTCCGCTTTACCAGGACGTGTTTGGGGAAACACTGGTAGAACTGGCAAAGGAAAATCCGAGAATCGTCGGAGTAACCCCCGCCATGCCCACTGGCTGCTCTATGAACAAGCTGATGGACACCATGCCCGACCGTGCCTTCGATGTGGGTATTGCCGAAGGACATGCAGCCACTTTCTCGGGCGGTATGGCAAAAGAAGGAATGCAACCTTTCTGCAACATCTACTCCTCCTTCATGCAGCGGGCATACGATAATGTCATCCATGACATCGCCCTGCTCCGCCTCCCCGTCGTACTTTGTCTGGACCGCGCCGGACTGGTGGGAGAAGACGGACCGACCCACCACGGAGTTTTCGACCTGGCCTATTTCCGTCCGATTCCCAACCTGACCATATCTTCACCGATGGACGAACATGAATTGCGCCGCCTGATGTACACGGCACAATTGTCAGACAAAGGTCCGTTCGTCATCCGCTATCCCCGCGGACGCGGCGTATTACTGGACTGGAAATGTCCGCTGGAAGAAATCCCCGTAGGTAAAGGGCGTAAACTGAAGGAAGGTAAAGACCTGGCAGTCATCACCCTCGGTCCCATAGGCAACGTAGCCGCACGTGCCATAGAGCGCGCAGAGAAAGACAAAGGGATCTCCATAGCCCATTACGACCTGCGTTTTCTCAAACCGCTCGACGAAGCCTTGCTGCACGAGGTAGGACTCAACTTCCAGCATGTCGGTCACCATTAGAAGACGGTGTCAAAAAAAGGAGGAATGGGCAGTGCCATACTGGAGTTCATGGCAGACAATGACTATATCCCCCATATCAGACGTATCGGTGTACCCGATGCCTTCATAGAGCACGGCACCATACAAGAGTTGCATCATCTTTGCGGAATGGACGAAGAAGGAATCTATAATCAATTGATAATTGATAGTTGAAAATTGACCGTTTAAGTATCTACCCATATGTCAACTATTAATTATCAACTATCAACTAATTAAAAGTGAAAATAATTATTGCAGGTGCCGGCGCAGTAGGCACACACTTGGCTAAATTGCTGTCCCGCGAGAAGCAGGACATCATTCTGATGGACGACAACGAAGAAAAGTTGAGCACCCTAAACTCCAACTTTGACTTAATGACGGCTACGGCCTCCCCTACATCCATAAAAGGCTTGAAAGAAGTGGGAGTGAGAGAAGCCGACTTGTTCATAGCCGTCACCCCTGATGAAAGCCGGAACATGACCGCATGCATGCTGGCAAACAATCTGGGAGCACAGAAGACCGTAGCCCGCATTGACAACTACGAATACCTGCTGCCCAAAAACAAGGAATTTTTCCAGAAGCTGGGTGTCGATTCACTCATCTACCGGAAATGCTTGCCGCCAAAGAGATCGTATCCTCCATCCGCATGAGCTGGGTACGCCAATGGTGGGAATTCTGCGGAGGCGCCTTGATACTGATAGGCACCAAAATACGCGAAAAAGCCGAGATACTGGACATCCCTCTCCACAAACTGGGCGGACCGGAGCTGCCCTATCACGTGGTAGCCATCAAACGGGGAAGCGAGACACTGATTCCCCGCGGTGACGATACCATCAAGCTACATGACATCGTATACTTTACCACCATCAGGAAATACGTCCCCTACATCCGCAAAATAGCTGGCAAGGAAGATTATGCTGATGTGCGCAACGTAATGATTATGGGTGGAAGCCGAATTGCCGTACGCACCGCCCAATACGTCCCGGACTACATGCAGGTGAAAATCGTGGACAACGACTTGAACCGCTGCAACCGTCTGACCGAGTTGCTTGACGACCGCACCATGATTATCAATGGCGACGGGCGGGATATGGACTTACTTGTGGAAGAGGGACTGAAAAACACGGAAGCCTTCGTTGCCTTGACCGGCAATTCGGAGACCAATATTCTAGCCTGCCTTGCCGCCAAACGCATGGGAGTCAGCAAAACCGTAGCAGAAGTGGAGAATATAGACTACATAGGCATGGCTGAAAGCCTTGACATCGGCACTGTCATCAACAAAAAGATGATTGCCGCCAGCCACATTTATCAGATGATGCTGGATGCGGACGTCAGCAATGTGAAATGCCTGACCTTTGCCAATGCCGATGTAGCGGAATTTACCGTTAAGGCCGGCTCAAAGATTACCAAACATCCGGTAAAAGACCTCGGCCTCCCGAAAGGAACCACCATCGGCGGACTTATCCGTCAGGGGGAAGGCGTCGTGGTTATGGGTAATACCTTGATACAACCGGGTGACCATGTGGTGGTATTCTGTCTAAACATGATGATTAAGAAAATCGAAAAATACTTTAACTAATAGAGAATGAGTCGTTGGTAAATGATTAACTTCAAGACAATCATACGGATTATCGGTATTCTGCTATTGCTGGAAACAGTCATGTTTCTGGTCTGTTCGAGCGTGTCTTTCTACTACAGAGAAAGCGATATGCTCGATTTCTGGAAAGCAGGAGGTATCACAGCAGGGATAGGCTTATTGCTGGCAGCTCTCGGTAAAGGAGGTGAACGGCAACTGACGCGCCGTGACGGATATGTACTGGTCAGCTTTGCCTGGGTGGCATTCTCTCTTTTCGGAATGCTGCCTTTCTATATAGGCGGATACATACCCGACATTGCCGATGCATTCTTCGAGACCATGTCCGGTTTCAGCAGTACGGGTGCCACTATTTTGGACGACATCGAGTCACTTCCTCATGGAATACTGTTCTGGCGCAGCATGACACAGTGGATTGCGGCTTGGGAATCATCATGTTCACCATTGCAGTGCTTCCTATCTTCGGAGTCAGTGGTCTGCAGGTATTCGCAGCCGAAGCAAGCGGCCCCACACATGACAAGGTTCATCCGCGTATCGGTATCACCGCCAAGTGGATTTGGAGCATCTATACCGGCATAACCACTTTACTTGTCTGCCTGCTGATGCTTGGAGGCATGGACTGGTTCGACAGCATCTGCCATGCATTTGCCACTACCGGCACCGGTGGATTCTCTACCAAGCAGGCCAGCGTTGCCTACTATAATTCTCCTTATATAGAATATGTCATCTCCATCTTCATGTTTATCTCCGGTATCAACTTCACTTTAGTATTATTGTTCGTCAACCGGAAATTCAAGAAATTCATCAGCAACGCCGAGCTGAAATTCTATTTCAGCTCAGTCGTATTTTTCACTGCAGTCATAGCCATCGCGCTCTATTATACCAGTCCCATGGGGATGGAAGAATCCTTCCGCAAATCCTTGTTCCAGGTAATTTCCCTTCATACGTCCACCGGCTTTGCAACGGATGACTACATGCAATGGTCGCCCGTCCTATGGGGCCTGCTTACCATCATCATGCTGATGGGAGCGTGTGCAGGCAGTACCACCGGAGGCTTGAAATGCATACGTATGGTAATTCTTACCAAAGTATCACGGAACGAATTCAAACACATCCTACACCCCAATGCCATACTTCCGGTACGAATAAACAAGCAAGTCATATCTTCCTCCATTGTCTCCACCGTACTGGCTTTTTGCTTTATTTATATCACCATTATAGTTATCAGCACACTGCTTATGATGACTATGGGAGTCGGAGCTGAAGAGTCAATAGGCTGCGTTATTTCCAGCATCGGTAATATGGGACCCGGATTGGGTGAAACCGGACCTGCCTATTCGTGGAATGCCCTGCCCGATGCAGCTAAATGGCTATTATCCCTTTTAATGCTTCTGGGACGTCTTGAGTTATTCACCGTACTACTGCTTTTCACACCTGATTTCTGGAAACGAAATTGATTTAGGATAAAAAGTGTAAAAATAACCATTTTTTGTTATGCGGGGATAGCAAAATGAGCAAGACTTATTATATCTTTGCGCCCTTGAAAGAGAGATTTGTGGTATGAAGCAATGCATCAAATACTGTTTAATCATTATCTTTGCAGCCCTATTGCACGACAGTGCAATAGGAGTTGCGGACATTTTTGTGTGTTCCTGCCACCCGACAAGCAGAATGCTGTACGCTGTCACAAGCTCCTACCACCCAACAAGTAGTCCAGAAGTTCTACGACTTGTTTTCACCAAACTCCCTCTGCATAGAGCATGTGGATCATACGCAAGTACCAACCAATAAAAACGTACTCCTGCGCATGTACATCTACAAGATGCAGCAGTATGCTTATGCACCGGAATGCGACCGTTTGTTAAATCTGTCTCCTCATCCCGTACCCGACGCAAACTATTATGTGTTCGGACTAAGAAAGATTATCATTTAGAAGGCCTGCAAGCGCAAATGCTTGCCCCTTGACCTCGCCCCGGACAACATTCAGTTTTTTGTCCTCTGGTACGATGTATCTATTATTATATATCTAAAATCTTATCAGGTTTATGAACTTTACTTTGTTAGTGGTCGTCTTATTGACGGCAATCGCTTTCGTGGGTATCGTCATCGCGCTCTCCAATGCGATAGCACCCCGTTCGTACAATGCACAGAAGATGGAACCGTACGAGTGTGGCATCCCTACCCGCGGTAAATCGTGGATGCAATTCCGGGTAGGTTACTATCTGTTTGCCATCTTGTTCCTGATGTTCGAAGTGGAAACGGTATTTCTGTTCCCTTGGGCAGTCATCACCCGCGAACTTGGCGTGGCAGGACTTTTCAGTGTTTTATTTTTCCTGATTATATTGATTCTGGGTCTTGCTTATGCCTGGAGGAAAGGAGCTTTGGAATGGAAGTAACAAAGAAGCCGAAAATTAAATCTATCCCTTATGAGGAGTTTACAGACAACGAAACGTTGGAGAAACTGGTTCGGGAACTTAATGCCGGAGGCGCCAATGTTGCCCTTGGCGTACTGGACGATTTCGTCAATTGGGGACGCAGCAACTCACTGTGGCCTCTTACGTTTGCAACCAGCTGTTGCGGTATCGAATTCATGGCCCTCGGCGCAGCCGCTATGATATGGCGCGCTTCGGGTTCGAAGTAGCCCGTGCCAGTCCGCGCCAGGCAGATATGATTATGGTTTGCGGGACAATAACCAACAAGATGGCTCCCGTTCTGAAACGTCTTTACGACCAGATGGCCGATCCAAAATATGTAGTAGCCGTAGGCGGCTGTGCCGTCAGCGGAGGCCCGTTCAAGAAATCCTATCATGTGGTGAACGGTGTGGACAAGATTCTGCCGGTGGATGTCTACATTCCCGGTTGCCCTCCGCGTCCGGAAGCATTCTACTACGGCATGATGCAATTGCAGCGTAAAGTGAAAATAGAAAAATACTTCGGTGGAGTAAACAGAAAAGAAGAAAACCACTAATCAGCACTTAAATATATGGAAATAAAATACATAGAGCCCTCAGCCCTGCACGACGAAATGCTGCGTCTGCGGAAAGAGAAACAGATGGACTTTCTGGAATGCCTCAGCGGTATGGATTGGGGAATACCCGACGAGAAAGACACACCGGACACTCCCCGCGGACTCGGTGTAGTCTATCTGTTGGAATCTACCGTTACCGGCGAACGGATAGCGGTACGTACCGCCACTCTAAACCGGGAACATCCCGAACTCCCTTCCGTCAGCGATATCTGGAAAGCTGCGGATTTCAACGAACGCGAAGTCTACGACTTTTTACGGTATCGTTTCATCGGTCACCCCGGATATGCGCCGACTCTATCTGCGCAATGACTGGGTAGGCTATCCCATGCGTAAGGACAATGAACCGGAAAAAGATAATCCGTTACGTATGGACAACGAAGAAACGGTAGACACCACCATGGAGTTGGAGCTGAATCCCGACGGTAGCATCAAAAATAAGGAGATGCAACTTTTTGGTGATGAAGAATATGTGGTGAACATCGGTCCCCAACATCCGGCCACCCACGGCGTAATGCGCTTCCGTGTATCATTGGAGGGTGAAGTCATCGACAAGATTGATGCCAACTGCGGCTACATCCACCGGGGTATCGAGAAGATGTGCGAAAGCCTGACCTATCCGCAGACTTTGGCTCTGACCGACCGTCTGGACTATCTGGGTGCACACCAGAACCGCCATGCCTTGTGCATGTGTATCGAAAAGGCAATGGGCGTGGAAGTTAGTGAACGCGTGCAGTACATACGTACCATTATGGACGAGTTGCAGCGAATAGACTCTCATCTGCTGTTCTACTCTTGTCTTGCTATGGACTTGGGTGCATTAACGGCCTTCTTCTACGGTTTCCGCGACCGCGAAAAGATACTCGACATCTTTGAGGAAACTTGTGGCGGACGCCTCATCATGAACTACAACACCATCGGTGGCGTGCAGGCGGACATTGCTCCCGGCTTCGTAAAGAAAGTGAAGGAGTTCATCCCCTACCTCCGCGGTATCCTACACGAATATCACGACGTATTCACCGGAAACATCATTGCCCAGCAACGTCTGAAAGGTGTGGGTATACTCTCACGGGAAGATACCATCGCCTTTGGAGCTACCGGAGGCACCGGACGCGCCAGCGGATGGGCCTGCGACGTGCGTAAGCGTATGCCGTATGCCGTATATGACAAGGTGGACTTTAAAGAAGTCATCCGCACCGAAGGTGATTCATGGGCACGCTACCTTATCCGTATGGATGAAATTTTGGAGAGCCTGAAGATTATCGAGCAACTGATAGACAACATCCCGGAAGGAGCCTACCAGAAAAAGATGAAACCTATTATCCGCGTACCGGAAGGCACTTATTATGCAGCCGTAGAAGGTAGCCGCGGTGAATTCGGCGTCTTCCTCGAAAGCCACGGTGACAAAACGCCTTACCGCCTGCACTTCCGCAGTACGGGTTTGCCATTGGTATCGACCGTAAACACGATTTGCCGCGGAGCTAAAATCGCCGACCTTATTGCCATTGGCGGAACATTAGATTATGTAGTACCAGATATTGATAGATAAAAGAATTTACGATTTGACAATTCACAATTTACCATGCGGAATTACAGCGCAGCCAAATTGTAAATTGTACATTGTAAATCAAAAAGCGCCTCGTAAATTGTACATTGTAAATAGTAAATAGTAAATGAACAACGTGTTTGACTTTAGTATAGTAACCAACTGGATACACCAGATGCTGACTTCCCTGATGCCGGAAGGTCTGGCAATATTCCTCGAATGCGTGGTGATTGGCGTATGCATCATCTTGATGTATGCCGTGCTTGCCATCATCCTGATTTACATGGAGCGTAAAATATGCGCCTTCTTCCAATGCCGCCTCGGTCCGATGCGCGTGGGGAAATGGGGATTGCTCCAAGTGCCCTGCGACGTCATCAAGATGTTGACGAAGGAAATCATTGATTTGAAATTTTCTGACCGGTTCCTCTACAATCTGGCACCGTTCATGGTAATCATCGCTTCTTTCCTGACATTTGCCTGCCTGCCCATCAACAAGGGATTGGAGGTATTGGACTTCAATGTAGGAGTGTTCTTCCTGCTGGCTGCATCGAGTATCGGCGTAGTGGGTATCCTGCTGGCAGGCTGGAGCTCCAACAATAAATTCTCGCTGATTGGAGCCATGCGAAGCGGTGCGCAGATTATCAGCTACGAGTTGTCCTGCGGATTGAGCATACTGACAATGGTAGTGTTGATGGGAACCATGCAGTTCTCCGAAATAGTAGAAGGACAAGCTGACGGCTGGTTCATCTTCAAGGGACATATCCCTGCATTGATAGCCTTCATCATCTACCTCATTGCCGGAAATGCGGAAACCAACCGTGGTCCCTTCGACTTGCCCGAAGCCGAAAGCGAGTTGACTGCCGGATACCATACGGAGTACAGCGGTATGGGCTTCGGATTCTTCTATCTGGCGGAATATTTGAATCTGTTTATCGTAGCCTCCGTGGCAGCCACCATCTTCCTGGGAGGCTGGATGCCGCTACACATCGTAGGTCTGGACGGCTTCAACGCAGTGATGGATTACATTCCGGGCTTTGTATGGTTCTTCGGAAAGGCCTTCTTCGTAGTCTTCCTGCTGATGTGGATAAAGTGGACTTTCCCCCGCCTGCGTATTGACCAGATTCTGAATCTGGAGTGGAAGTACCTGGTACCCATCTCTATGGTGAACTTGATTTTGATGGTATTAATTGTAGTATTTAAATTGCATTTCTAACCGGCGTAGCGCCGGAGCAAGATTTCCTTGCGGATAATTTTAAT
>ENA-OQCF01000063-OQCF01000063.1-human-gut-metagenome-genome-assembly--contig:-NODE-63-length-38701-cov-2.618240_pt1 | contig 38701 bp, 45 predicted proteins | sample MGYA00242756_ERZ504573 | MGnify/ENA primary metagenome ERZ504573 (study PRJEB26092, sample SAMD00036240) | human gut metagenome | host: Homo sapiens | study: EMG produced TPA metagenomics assembly of... | reverse complement strand
TCCTCGCGTATCATCGAATTAAACCACATGTTCCTCCGCTTGTGCGGGCCCCCGTCAATTCCTTTGAGTTTCACCGTTGCCGGCGTACTCCCCAGGTGGAATACTTAACGCTTTCGCTTGGCCGCTTACTGTATATCGCAAACAGCGAGTATTCATCGTTTACTGTGTGGACTACCAGGGTATCTAATCCTGTTTGATACCCACACTTTCGAGCATCAGCGTCAGTTACAGTCCAGCAAGCTGCCTTCGCAATCGGAGTTCTTCGTGATATCTAAGCATTTCACCGCTACACCACGAATTCCGCCTGCCTCTACTGTACTCAAGACACCCAGTATCAACTGCAATTTTACGGTTGAGCCGCAAACTTTCACAACTGACTTAAGCATCCGCCTACGCTCCCTTTAAACCCAATAAATCCGGATAACGCTCGGATCCTCCGTATTACCGCGGCTGCTGGCACGGAGTTAGCCGATCCTTATTCATACGGTACATACAAAAAGGCACACGTGCCTAACTTTATTCCCGTATAAAAGAAGTTTACAACCCATAGGGCAGTCATCCTTCACGCTACTTGGCTGGTTCAGACTCTCGTCCATTGACCAATATTCCTCACTGCTGCCTCCCGTAGGAGTTTGGACCGTGTCTCAGTTCCAATGTGGGGGACCTTCCTCTCAGAACCCCTATCCATCGATGGCTTGGTGGGCCGTTACCCCGCCAACAACCTAATGGAACGCATCCCCATCAATGACCGAAATTCTTTAATAGCTGAAAGATGCCTTTCAGATATACCATCGGGTATTAATCTTTCTTTCGAAAGGCTATCCCCGAGTCATCGGCAGGTTGGATACGTGTTACTCACCCGTGCGCCGGTCGCCAGCAAAGAAAGCAAGCTTTCTTCCTGATGCCCCTCGACTTGCATGTGTTAAGCCTGTAGCTAGCGTTCATCCTGAGCCAGGATCAAACTCTTCATTGTAAAAGTATCGTGACTGCGCAAATTAAAAAAAATTAATGTGCGACAGCTTGTTATCTGTTCAGGACGCTCGAATTCAAAAGTTTATCTTTACCTATATAAAATAAGTATTGACGGTTCTCTTGTTTTACCCAAGGCAATTCCCCATTGATAAGGAAAAGCCTTGCTCTTGTACTACTTGTATTGTTTATGTAAATCTGTTCAAAGATCGCTCGTTTCACGATTGCTGTTCTTTTCAGAAAGCGGATGCAAAGGTAAGAACTTTTAAGTATATCCTCCAAATATTTTCGGAAGTTTTTTCTGTATTTTCAAATCCTTTAAACAAGGATAAGAAAAGTAAAACAAGAAAAATTCTTTTTCTTTGCGAATCGGACTGCAAAGATAAAGAGAATTATTAATAAGCTCCAAATATTTTTCGAAAAATATTTTTATCTCTCTTTATTTCTCTGTGTCACCTTCCACACTTCTGTCTCAGTATTTCAATCTTACCACTTTCCTTCTCTTGGAAAGCGAGTGCAAAGGTATAGGATTTAACAATACAAGCCAAACATATCTATCATTTTCTTTTAATAAAAATGAAACTTTTTTGTAACTTACTGATTCATAAAAGCATTTCGCATGAACAATTTTGAAGAAAGGAAAAAGAGAGAAAATAACTATACATTATATATATACGTGCGCGAGAAAAGCACAAAGAAAGAGAATAAAAACATTTTATAAGCATGCCGGATTGGGTGGTGGCGGTTCTGTCAGTATAGTCGCCGCATCAAAGCAGGGACATTGTTTCACCCACTCTTCCGGCTCTATCTCCCCGTTATGGTTCAGGTCGGGGCTCAGGTCGCGGTGACCGCAAAGCCGGGAACCGGGATAATCCTTCAGCAGCAGCAACACAAGCACACGCAGGGAGTGCTTTTGGAAAAGGGTGCGTGTATCGGCAGGGCGACCGCACTCGTCAAGACCGCCTTCGTAGCAGACACCGATGCTACCTGCATTCCACCCCCGGACATGGGCACCAGGCAGGGACAAGGGACGCAGGGACTTGATGTCACCGTTCTTGCGGATATAAAAATGATAACCTGCGCCGGAGAAGCCCCGGCGCAGGTGGTCTGTCGTCAAGTCGTGCTCCGTATAGCAGCGGTCGCAGCGGGTGGCGGAACAATGGACGACGATAAGATTGATGAATCTCATGAGAATTACCTAAAATCCGCAACTATCATCCAATACACGATTAAGGTAGATTTATGAGTCGTTAGTAGTAGCTTTCAGTAAAAAGCAACAGCACAACATCAATATGTAGCCAACATCCCCTTACCCCACGATGCGACTTGAGGAAATACGCAGATTCTAACCGGAAAGAAAGGATTCTTATCCGAATTCTGTTTTGAAGGGTTTTGCATAAGCGCGGTTCTCTGTGTAGATATTCAGCACGTATTGCCTTGCAGTCATGATCCACTTGGCAGGTACGGAGATGAATCTGAAGACAAAAGCCTTTATGCGACTCGTTTTCTTGAGCCCAAAAGCCTTGGTGTCAAGCCTGCTCATGATGGTCTTGTAGAAATTGTGTATCAATGCAGTAAGCAGAAGAAAGACAGTATTCTCCGCCATGAATGACTTGGGGAGCCTGCTCCAACCGAATCCGTTGTTCATGTCGTCAAAGATACGTTCCTTGCCGCCACGCAGATTGTAGAATTCAACAATGTCCCTTGTCGATGACTTGTAATCGTTGGTCAGAATACAACGGTAAGTGTATTCGCCTTCCCATAGGTCAAGGTCGCCACTGTTGCGTCTTTGTCTCTGGATGACAAGACGATAGCACTTGCCTTCCCATTTCTCAACGAGAATGGAATTGAGTTCGAACTGGATGCCGTTAATCTCCTCCGTCTTCCATCCTCTCAGAGCAAAGATGTCATTGTAGAGCGAACTGCATCGGTTGGCACGGATGTAGAAATGTTTGCAATGCTTCTCTATCTCACTGACGATTTCCTTCGAGCAGGAACCGCAGTCTGCCCTGAAGCGATTTACACGGATGTTCTGGGATTCCAGAAGAGCGAAGAATCTCTTATGGGTGTCTGCCTGATGAAAACGCACATTCGTGTTGCCATCGCTGTTCTCGATATAGACTATCTTGTCACCGATAACATATACGCCAGGCCTGTAGCCGAGGAACTTTTTGTAGGTCGGTTTTGCATCATACTTCTCCGTTTCAAGAAACTGATGGTCAAAGTCAACATCGTATTCCTCAATTTCCTTCAACTCGCCTGTAGAAACCAAAGCGTTTATAAGCAATGTGTTGAGTTTGTCTGCAGTATTGAAATCATAGGTCTTGCCTTGGTCGGAAGTATAGGAGATGTTTTCCTGTGTCAGTTCCTTGATGGCTCTGAGGATGGTATCAGAGCTGCATGTACGAAGGGTAGGATGATACGAGAGATGGCGCATCAGTTGTGACGTTACGTCTTCCACGCATGAGCCGCCACAGAAATAAACGCTCATCAGCGAACGGACTATCTCGCTGAACTGATATCCGATGATACTGCGGCATCTCTGACCCAGTGTTGAGTCGATAACGGGTGAAAGCATGGAGTCAAATTTCTCCATGATTGAAAAAATTCCTCCAAAAGGTGTGAGTTTCTCAGATTTTATTTGTACCTTTGCCATGCCTTGTTACGATTTTCGCTTGTTTTCTAATTGCAACACTAAGATAAGTGAAAAAATCTGACACGGCAAAATCCTGGGCAACTTTTTGTTGCTCAGGAACTTATAAATTAATTTAAATCAAAGTGTTGCGGAATTAAGGATAAACAAATCTTTGGCACGGTTGTTGTATTGAAGTTCGCAGAAAACGAACACATAAAAAGACATTAGCCCATGTTTCATATTTTAGGATTTTTATTCATCATCATAATTGCCATTCTGCTCATTGGCCTCAGCATTATCGGTACTGTCATCCGGAACATATTCGGATTGGGCGGACGCCGTACTTCCTCCAACTCCGGTCCCTACCAAAAAGGAAATGGTAACTACCAGCCGGGAGGGTACTCCTACAATGATAATAGACAATCGTCTGAAGAGGTACAAGCTGAAGAAGGTGAAATACGCCCCCGCCACAAGAAACTGTTCTCCAAAGACGAGGGAGAGTATGTGGATTTTGAAGAAATCAAAGAGTAGGGATTAGGGATAAAGGATTAGAGATTATTTGCGCTTGGCGGCAAAGAACTCTTTCATCAGGGCGGCACATTCATCTGCCAGAATTCCTTTTACCACTTGTGTTTTGGGATGCAATGCCTGCGAGGCATAGCGCTGATACCCTCTTTTCTCATCTTCAGCACCAAACACCAGACGTCCCATCTGCGCCCAGGCAATGGCACCGGCACACATCACGCAGGGTTCCACTGTGACATAGAGAGTACATTCATTCAGATATTTGCCGCCAAGGGATGCAGCGGCAGCGGTAATGGCTTGCATCTCGGCATGGGCGGTGACATCTGTCAAGGTCTCCGTCAGATTATGGGCACGAGCTATGATACGGTCCTTGCAAACCACAACCGCACCTACAGGAACTTCTCCCCGTTCACCTGCCTTCTGCGCTTCCTGAAGTGCCTGCTTCATATAATAGCTATCGTCCAACGCCATCCCCTTTTAATTGTTAATTTCTAATTTTTAATGCTCATCTCCTCATGTCGTGCTCACCGAACAAAGTAGGATAATCCTCTTCCATATTCTTATGGATAAACATGAGAATAGTCTCCCGCAGCCAACGCGACTTGTTCGTTATCTTGTATTTCTCCAGATAACGATCCACAATCCGCTGCTCTTCCTCGCTCATCAGGCATACCATGCGCTGCTCGCGCTTCGGTTCTTCGGGCGTTGCTTTCGCACACGTTTTATCTCTCTTTCTCATATTTCCTGCAAAATTACTTTTACTTCTGTAAAAACAAAACGAACCTACGTAATTTTTATATCAGAAACGCTTAAATGGCACTGAAATATTTTTTTGACCGATAAACTTAAAGAATTTCTTAAAAACATTTTAATTTAATAATTAAAAAACGTATTTTTGGAGAGTTCTAAATTTAAAAGGTATGAAACATGTAAATTATCTCAGCTTCTTTCTACTCGCGTTGTTCAGTATAAGTTTTATCTCATGTAGTGACGATGACGATAATAAGCTTAATACCGGCATAACCAATCAAAGTTGGACAGAGGGAAAATCCCTGGAGATCAGCCAGGATAATGACTTGTCTGTAAGCTTCAATGCTGCAGCTAAATGGGTAGCTTCCGTCACCTCTGGAGCGGATTGGTGCAAACTGAATACGACCTCGGGCACAAAAGGACAAAGTACCTTGAAATTATCTGTAAGTACAAGTTCCACCACCGACCGGACAGCCAGAATCTCCATTAATATAGACGGCTATTCTCCTGCAAGTTTTGAAGTTACACAAAAAGGGACCAGTGCTCCCCAAACCACTGAAGATATGGAGATTAACGCAAAAGTTGATGAATATCTGAGAGAAATGTATCTCTGGAACGATGAATACAAAACATTGAATCTTGACCATAACAAAGGCTATGAAGACTTCTTCTATGATGCATTGGGAAGTATGACTACTAATACTTTGGATAAAAAGGCCACTGCGGATGGAAAATATACTCTCTTTTCATACATACAGAAAAAAAATCCCATCGGTTCAACCCGTTCCACTCAATGGGTAAAAAAAGAACAAACTTACAGTTTCGGCATTACCGGAGCAGACGTTCGAGCAATTGGAAGCGAAGATAATTACACTATCTACTTCTTTGTACAAGGTGTTTACCCCAATTCACCGGCAGCACGGGCAGGTATTAAACGAGGTTCCTCAATCATGCAAATAAACGGAGAGAAGTTAACCATGAGTAATTATTGGCAACATTACCTAGATTTACTGATACCAGCTTCGGCTTTCAGCCTGAAAATTACAGAGGAAAAGACAGAGGGAGGAACCCAAGAAAAAGACATATCTTCCGAAGCCATGTACTGCAATCCTATTCTTTTCAGTAAAGTGACAGAAGAAGAAGAAACCCCAGGGCACAGAATTGGCTATCTTGTTTATTCTGGATTTGAGGCCGGATTTGACCAAGAATTATTCGATGTATTCAAAGAATTCAAAAGTCAGAATATCACGGACCTAATTTTGGATTTACGTTACAATGGAGGTGGCCACGTTATATCAGCCAACCTAATAGCAACTTGTATAGCCGGCGCAAAATCTGAAGGCAAAGTGTTCACAAGCCTGAGATATAATAAAGAAAGAATGAAAAAACGCAATGATAAACGTGAGGAAGAATTGTTTGCATATTCCAACTATGAGAATCTGGCTACGTCTCTATCAGCAGGTGCCTTAAACCTTCAGCACGTCTATTGTATCGTAGGTAACGGAACAGCATCAGCCAGTGAACTTGTCATCAATTCTCTAAAGGGAATAGATGTAGAAGTAACACTTATAGGTAAAAGAACTACCGGTAAAAATGTAGGTATGGAACCAGTAGAATATACCATAAGAAATAACGTCTACGAAGTGGTTCCCATCACCTTCCAAAGCTATAATGCCAAAGGAGTTGGAGATTATGAAAATGGGTTCACACCTGACATCGAAATAGATGAAAACGACCCTTACGGCAGAGGAGACGGATATTACATATACAGAGACTATGGTTCGGATAAAGAGTTCCTATATGCCCGTGCCATCCAGGAAATCACCGGTCAGGCTCCGGCACCCACAACACGCAGTGCAGAACCCCTGATGAGAGGCAAAGCCTTGAAGGTCCCTGCCATCTACCGACGAGGACATGAAGGCATGATTAAGTTGCCGGAATAATGGCAATACACAATATTCTTGGAAAAGCCGGTGAAGACGCCGCTGCCAAATATTTGGAACAGAACGGTTACACCATACGTGACCGTAACTGGCGGAAGAATCACCTTGAGCTGGATATTGTAGCCGACAAAGATAAGGAACTGATTATTGTGGAAGTGAAAACCCGTAGCAATACGGACTACATCGAGCCGCAGAATGCCGTGAACTGGCAGAAAATACGACGTATTGTCGTAGCGGCCGATGCCTATATCAAGCACTTCTGTTTGGATGCACCCGTCCGCTTCGACATCATAACTGCTGTAGGCGAACCGGGAGCATTCAGGATAGAGCACATGAAGGATGCCTTCTATCCACCCATATTTTGATAATTGACAATTGATAAGTGAGAGTTATTTCAATCGTAAATCGTAGATTATAAATTGTAAACCGTAAATACCATCATGGACATAGAAACCGCCCGCGAATATTGCCTCAGCAAAAAGGCCGTCACGGAATGCCTTCCGTTCGACGAATACTCGCTCGTGATGAAAGTCATGGATAAAATGTTTGCACTTATCGACCTGGAAAGCGCCAACAAGATTTGTCTGAAATGCGACCCCGAATATGCACTCGAACTGCGGGAGCACTATGCTGCCATCGAAGGTGCCTATCACTTCAACAAAAAGTACTGGAACCAGGTGTTCCTTGACGGTGACGTCGACGACAAACTGTTGAAGCAACTGATAGACCACTCTATGGAAGAAGTATTGAAGAAGTTCACCAAAAAAAATGCGTACCGAATATGAAGCCCTGCCCTGACACATTCCCGTTCCCGCTGGTAGCATTGGACGAAACGGCATCGACCAACCAATACCTCAGCCAGCTTTGCAACCAGTTGCAAGAATCCGTTGCCGAACTAACAACCGTGACTGCCGAGTTCCAAACCGCCGGTAAAGGCCAGCGCGGCAACACCTGGGAAGCTGAAGAAGGCAAAGAACCTGCTTTTTCAGCTTTGTACTCTACCCTTCTTTTCTGGAAGCCCGCCGACAGTTCATCCTTTCACAAATCGTTTCCCTCGCCATTAAGGAAGAACTGAGCAGATGGTCTGATGAAATCACCATCAAATGGCCGAACGACATTTATTGGAAAGACAAGAAAATCTGCGGTATACTGATAGAGAACGACCTTTCCGGACATCATATCAGGCGCAGCATTGCCGGAATCGGCATCAACATCAACCAGGAAGTCTTCAACAGTGATGCTCCCAACCCCGTCTCACTGAAACAAATCACCGGAAAGGAGCACGACCGTTATGAAATCCTTGCCCATATCCTGAGACGTGTACAAATCTACTACAACAGCCTCCAAATGGAGGACTTCGCCGTCTACTCCGACGAGATATCCACACGGTATGCCCGCTCCCTTTTCCGTCGCCGGGGATTGCACCCTTATGAAGATGCCAACGGCAAGTTCCTTGCCCGGTTGCTGCGTGTAGAGCAAGACGGACGGTTCGTGCTGGAGGATGAAGGAGGAAGTGAACGGGAATATCTGTTCAAGGAAGTGCAATACATTCTGTAAAGGAGATTCATCCCTATCACAAAGTTTATTTTGAAATTCATCTGTCACGCTATCACGTCACAAGGGAGGAACCATCTATGCCAAACAAGTTGCCTATCGCAAACTTTTGGAACTCACCATCGAACAAGCGACACAGACGGAAACCATCCACCGGATGCACTTCCCTCTACAACTATCAACTGCGTGAAAAAGAGAACAACCGGCTGAAAGCGACAACTTAGAGTTGCTCAACCACATCTTGCAACAAAAAGCGATAGAAAACGAGCAAGAGCAGGAGGGCCAAGAGTATCTGCTTGGTTCCAATATATAGCAGAAACTATAAGAACGGGCAAACTTCGCTCGTGGCGAGGCATACATCACCCTGAAGAATGGGAAATACTGAAAGAACTGATGTCTCCTGTCTGCCCCAACTTCTTTGAAAAGCTGCATTCACTGCACAATCCCAACGAAAACGAACTGCACGTATGTATGCTTATCAAGCTCCAATTCCGCCAAACAGACATCGCACGGTTGATGCACCCAAGCCGGAAAGCATTTCTTCCATCCGAAGACGACTTTATCAGAAAGTGACCGGAGAAAAAGGGACACCGGAAATGTGAGAATGAAAATTATGAAATTTCTTTAGCTCTACTTTCTTTTGTTTTGATTACAAAAGTAACAAAATATGCTGGCAAAAAGTGAATTTGTTCTTTTTGCCAGCATCACTTAATTGGTATCTAAAATTCTTAAACGATAGAACCTTCTATGTATAACAACCATTAACTAAAGAGTGAAAAGGCTCCAATAGACCCAACGACGAACACAGCGACAATCACCCATATAAATGAGATAATGAAACCTGCAATGGCGCAGCCGCGCGGACTTTTGAATAAGCCGATGAAACTAAAAAGCGCACCGAGGAACCAGATAATCCACCCAAGAATAGGTATCCACCCAAGAAAGATTCCAAGAATGGCGAATACCAGCCAGTAGTGCCGATACCATTGGATTGCTTACCTGGAACATTTACGTAAACCGACTGTTGCGTAGCATTTGTGTTCTGCTGGAACGGCTGCTGGGCTGTTTGAGGTTGAACCTGAGGTTGTCCTGCTTGCAGGACTGCATTACAATGAGGGCAGGTGGTAGCTTTGTCCGAAACCTGCTTTCCACAATGGGAACAAAAAATGAGTGCCATAATACAAAATATATTAGCGTTAATAAATAAAAAACTATTCTAGGTGAGTATGTTGTTTGGAAACATACAGTACAAGTCCCTTATAATCAACCTTATAAAAGTCTCCTACTTCTCCTAAATAAGGAAACCGTTCACCTTTCTCCGGGTGACGGTTGGTTCCGTCAGCCCACTTGTATGTTTCTGCATCCGACGATGGTGCATACCGTAAACGTAGGTTGACACCATCAATCACTACTTGCCGCGAAGTACCTACGACAGATTTCAATGTGTTGGTCTTATCCTTAAAATAATCGGTCGTATAATAAAATATACCGAAACTTACTAACAGCACCAATACAATACCACCAATAAACCAATAATAAAGCCCTACTCCTTGGGGGAAGGAAAGTTCCTGCTACTTCAACCTCTATAGGAGATGCTGTCTGTGTAATGGATACCGGAGGGATAGATGAAGCGGCAATCGGCGTAGCTGGTACAACGGGACATCCGCATTGCGGACAAACGTATACGGAATCAGCCAGCTCAGCACCACATTCATGGCAATGGCGATTTTTCGTGGCAGATATGGGGCACCCGCGATGTGGGGCACGATGTTACACCGTTAGGGATTTCAGTTCCACATTCACTACAAACAATAAACTGTTCCTCTTCTGCACAACGTTCACTGATGTTACCACACTTCGGACAGAAACATTCCTTTTGATAAGCATCATGTTCAAAATATGTGTTGGCATGAAGTACACTTGAATTTCATTTTCGTACTCATAAATAGTTATTTTTAGTTGTTGAAATACTCAAGGGGTTGTGTCTCGATACGTTCCGGTTCTGTTTTGGTAGAGAATGACTCACCATTCTCCTTATACTCTTTCACCTGATTGGTGCGGGTAACTTTTCGCTTCAACCAATTCCCATGCTCGTCCACTTCCAGATACTCATATCTATCTGTGGTAAGGTAATCTCCGGTTTCATCGTAATCGTGTACACTTTTACTATCAGGAAGAAGGTTCACACCGGTGTAAGTGAATGTTTCTGTGAGGTAAATCATTCTTACCTGACTTTTACGTTCTATGATTCTGTCCTGCTCGTCAAAAAAGATATTCTACAGAACCTTCCATATCGGATTCATTCTTACTCATATCGCTCCGCTTATGGTCGCTGTATGTGATGGTGTAAGAGCCCCAATCGCTTCGGCTGTATTCTGTACGGTTGTCATTGTACTTATAAATCAGGGAATATTCTTCCCCTTTACTGATTTCCAGTATATTCCCAACCTTGTCAAACCGAGTGGTTTCCCCTTCACTATTGGTCAGACTTTCTACGCTCCCATATAGGCCGAGACCTTTACGTGCCGACAAAGGATGAGGAGTTTCAGTTTCTTTATTAACGGGAGCCGCATTCAAAATGCCATCAACATCTGAAGTCTTAAATAGTGCCCCTTCAAAGATGAATCCTCCCTCAACGGGCGAATAATATGCGGTATAAGGCTTTACTTCCTCCATCTCCTCCGGAGTAACGTCTTCCAGCAGTCCCCTAAAGGATTCCAAGTGACGTGTGAAGACAGCCGATTTCCTTCTATCTTTCCATAATAGACCGTTGCCCCTTGGTAGACCGAATTCCAAAGATTTCCATCCTCTGGCACAGAATTATAACCCCTCGCCATAAATACGTTGTTTCCATCCAGTCTGAAAGATAGGGCACCGTATTGTACTCTCTGCTCTGCCAAAGGACAATACGCTTCAAAAGCCTTCTTCGGAATAGAATCATGGGATAGCACTTTGGAAAATTCGCTGTTGACATAGCCCTCTTCACCTGTACGTAACCGAACTTTATACCATCCGTTGACCGAATCTACCAGTTCGCACATTTCTCCACGTTCAACAACCCCTACCAGTTTGCCTTTCCACCGATTCCTTTTTGACGCTAATGTCCGACTTTATTGCAATTACATACGTGTGTTTGGATTCTTTGAGGCAGAAAGAGACTTTTACTTGGGAGAGTCTTTGCAGGCATGAATAACAAAAACGTACCGCATAAAATGAATAGGTGACGTGCATTCATAATATTTAAATAATTAATCTCCCTCAGTCTCTCCCGGGAACCATTCAACATAAAAGCGTGAGACTGCAATGCCACGTTCTGGTTGGAGGTCCTAGGAAAACCTTGTACACGGATATGGTTATAGCAGCCCACGCTATATGCGTGAGAACCACTATGCTATCCTTGTGTACAATTGCGAATTTCCTAGGTTCCCAACCACAAGATAAGCATAACGCTTCTTCAAATTCTAAAATGTCTTGGAGAGAACTCCTCTCTCCAAATGCAAAAATATGAAAAAATGTAGGAAAGCGCAATAACATTTCCTGCATTTTTTATGTTGGCGCATAAATATCTCAAAGACGGATATGCAACGGTGCTCAATATAAAACTCAAAAAAAGAAGCTAGACTTACCAGCTGCTAAATCTGAACAATGACGTCCATCCGGGAATGTTGACAAATTCTCATAGTGGAAGTTTTGAAACCGGGAACGATAAATTCTCTTTCTACACCATCTTTTCCTGGGCGGGAAACAACCGTAAAAAAGGAACTGAATACGGAGAACAGCACTACTCCGGAACAGAAAAATACTACAATACAGAAACCTGAAACTATTTGCGCAATGTCGCCTTTTACATGGGAGGAGACTTTGTGCCTAACCTTAAGAACAACAACAAAACCTACCAGTTCATCACCGCCATGCAGGGGATAAAGCTGCAAGACTGCGAGCAACACCGCCGCTGGGAGTGGGAAGACGTGCAGGCCGAACTTTTCGAAGCCAACATGAAGAACCTGAAACTGCAACAGACACAAGAAGCAGGCAGCATCTTCATCAACGAAATAAAGAACAGGAAGCGGAAAGACGACCATCATCAAATTGCTGTTGGGCTACTACAAGGCATTGGGCGGAGAAATCTCCATCGGCGACACAGATCTCAACCAGTTCAACCTAAAATAGACAAAGAACGGCTGGCAGAGGCTGCCCGGATTGCCAATATAAACGACTACATCATGCGCCTCCCCCTGAAATACAACACTCTGATAGGGCAAGACGGTGTGGGTCTGAGTCAAGGGCAGAAACAACGGATACTGATTGCCCGAGCCGTCTACAAGAATCCGCAGTACATCTTTCTGGACGAAGCCACCAATGCGCTGGATGCCAACAACGAGCGGATAATTGTAGAGAACCTGACGGAGTTCTACAAAGGGAAAACGGTGATCGTGGTGGCCCATCGCCTAAGCACTGTAAAGAACGCCGACCGGATAGTAGTGATAGACAAAGGGAAAATCATAGAAGCCGGAAAGCATCAGGAACTGATAGCCAGCCGGGGAGCTTATTATAATCTTGTGAAGAATCAATTGGAATTGGGCAGTTAGCATATGGAAAGCAAGGATATAGAACTCAGAAGCAAACAGGTACGGAAAATCATCGGGCAGATTCCTCCGCTGCTGGTACGTAGCGGAATCGGCATCATCGGAATAATTATAGCTTTGCTGCTGGCTGTAGCCGCATTTGTCCCCTATCCCGAAACAACGGAATGCGACATCACCCTGACGGACATTCAGCAAGGAGAAGTGTCAGCTACCGGAGAACTGCCGTATGCCTGCATCACACAAGTAAGTACCGGCATGAAAGCAGAAATTGAACTGGAAGGATATACAAGCAAGGAATACGGCTATCTGCAAGGAACTGTCACAACCGTTTCTACACGGATAATCAGCGCAACGGGCACAACTATTTCTGTTTTATACTGTCACTGAAAGAAGTCCCTTTCATGCAGAAAGGCATGAAGGAAAGGCATCCATCACTTGTCGGAGAAGACGCTGCTCGGAAGAATAGGGAGTGAACAGCTATGCCTCGCCAAGCAAGTCTTCCCGCACGACACTCGCTCGACCCGCATGAATAAGCGTTAGAAATCTATTACTTGCGCAATTCCGTATCTCAAAAAGGAGATTGAGCTACTATTAACGCATCTCCGCCTCCATCTTCTTTATTCTTTCCAGCGTATTGCCCGCCTCCATGGAAGGGAATACCTGGAGTACCCGTTGCAGATAGGTCTTTGCCTTGCTATAGCTATTGGTAAGCACGTCCGACAAACCGTTACGATAACGGGCATACTGCATCCGCGTAGGGGAAGTTATCTTCTTAAAGTCATCATCGAGCTTCTTCCTTTCCTTTTCTGCCTGAAGATAGAAATAATTCCCCAAGAAGATATTTGCCTGCAGGTTATCACCGTCGAGCATCAGCACCTTCTCGTAGGTTTTCAGAGCATCCTTCTCTTTTCCCCGCATCATTTCCATCTCGGCACAAGAAACAAGGGCAGGCACATCTTCGGGATGGCGTTGCAAGAACTCCTTATAGAAGAGATAGGCCTTGTCGTAATTCCGCATTTCCTTGTAATGGGCAGCCAGCTCATTGGCCAAACGGGAAGCTACCACAGTGTTCTTGTCAACATTGGCCCAATAGAACATTTCCGCCTGGTCCACACCGGCATCTGCGACTGACGGAACAGACTTACGACATAATCGTCCTTGCCTTCGGACAACGCTTCGGAAACTTTCTGCAACAGTTCACCCGCCGACTGAGCGAAAACAGACAGAGGCAACATCAGAAACAAAGAGAAAAATAAAGTTAAGGATTTCATTTTTAAAGTATATAATAGTTTAACAGCCTGAATCATCTCCATAGAAATTCACCTACAAATTTACACACTTTCACTGCAAACATCAACAAAATATAGTTAATCTTTCCCACTATTTTCCCCTTTTCTGCGTAACTTTGCCAATCTTATGAAATAAGCGTTACCAATGAAGCTCAGAGACAAGCAAATCTTGCAAAATAGCACTGCCTTCCATCGTATCAAACATCACCGTTCCTTTGCTCGGACTGATTGATGTAGCCATTGTCGGACACTTAGGTTCACCGGCCTATATCGGAGCCATTGCCGTAGGCGGGATGCTGTTCAATATCATCTACTGGATTTTCGGTTTCCTGCGCATGGGGACCAGCGGAATGACTTCACAAGCATACGGAAAACGGGATTTGCCGGAAGTTGTACGCCTATTAGTGCGCTCCGTCGGCATAGGGCTGGCTGTCGCGTCCTGCCTCATAGCATTGCAAGTCCCCATCAGACAAGGCGCATTCCTGCTGATTCATCCTACAGACGAGGTCAAAGAGATGGCAACGCTTTATTTCCACATCTGCATCTGGGTGCACCCGCCATGCTGGGACTATACGGGCTCACGGGATGGTTCATCGGCATGCAGAATTCACGCATTCCCATGTATATAGCCATCACACAGAATATAGTCAATATCATTGCCAGCCTCTGCCTGGTCTATCTATGCGGAATGAAAGTCGAAGGAGTTGCCCTGGGGACGCTGATAGCCCAGTACGCCGGTTTCCTGATAGGGCTGATGCTCTGGATACGCAATTATGGAAAGTTGCAGAGATACTGGGAAATTAAAAATTATAAATTGGAAATTAAAGGGGAAGAAAGAAAAGGTATCTGGGAGAAGGAGACAATGCTAAAATTCTTCCAAGTGAACAGGGACATTTTTCTGCGCACCCTTTGCCTGGTGGTGGTTACTCTGTTCTTTACTTCAGCAGGAGCCTCGCAGGGCGAAATCATTTTGGCTGTCAACACGCTGCTGATGCAGCTCTTCACTTTGTTCTCGTATGTAATGGATGGTTTTGCTTACGCAGGCGAGGCCCTGAGCGGCAGATACATAGGCGCACACAACCGGGAAGCCTTTACAGACACCGTCCGACATCTCTTTGGATGGGGAGCGGTAATGGCAGTTCTCTTTACGTTGACCTATGCACTGGGAGGTAATGCCTTCCTCGGGCTATTGACGGATGACAAAGAAGTGATAGCGGTTGCCGACACCTATTTCTACTGGGCGCTTGCCGTTCCTGCCGTTGGTATAGCCGCCTTCATTTGGGACGGCATTTTTATAGGTGCCACAGCCACGCGCGGCATGCTGCTGTCCATGACTGCAGCAGCCGTCAGCTTCTTTGTCTTGTATTATGGCCTACATCCCGTCCTGGCAAACCATGCTTTATGGCTTGCCTTCCTCACCTACCTCCTGATGCGGGGAGCGGTGCAGACGGGGATTGAGTCGGGGAGTCATTAAAAAAGCATTCCCCAGTGAGAAGTAGCCTATTTATTGCGATTTTAAGCGATGAACTTTCAAGGGGAAAAAGCATTATCTTTGTATCGCTATGACTTATACATAACTCAAGTTTCGCAAGTTCAAGAACTTACGAAACTTAAATACATAATTGTTATGACAGACAAGAATATTGTTCAAGAGACATTTCCCGTATTGGGAATGAGCTGTGCATCATGTGCCGCACGGATAGAAAAGACGCTGAACCGGCAGTCCGGTGTCAAGATAGCAGCCGTAAACTACGCTTCGGCAACGGCAACCGTAGAATATGATCCCAAGAACTGTTCTTCCGAGGCATTGCAGCAAGCCGTGCAGGCCGCTGGATATGACTTGCTGATAAATCGGGACGGCAATACGCTCGAAGAAGCGGAAGAGGCCCACAACAAAAAATTCACTACACTGAAACTCCGCACTGTCTGGGCCGTTATTCTATCCTTACCTGTTATCATAATAGGTATGTTTTTCATGGATATGCCCTATGCCAATCCTATCATGTGGACACTATCCACTCCTATTGTATTTTGGCTGGGACGGGGATTCTTCAGCAGTGCCTGGAAACAGTTGAGACATGGCAGCGCCAATATGGATACACTGGTAGCCATCAGCACCGGAACAGCCTATCTGTTCAGTCTGTTCAACATGTTATTTCCGGACTTCTGGCTGTCCAGGGGCATCCACCCGCATGTGTATTTTGAAGCGGCAAGTGTCATCATAGCTTTTATCCTGCTGGGGCGCCTGCTGGAAGAAAAGGCGAAAGGAAACACTTCAACAGCCATCAAGAAGCTGATGGGACTCCAACCCAAGACCGTGACCGTCGTTGGGAATGAGGAACGCATTGTCCCTATTGAGCAGATTCGCCCCGGCGACATCATACTGGTGAAGCCCGGCGAACGGATTGCAGTGGACGGCATCGTGACGGAAGGTTCTTCGTACGTAGACGAAAGTATGCTGAGCGGCGAACCGGTAGCAGTGTCCAAGCAAAAAGATGCCAAAGTCTTCGCAGGTACCATCAACCAGAAGGGGAGTTTCCGCTTCCGGGCAGAGAAAGTCGGCACAGATACACTGCTGGCAAAGATTATACACATGGTGCAAGACGCACAAGGGAGCAAAGCACCGGTACAGCAACTGGTCGACAAGATAGCAGGGATATTCGTGCCTACCATTATCGGCATTGCAGTGCTCGCCTTCATCGTATGGATGATGCTGGACGGAACCGACGGATTCACCCACGGATTATTGGCATTTGTCACAGTGATTATCATCGCCTGCCCGTGTGCGCTGGGGCTAGCCACTCCTACAGCCATCATGGTAGGCATCGGCAAGGGAGCCGAAAGGGGTATCCTGATAAAAGATGCCGAGAGTCTGGAGATTGCCAAAAAAGGTAAATACCGTAGTACTCGACAAAACCGGAACCGTAACCGAAGGAAAACCGGTAGTCAGTAAGCTGGTATGGAATACGCCGACAACTACTCCCAATCCAAGCATTTCCTCAAAAGATGTCTTGCCGGACATTTTCTACAGTCTGGAAAAGTTATCGGAACATCCATTGGCAGACGCCGTAGTGAATCACCTCAAGGAATCGGCTTCCATAGACGACATCCAAGATTTCGAAACCATCACCGGAAAAGGTGTAAAAGGGCGGACACAAGGCCGGATTTACTTTGCCGGAAACCTGAAACTACTGGAAGAGAACCGGATTGCCATCAGCCGGTCTCTTCGGGAAGAAGCCACCCGACTGACAGCGAAAGCACAAACCGTCATCTGGTTTGCCGACGAAGAAAACGCACTGGCAATAGCCGGAATCACGGACCGGATAAAGGAAACTTCCATTCGTGCCGTCGACGAGCTGCGTGCCACCGGTATCGAAGTCCACATGCTGACCGGAGACAATGAAACCACCGCCCGCGAAATTGCCCGCAAAGCAGGTATTGCGCATTATCAAGCGAGCGTACTGCCGCAGGACAAGGCAGCCTTTATCAGCCGGTTACAAGCAGAAGGACGGAAAGTGGCGATGGTGGGCGATGGCATCAACGACAGCGCCGCCCTTGCCCAAGCCGACTTGAGTATCGCTATGGGCGGAGGTAGTGACATCGCCATGGACGTAGCCAAAATGACTATCATCTCCTCCGATTTGACAAAAATTCCGGAAGCCCTCCGGCTGTCCCGTCTGACAGTCCGGACCATCCGGCAGAATCTGTTCTGGGCGTTTATATACAATATAGTAGGTGTGCCCATTGCAGCCGGAATACTCTATCCCATCAACGGCTTCCTGTTGAATCCGATGATAGCCGGCGCAGCCATGGCATTCAGCAGTGTCAGTGTGGTGAGCAACAGCTTGCTGCTAAAACGGAAAAAGATACATGAAAGGGAAGAAAACAAAAAAGTTGAACCATCAACAGAAACAATCATGAAAAAAGAATTCAAGGTAGAAGGTATGATGTGCAACCATTGCCGCATGCACGTAGAGAAAGCATTAAATAGTATGGAGGGTGTACATGCCACCGTAACCCTGAACCCTCCGGTGGCCATCGTAGAGCTTTCAGACGGAGAAAAGACACTCGAAGAATTGCAGAAGGCAGTGACAGAAGAAGCCGGTGACTACACACTGAAGGTATAAGGGTAAAATTCATACGGTTTTCATACAGAAAAGAAAGAGGAAATCAAAGTAAATATCTACCTTTGCACGCTAATCTACAGATAAAGATATGAATGCAAAAGCTAAAGGATATATTTTGGGTTCTATCGCCGCAGCCTCCTACGGTATGAATCCATTGTTTGCCCTCCCGTTGTACAAAGCCGGCATGGATCCGGACTCGGTACTCTTTTTCAGATACCTTTTTGCCATCCCATTGCTGGGTATTATGATAAAAGCGAGAGGGCGGACATTCAAGATACAACGGAAAGAAACATTTCCGCTCATCATCATGGGATTACTCGTAGCCCTCTCCTCACTGACGCTTTTTCTGAGTTATAATTATATGGCCGCCGGCATAGCGTCGACACTGCTGTTCATCTACCCATTATGGTGGCTCTTATTATGGCTATGGTCTTCAAAGAGAAGCTGGCACTGCAAACCATCGTCTGCATGCTGCTTGCACTGGGAGGCATCGGGCTGCTCTATAAAAGTGAGGACGCAGTACGCTGAGCCTGATAGGACATTGCTGGTTTTCGCTTCCTCCTTCCTATGCCATATACATTGTGGGCATCAACCAGACGTCAATTGAAAAATGTAGCTACACTCAAAGTCACCTTCTATGTCCTTCTCTTCGGCTTATCGCTCTTCGTAGCACGCCTGCTCTATTCCGGAGTACTGAACACACCGGACCAGTGGTATCTGTGGGGCAATTTGCTTGCACTGGCTGTCTTTCCCACCGCCATATCCTTCCTCTGCACTACTGGAGCCATCCAATACATCGGCTCCACCCCGACCGCTATTCTCGGTGCATTGGAACCCGTGACAGCCATCTTCTTCGGAATAGCTGTCTTTGGAGAAAGCTTGACTGTCAGAGAAAGCATCGGACTGGTGATGATTATTGTAGCCGTAACGCTCGTCATCGCAGGGGGAAACATTACAGGCCAACTGGTTCGTTTCAGGAAACTGTTTCCAAGACTCCCGATAAAGAGCAAGAAAAACAACTAATTCTATAAACCATCATCAACCATGAAAAAAAATCTCTACCTGCTTTTAGTTCTGTTATTCCCTATCGGCCTACAAGCTCAGTCCGAGGTGATCGTACTCCGTCCGGATGAAGACAAAGCCGAAGTGAACGAAGCTGAATATACCAAAATTTTCCTGGCTGGGACCATTGACATGGGCAAGAGCATAGACTGGCAAAAGGCAACCTGCGAGTCGTCGAGCACGTCCCGAAGGCAAATATCTCCTATACAACCCCCGAAGGGACAAGGGGTTGAGCGGTGAAATGTCCGACTTTGAACATCAAGTGAACTGGGAACTGGAACATCTGGAAAAAGCCGACCTGATAATCATGAATATCCTGGCAAGCAGTAAGTCTCCCATCACTCTGCTGGAGATGGGGCTGCACATGCGTTCCGGCAAACTGCACGTCATCTGCGAGCCCGGCTTCTACCGCTACGACAATGTGCGAATTACTTGTAACCATTATGGTATTCCGTTATATCACAGCATGGACGAGTTCCTAAAGACAATACGTTAGGCAACTATCCTACCTCATTCTGCAGCACTTTTCAGTTTTATTCTTTATCTTTGCTGCAAAGAAATATAACAAAACTATATATTATGACAACCTATAAAAGAATCTTATTGAAGCTCAGCGGCGAGAGCCTGATGGGTGAAAAGCAATACGGCATTGACGAAAAACGCCTTGCCGAGTACGCAGCTCAAATCAAAGAAATCCACGAATTGGGAGTACAAATAGGCATCGTGATAGGCGGTGGAAACATTTTTCGCGGATTGAACGGTGCCCACAAAGGATTCGACCGCGTGAAAGGCGACCAGATGGGAATGCTGGCAACCGTCATCAACAGCCTTGCCCTCAGTTCAGCTCTGGCAGCTACCGGCGTGAAGGTCCGCGTGCTGACTGCCGTACGTATGGAACCCATCGGTGAATTCTACAATAAATGGCGTGCCATCGAATGTATGGAAGCAGGCGAAGTAGTCATCATGTCCGCCGGTACAGGCAATCCGTTCTTCACTACCGATACCGGTTCCAGTCTGCGCGGCATCGAGATTGAGGCAGATGTCATGTTGAAAGGTACCCGTGTGATGGCATCTATACCGCCGATCCGGAGAAGGACCCGACAGCACGAAATTCCACGACATCACTTACGACGAAGTACTGAAGCGCGGTCTGAAAGTGATGGACCTCACCGCCACCTGCATGTGCAAGGAGAACAACCTACCCATCATCGTTTTTGACATGGATACAGTGGGGAATCTGAAAAGAGTGATGCAAGGAGAAGAAATCGGTACACTGGTACATAATTGAATTAAAAACGGAAAACGAAGAATTGAGAATAAAAAAATGAATGTTATTTAATTCTTAATTCTCAATTCCCGATTTAATAATTATATTTGCAAAGTTTCAAATTAAAGCTATTCCAAAAACGAAAATAATATGAGAGACGTAAAAGACATCTTAGACGAAGCGCAAGAAAGTATGGACATGGCCATCATGTATCTGGACGAGGCATTGGCTCATATCCGCGCCGGAAAAGCTGATATCCGTTTGCTGGATGGTATCCGTGTGGATTCTTACGGAAGTATGGTTCCTATCAACAATGTGGCAGCCGTAACCACTCCGGACGCACGCAGCATTGCCATCAAGCCATGGGATAAGAGCATGTTCCGCGTCATTGAAAAGGCCATCATTGACTCCAGTCTCGGCATCATGCCCGAAAACAACGGTGAAATTATCCGTATCGGCATCCCACCGCTGACGGAAGAACGCCGGAAGCAGCTTGCCAAACAATGCAAGGGAGAAGGAGAAACAGCCAAAGTAAGTGTACGTAATGCACGCCGTGATGCCATCGACGCCTTGAAGAAATCCGTAAAGGACGGACTGGCAGAAGACGCCCAGAAAGGCGGTGAAGAAAAGCTGCAGAAGATTCACGACAAGTTCATCAAGCGGATTGATGACATGCTGGCTGCAAAGGATAAAGAAATCATGACCGTTTAATGAATTGATAATTGATGATTGACAGTTGATAATTATCATGTGTAATAATACCTATAGTTAATTATCCAGCAATCAATTATCAATTATCAATTATCAATTATCAATTATCAATTATCAATTATCAATTATTTTGAGGGGACTCGTTATAAAAAACACCGGAAGCTGGTACTTGGTACGGACTGAGACGGAAGGGAGATTGAATGTAAAATCAAAGGGAACTTCCGGTTGAAAGGCATACGAAGCACCAATCCCGTGGCTGTAGGCGATTACGTGAACATCATACTGAACCAGGAAGGTACGGCCTTTATCAGCGAGATAGAGGACCGGAAGAATTACATCATCCGCCGTGCTCCAACCTTTCCAAGCAATCACATATTCTTGCCGCCAACCTCGACCAGTGCATGCTCATAGTGACGGTGAACTATCCCGAAACCTCCACCACATTTATAGACCGTTTTCTCGCCTCTGCCGAGGCATACCGTGTTCCCGTCAAGATTATATTCAACAAAGTGGATGCCTACAACGAAGAGGAACTGCACTATCTGAACAGTCTCATCAACCTTTATACCACCATCGGTTATCCATGTTTCAAGGTTTCTGCCAAAAAAGAGGAAGGCATCGATATTATCGAGGAAGAGCTCAAAGGACGTATAACCCTCTTTTCCGGACATTCCGGAGTAGGGAAATCGACACTCATCAAGGCAATACTGCCCGATATAGAGATTAAAACCGGAGAGATATCCACCTATCATAATAAAGGTATGCACACCACTACCTTCTCAGAAATGTTCCCGGTTCCCGGTGACGGATATATCATTGACACTCCGGGCATCAAAGGTTTCGGAACATTCGATATGGAAGAAGAAGAAATAGGCCACTATTTCCCGGAAATATTCAAGGTATCTGCCAACTGCCGTTACGGCAACTGTACCCACCGCCACGAACCCGAATGCGCTGTACGCGAGGCTGTCGAGAAGCACTATATCAGCGAATCCCGTTACGCTTCTTATCTGAATATGCTGGAGGACAAGGAGGAGGGAAAATACCGGGCTGCTTACTGATTTGTCATTTTATCACCTTTCCAATCCATATTCTTACACTTTTTAACTCTTTATCTTTTAAACTATTCTCTTTTCCCGTAGTCTAATCTAAGGCTGATTTTATTACTACTAATACTACAACATGAATAAGAGAGTTAAATGGGGCATCATTATCGTGATTGGTGCCGGACTGATTGGAGGAGGAATCTACTCCCAATTACCTAAAGAGAATGAAGAATTAGCCGCTGCAGACAAGGTGATGACCGGTCAACGTAGCGGTAAGAAAATTCTAAACGTAAACGCAAAAATAATCAAACCGCAACTGCTGAAGGATGAAATACAAATCAGCGGCAGCCTGCTGCCGGATGAGGAAGTGGACCTTTCTTTCGAGACATCCGGCAAAATCATAGAGATAAATTTTGAAGAAGGCAGCTTCGTCAAGAAAGGACAATTACTTGCCAAAGTTAATGACCGGCCGCTGCAAGCACAATTGCAACGCCTCGTCTCCCAATTAAAGTTGGCGGAAGACCGCGTGTTTCGCCAGAACGCCTGCTGGAAAGGGATGCGGTCAGTAAAGAAGCCTACGAACAAGTAAAGACCGAGCTGGCCACCCTGAATGCCGACATTGACTTGATAGAATCGAACATCGCACAAACCGAGCTGCGTGCTCCTTTCGACGGTGTCATCGGTCTGCGCCAAGTCAGTGTGGGTACTTACGCTTCCCCTACAACCATTGTAGCCAAACTCACCAAGATTTCGCCGTTGAAGGTGGAATTTGCCGTACCCGAGCGGTATGCCAATGACGTAAAGACCGGCGCCGGACTGGACTTCACTCTCGAAGGAAAGCTAAACACCTTCCACGCCACGGTTAGCACGCGAATCAAAGATAGACCCTACTACCCATACCCTGACAATCCGTGCACTTTATCCCAATGCCAACGGAGCTGTGCTTCCGGGCCGCTATGCCAGCATCAAGCTGAACAAGGATGAAATTCAGGACGCCCTTGCCGTACCGTCCGAAGCCATTGTACCGGAAATGGGAAAAGACAAGATATTCCTCTATAAGTCGGGAAAAGCCCAGCCGGTAGAGATTACTACGGGAATCCGTACGGAAGCGGAAGTACAAGTATTGCAAGGCTTGCAGGCAGGAGATACCATCATCACCTCGGGAACCCTGCAACTCCGTACCGGACTACCGGTAACACTGGACAATATCAATTGACAACTGTCAATTATCAACCGTTAATTATCAATTGTAAAGAATGAATATATCCGAATTAAGTATACGGCGACCGGTACTCTCGACAGTACTTACCCTGATAATCCTGCTGTTTGGCTTCATCGGCTACAATTATCTGGGTGTACGCGAGTACCCGTCTGTAGACAATCCCATCATATCAGTATCCTGCTCCTATCCGGGTGCCAACGCCGATGTCATCGAGAACCAGATAACGGAGCCTCTGGAGCAGAACATCAACGGTATTCCCGGCATACGCTCCCTCTCCAGTGTCAGCCAGCAAGGTTCATCACGCATTACAGTAGAGTTTGAGCTTTCCGTTGACCTGGAAACCGCCGCCAACGACGTACGTGATAAAGTGTCGCGTGCACAGCGCTATCTGCCTCGTGACTGTGACCCGCCTACCGTATCAAAAGCCGATGCGGACGCCACCCCTATCCTGATGGTTGCCCTCCAAAGTGACAAACGTTCCCTACTGGAGCTCAGTGAAATAGCCGACCTGACTGTCAAGGAGCAGCTTCAGACTATTTCAGATGTAAGTAGTGTAAGCATCTGGGGAGAAAAGCGCTATTCCATGCGGCTTTGGCTGGACCCCATCAAGATGTCCGGCTATGGAATCACTCCCCTGGATGTAAAGAATGCGGTGGACAACGAAAACGTAGAGCTCCCTTCCGGAAGTATCGAAGGAAACACTACCGAGCTCACCATCCGTACGTTGGGTCTGATGCATACAGCCGAAGAGTTCAACAATCTTATCCTGAAGGAAGACGGTAACCGTATTGTCCGCTTCAGCGACATTGGACGTGCCGAACTGGGACCAGCCGACATCAAAAGTTATATGAAGATGAACGGTGTGCCCATGGTAGGTGTCGTAGTAATTCCGCAGCCGGGTGCCAACCACATTGAAATAGCCAACGCCGTATATGACCGCATGGAGAAGATGAAGAAAGACCTTCCCGAAGATGTTCATTACAACTACGGTTTTGACAATACCAAGTTTATCCGCGCTTCTATCGACGAGGTGAAGCAGACGGTGTATGAGGCCTTTGTACTGGTTATCATCATCATTTTCCTCTTCTTGCGCGATTGGCGTGTGACGCTTGTGCCATGTATTGTAATCCCCGTTTCGCTGATTGGAGCTTTCTTCGTCATGTATCTGGCCGGTTTCTCCATCAATGTGCTCTCCATGCTTGCCGTGGTGCTTGCCGTGGGCTTGGTGGTGGACGACGCATCGTGATGACGGAGAACATTTATGTCCGCATCGAGAAAGGGATGCCACCGAAAGAAGCCGGCATAGAAGGAGCCAAGGAGATTTTCTTTGCCGTCATCTCCACTACCATTACGCTGGTGGCGGTATTCTTCCCTATTGTATTCATGGACGGTACGACAGGACGACTGTTCCGCGAATTCAGTATCGTGGTCTCCGGTTCGGTGATTATCTCCTCCTTCGCCGCATTGACTTTTACGCCGATGCTTGCCACCAAACTTTTAATCAAAAGGGAACAGCAGAGCTGGTTCTATCGCAAGACCGAACCTTTCTTCGAAGGGATGAACCGGGTATACAGCCAGTCACTGGCTGCCTTCCTGAAACGGCGCTGGATTGCCTTGCCCTTCACCATCGTCACCATCCTGCTTATCGGAGTCCTTTGGAATACTATCCCGGCTGAAATGGCGCCATTGGAGGACCGTTCGCAAATCAGTATCAATACAATGGGTGCCGAAGGAGTGACTTACGAATATATCCGCGACTATACCGAAGACATCAATCATCTGGTGGACTCCATTATCCCGGATGCAGAAGCGGTCACGGCGCGTGTGTCCAGTGGTAGCGGTAACGTACGTATCACACTGAAAGACATGAAAGACCGTGACTATACCCAGATGGAGGTTGCCGAAAAGTTGTCGAAGGCAGTGCAGAAAAAGACCATGGCACGCTCTTTCGTACAGCAGTCCTCCTCATTCGGAGGACGGCGCGGCGGTATGCCCGTGCAGTATGTATTGCAGGCAACCAATATCGAGAAATTGCAGGAGGTGCTCCCCAAGTTCATGACGAAGGTCTACGAAAATCCGGTATTCCAGATGGCAGACGTAAACCTGAAGTTCAGCAAGCCTGAAGCGCGCATCAACATCAACCGTGACAAGGCGAGCATCATGGGCGTAAGCACCAAGAACATTGCCCAAACCCTGCAATACGGCTTGAGCGGACAGCGCATGGGCTACTTCTACATGAACGGAAAGCAATACGAGATATTAGGCGAAATCAACCGCCAGCAACGCAACAAGCCCGCCGACCTGAAAGGCATCTATATCCGAAGCGACAACGGGAACATGGTACAGCTGGACAACCTGATTGAGCTTACCGGCGGCATCGCACCTCCGAAACTGTACCGTTACAACCGTTTCGTTTCTGCCACCATCTCCGCGGGACTGGCGGACGGCAAGACCATCGGACAAGGTCTGGATGAAATGGACAAGATTGCCAAGGAGACGCTGGACGAGACCTTCCGCACCGCACTGACCGGAGACTCCAAAGAGTATAGGGAGAGTTCCTCCAGTCTGATGTTCGCCTTCATTCTGGCCATCGTGCTGATTTACCTGATTCTGGCCGCCCAGTTCGAAAGCTTCAAGGACCCGCTGATTATCATGTTGACGGTGCCTCTCGCCATTGCCGGCGCACTGGTGTTCATGTATTTCGGGGGGATTACGATGAATATATTCAGCCAGATTGGTATTATCATGCTGATTGGTCTGGTGGCAAAGAACGGTATCCTGATTGTGGAATTTGCCAATCAGAAGCAGGAAGCGGGTGAAGACAAGATGCGAGCCATCAAGGACGCCTCCCTGCAACGTCTGCGCCCCATCCTGATGACGAGTGCTTCCACCATCCTGGGACTGATACCGCTTGCCTACGCCACCGGCGAAGGCTGCAACCAGCGCATCGCCATGGTACTGCCGTCGTAGGCGGCATGCTCATCTCCACACTACTGACGATGTACATCGTGCCTGCCATATATAGTTATGTATCAACGAACCGAAGTAAACTGAAGACCGAATGAAACGCATTGTTTTAATTTTCATAGCCACTGCCTGCACAGCGCTGGGCCTTTATGCACAGCCTGCGCCTACCTACACCTTGAAGTCCTGCCTGGAGCAGGGATTGCTGAACAACTACTCCCTGCGCATTGTCCGCAATGAAGAGCAGGTCAGCAAGAACAACGCCACACTGGGCAATGCGGGCTACCTGCCCACACTGGACCTCTCCGCCGGCTACAAGGGAACCATAGACAATACCGAGACCAAAGCCCGAGCCACCGGAGAGACAACCAAGGACAACGGAGTGTTTGACCAAACTCTCGATGCAGGCATCAACCTGAACTGGACCATCTTCGACGGTTTCAACATTACCGCCAACTACCAACGGCTCAAGGAGCTGGAACGCCAAGGCGAGACCAATACGCGCATCGCCATCGAGGACCTGATAGCCAACATAGCCGCCGAATACTATAACTATGTGCAGCAGAAAATCCGCTTGAAGAACTTCCGTTATGCCGTATCGCTATCCAAAGAGCGCCTGCGCATTGTGGAAGAGCGTTACCACATCGGTAACTTCTCGCGCCTGGACTACCAGCAGGCCAAAGTGGACTTCAATGCCGACAGTGCCCAATACATGAAACAGCAGGAACTGCTGCACACCTCACGTATCCAGCTGAACGAACTCATGGCAAACAAAGATGTAGACCAGCCGTTTATCATACAAGACAGCCTCATCAACGTGACCGCCTCCCTGAACTTCGAGGAGCTGTGGAACGCCACCCTCGCCATCAACGCCTCACTGCTACGTGCCGAACAGAACAATACCCTGGCCCGTCTGGACTACAAGAAAGTCTGCTCGCGCGACTACCCATACGTGAAGATGAACGGCGGATACGGCTACACCCTCAACAAGTATGACATCTCTGCCAACAGCCGCCGCAGCAACCTCGGTCTGAACTTCGGCGTCACGGTCGGCTTCAATCTGTTCGACGGCAACCGGCGCCGCGAACGCAAGAATGCCCGCATTGCCGTGCAGAACGCTCGCCTGGAACGGGAGCAACTGGAGCAAGCCCTGCGCGCCGACCTCAGCAACCTATGGCAGGCCTACCAAACAACCTGCAAATGCTGAACCTTGAACGCCAGAACTTGTCGCTGCCAAGGAGAACCACGAGATTGCCATGGAACGATATATGCTGGGCAACCTCTCGGGAATCGAAGATGCGCGAAGCCCCAAAAGAGTCTGCTGGATGCAGAAGAACGTATTCTCTCCGCAGAATATGATACCAAATTATGTGAAATCTCCCTACTGCAAATCAGTGGAAAAGTAGCGCGCTATATGGAATAAGCAATATAATCCGTACCTTTGCGCCCGATTTATCAGAATTGAAGCATAATGGGATTATTCATCAGAAAGCCATTCGAGGCACTGCAAGCGGAGGCTAATGCCTCCGGAAAGAAAACATTGAAACGTGTACTTGGTCCGTGGAGCCTTGTTGCCCTGGGCGTGGGAGTCATCATCGGAGCGGGTCTATTCTCCATCACCGGAACGGTGGCGGCAGGCTATACGGGACCGGCCATCACACTGTCCTTTGCCATTGCCGCACTGGGATGCTGCTTCGCCGGACTGTGTTATGCGGAATTTGCGTCCATGATACCCGTAGCCGGCAGCGCATACACCTACTCGTATGCCACGATGGGCGAACTCATCGCCTGGATTATCGGGTGGGACCTGGTATTGGAATACACCGTAGCCGCAACCACAGTAAGCATCAGTTGGAGCCGCTATCTGGTCGTCTTTCTCGAGGGACTGGACATACATCTACCGCAAGCCCTCACCGCCTGTCCCTGGGATGGCGGAGTCGTAAATATCCCCGCCTTCCTTATCGTCGTGCTGATGAGCCTCTTCCTGATACGGGGTACGGAAGGCAGCTCCATCTTCAACGGCTTCATTGTATTCCTGAAGGTTTCCGTCATACTGATTTTTGTCATACTCGGCTGGAAATACATCAATACCGACAACTATACACCTTACATCCCTGCCAATACGGGCGTGCTGGGCGAATATGGCTTCTCCGGCATCCTGCGAGGGGCGGCCATCGTATTCTTCGCCTTCCTCGGGTTCGACGCTGTGAGCACAGCCGCCCAAGAGACGAAGAACCCGAAGCGGAACATGCCTATCGGCATTCTGGTCTCCCTGCTGGTATGCACCGTGCTCTATATGGTTTTTGCCCACGTCATGACGGGAGTGGCACACTACACCGCCTTCAGCGGACAGCAAGGCATTGCTCCCGTTGCCATAGCCATAGAGCACATGGGGCAGGCTGATGCTGCAGGTATCATCCAGCCGGACTATCCCTGGCTGAACCGTGCCATCGTGCTGTCCATTCTGTTCGGATATTGCTCCGTCATCATGGTGACACTGCTGGGACAGAGCCGCGTATTCCTAAGCATGAGCCATGACGGGCTGCTGCCTCCTTTCTTCTCGCATATCAACGAAAAGTTCCGTACTCCGGCACGCAGCAACCTGCTCTTCATGGTACTTGTGGGCCTGCTGGCAGCTTTTGTACCCGCACGGCTGGCCGGAGAGATGACAAGCATCGGCACGCTGATGGCCTTCACGCTGGTCTGTGCCGCTGTACTGGTAGTACGCAGAACCATGCCTGACGTGCCCCGTTCCTTTAAAACCCCACTTGTTCCACTTATCCCCATACTGTATTCTTACTTGCCTTTGCATGATGTTGTTCCTTCCTGCCGATACATGGATACGCCTGGTGCTGTGGATGCTCATCGGCCTGGACATCTACGTGGGCTACGGCATGAAGCACAGTAAGCTGGAGCATGGAGGCGCCACCCGCCACGGCAGGTGGCCTTGAACATGATTGGACTTATCCTTGCCGTTCTTTGTGTCATCACCGGACTGTGGCACCAACAGACTGTGGGATGGGGAGAAAGCAAAGTGCTGCTGATTATCTCGTTTGTTTTCGCATTCACGCACTGCGCTTACTATATGTGGAGAATCTGGAGGAAATAATAAGCCCTAAATCTCCTCCTTTAAAGATAAACAATCTTTCATCCAAACTACCCCAGCACCCACTTGGTCCGCTTCCCGAAACAACGGTATGCCATTGCCACCAGAAACCAGGAAGTACAGAAAGCGACGACTGCGGCACAAGGTATCTGAAGATAGATAGGAACATGGATAGCACGCATCAAGACTACGCTCGGTCCGGTAAAGAAATAGTGTATCATATAGACTCCAAAACCACAGAGCGTCAAGTTTGCCAATGCTTTCTTGATGCGCTCCGAACGGAAATTGGCCCGCTTGCAAAGCATAAACACGGGGATGGTCATCATTACTACATTCAGCGAACAGTAGGTGAAGAAGAGTTCGAGCATCTCATCCGTAAAATCCGGCAAGGAGGTCATACGACGGAAACCAAGGAATGTCACGACATAGCCAATGGCAAACATGGGAATGCCGATGCCACAGAGTTGCCGGCCCGTCCAGTTATGGTTCCTCAGATAATGGCCCAACAACAGGTAGCCGTTAAAACCGGCAAAGTAATACAGCATACCGAACGAGTTCCACGAGCAAGTCCCCCAAAGGTACGGAGCGGCAAACTCGGTATAATAAGGCAGCAGCAGTGTCACTCCCCATGCTGCAAGAAACCATAGTTTGGCACGTTCCGAGGCCTTCTCCACCCATGCCGAGAATATCGAAGATAGAGATAAAGCCCTATCAGCAGATAGATATACCACATGTGTACATCCAATAGAGAGAAATTAAAAGGCATTTCTGCAATATATCCCAGGCTCACTGCCAGAGACTGGCGCATCACTTCCTCACCCGAATAAGGGAAGAAATCCAGAATCACTTTCGGATCCACTCCCAGCAGTCCCGTTATCCAGGGGAACAGATTGTAAATCACAGACCAGATGAGGAAAGGAAAGAATACGCGGGGGATACGTTTCTTGTAGAATGCCGAGGCGTCACCCCGTACCGGCAACAGCAATGCACCGGTAATCATTACAAAAAGCGGTACGCAAGGACGGAGCGCCGCACCGTAGACAGCTCCCCAGAACTTGATGTCAACAATGTCGGGCGATGTGCCCGGATAGAAGTTAAAAGGGTCTGTGCAATGGCAGCAAACTACTGTAAACATTGCAACAAGGCGTACCACATCCAGCCATACGATGTGTTGTGCCGGAGTTTGTCGTGTAAGAGTTGGTTCCATGTTTTATTAAATTGGTTGTTTGGAGGGTTAAAGATAAAGAAGTTAACCGAGAAATGAAAAGGAGAATGTAACAAAAATACGACAACAAACGAGTTTCAGTTTTATTCTCCTATAGAGAACAATCTGTTTTATCAAGGCAGAACAGAGTGTTCCAATAGGGAAGAACAATTTGTTCCAACATAAAAGAACAGTTTGTTTCAATAGGAAGAAACAATTTGTTTCAACATAAAGGAACAGTTTGTTTTGCTTGATGAAACAGAGTGTTCTATGCCGCGAAACACTTTGTTTTCCTCTACAAAACAAAAAAGCCGTAACAAGATTTTCTCCGTTACGGCTTTCCTTATATTATGCCTTTCTAAAAGGCTTCTGTTTTACTTGCTGCAATTCCAGGGCTTCAGTTGCTTGAAGAAGTCGTTGCCCTTATCGTCCACCAGGATAAATGCAGGGAAGTTCTCCACCTCAATCTTCCAGATAGCTTCCATACCGAGCTCGGGATATTCCACGCACTCAATGCTCTTGATGTTGTTCTGTGCCAAGATAGCGGCAGGACCACCGATAGAGCCCAGGTAGAAACCGCCATACTTTTGGCAGGCATCTGTCACTTGCTGGCTGCGGTTACCTTTGGCAAGCATAATCATGCTGCGCCGTGGCTTTGGAAGAGGTCTACATACGGTCCATACGTCCGGCAGTAGTCGGGCCCATGGAGCCGCAAGCCATGCCTTGAGGAGTCTTGGCAGGACCGGCGTAGTAGATGGGATGGTCTTTGATGTACTGCGGCAGGTCTTCGCCACGGTCCAGACGTTCTTTCAGCTTGGCGTGTGCGATGTCACGGCCTACGATGATGGTTCCATTCAGAGACAAACGGGTGGAAACCGGATACTTGGTCAGTTCCTTCAGAATATCGGCCATCGGCTGGTTCAAGTCAATCTTCACCACGTCGCCTTCACCGGCCTTACGGAGTTCTTCGGGAATCAGTTCACCCGGGTTGCTGTCGAGCTTTTCAATCCAGATACCTTCTTTATTGATTTTACACTTGATGTTACGGTCGGCAGAGCAGGAAACACCCAGACCCACGGGGCAGGACGCACCGTGACGCGGCAGGCGGATGATGCGGATGTCGTGAGCCAGATACTTGCCGCCGAACTGGGCACCGAGGCCAATCTTATGAGCTTCTTCCAGTACCAGCTTCTCCAGTTCCACATCGCGGAAAGCGCGGCCGAATTCATTGCCGGTAGTGGGTAGGTTATCGTAGAAGTGAGTGGAAGCCAGTTTCACAGTCAGCAAGTTCTTTTCGGCAGAGGTACCGCCAATAACGAATGCGATGTGATAGGGAGGACAAGCTGCCGTACCCAAAGTCTTGATTTTTGAGATAAGGAAGGGAACCAATGTTTCGGGGTTGAGGATAGCCTTTGTCTCCTGGTAGAGATAAGTCTTGTTGGCAGAGCCACCACCCTTGGTTACGCAGAGGAACTCGTACTCCATACCTTCCGTAGCTTCAATGTCAATCTGTGCGGGGAGGTTGCACTTCGTATTCACCTCATCGTACATGGTGAGGGGAGCGTTCTGAGAATAACGCAGATTCTCTTCGGTATAAGTCTTGTAAACACCCAGTGAGAGAGCTTCTTCGTCACAGTAGCCGGTCCATACCTGCTGTCCCTTCTCACCATGGATGATTGCCGTACCCGTATCCTGGCAGAAAGGAAGTACCCCCTTGGATGCTACCTCGGCATTGCGCAGGAAGGTGAGTGCCACGTATTTATCGTTGTCGCTTGCCTCGGGGTCACTCAGAATCTTAGCAACCTGCTCGTTGTGCGAACGACGCAACATGAACGATACATCACGGAAAGCCGCATTGGCCATTGCCGTCAAACCTTCTTTTTCAATCTTCAAGATAGGTTTTCCTTCAAACTCGCTTACTGACACGTAATCTTTCGTAAGCAGATAATACTCAGTAGTATCTTTTCCCTTCTCGAACATGGGTTGATACTTGAACGGAGGTGTTGTTGCCATAATTACTCGTATATTTAATGTTTAAAAGTGATTCGGGTAGCAAAGACAGCACAAAACCGCCTTTTACCGAGCAAAGGTAAAAACTATTATTGAAATAATTCTTTAATTAGAGTAAAAACGCAACAAATCATAATTAATTTTCTGATACCCGCTGCATCCGCCCTATCAGTTCATCGCCCAGCCGCCGTCTTCACCTCAATGTGTTTCAGTACAGCCATTACAAACGGATTGCTTTCAAAAATCGCCGCGTACCTGCTCAAAGTCGAGTTCCTTTTCCAAGCGTGAGCCATCGGCTCCAAAGCCCGTCATGGAAGCCAGTGAAAATTCTTTCTTGGCATCCTCATACACCATGCGGTCGAGGCCAACTACTGCTTCTTTCCATTTTTCGACAATATGTATGACGTCTTCCGCCGTCATACCTTCCGGCCTGATACCATAGAACTCTTCCAGCTTCTCATACGCCCAGGTCCATTCGTAGGTGTAGTAGTTGCTGTGCATCTTCTCAAACTCGGCATTGATAGACTTCAAGCGATTGACTTTGCCGGACTCAATACCGTCTATCAGCGCATCTATCTCACTCTTTGGGGCTATCAATCCGGAAATATCCACCCATTCGCCGCTGCCAATGACCGTATCGGGCTTCAAACGGGCACGTATTTCTTCATTGCTCCGGAAGTCAATGCCTTCCAAGCGCTTGATGACAGAGTTTCCGAGAAACTTATGAATGGCTATTTCATAGAAGCGGATGCCTTTCACCAAAGCCGAGTTACGTATCTTCGCGCTATGGAAAGAATAGATGTCCGAAAGCTCGCCACTGGCATGACGCAGATTCTGCAACGTTTCCCGTCCCTTGAACATTTTCTGCACCGTGTAGGGGCTGAGAAGATTATAGTTGATGTAATCCAGTTTGTTCGGTCGGTACGCCCGTCACGTTTCGGCCACTTCTGGGCATCGCGGATGGTACCCACACTACGCAGGTTGACACCGGGCACGAGATAAGTCGTATTATTCTGCTCTATCAAGTAAGAGAACGGCAGGTTCGAAGTATCAGAATGGTTGACATGGCGCCCCATTACCAAGGAGAACGCTCCCACCCTTGCAGGCCACAAGATGTACGAATCGGAAGTCGTCTTGGCACCACGCTCCAAAGTGCCTTGATGGATAGGCCCTAACTTATACATATGGTTGCTCTGATTGGACCCCGAACCGGCATTCATAAAGGAAAACATACCGGCAATCAGCAACGTGGATTTATGGTGTGTCACCGTATAAGGTCCGGCAAAAATAGCGCACGCCTCCCCGTTCTCTCCCTGGCAGTTGCTGAAAAACAAAGAATCCGAAGCAGAGTAGTTGTGTCCCAACTTGCATGCCTGCCCCACGAAGCAGCGGCTCAGCATAGCTCCGTCATCTACATGAGACCCGGTAGAGATGATAAAATCATCGCAAATCACCCCATGCCCAATGTGTACCGGCGCCACCTCGTTGCTGTTGATGCTTCCGTTATACAGACGGCATGTACCACAGATGCGGCAATAATCACCGATGCGCACATTCTTTATGGAACCGGTGTTCAATATCATTACATGGTTCCCGATGCTTCCTACAGCAGAAGCATGTTTGTTGGAATAAAAATCCGTGATTTCCTTCATCCGTGTAATCAGTTCCGGACGATGGCGGTAAAGCGCCAGAATATAGGCTTGGTGTGCGGAGAGTTTATCATTAATCAGCACCTCACGGCCTCCCGTCTCATTCAGGACAGACACTTCTACCCCGTTACCGAACTTCGACACACCGTCTACCAGAATAATATCCACATTCTCAATAAAAGTATCATGCCCTATTTCATAATTGGCAATATAGTTCTGGATATTCTCAATGCAACAGTTATCTCCCACCGTTACATTATGCAGCGTCACATGCCGCAAACCGGAATGCTTCCTGATTCCTCCCGGCAACATAAATTCTGAATGGAACACTCCCAAACGCACCTCACCCGAAAAACGGGTATGATGCACAAATTCCGTTGAGAACTCTTCTGCAACAGCTACTTTTCCCCAATCATCAGCCAGACATGACTGGCTCTTCAACCGGAGAATTTCATCTTCGGTCAGTCTTCTGTAATTCATCCTTATAACGAGTTATGAATTATGAGTTATAAGTTATTGCCTTTGCCGGCACTACCGATTCAAACCGCTGCCAGCAAATAACTCATAACTTATCACTCATAACTAAAATTAAACTTCTTCTTCGTAGGTCTGATAAAGAAAGTCATTATAGGGGTACTTCTGCACGTGCAATTCCTTCACACGCTGATAAACCACACTCTTCAGTTCCTCCATATTGATTTTTTCGCGGGCAGAAATAAAGAGGCAGTTATCCTCCATCTTAGCCATCCACGTCTTCATCAGTTCTTCGAGTGTCAAGTTTTCCTTGGTTCTGGGGGTAAGGTCGTCAGCCGCTTTCTCTATATAGGTATAAGCGTCTATCTTATTGAATACAAGAATCATAGGCTTACCGGCGGCACCGATATCTGCCAACGTCTTGTTCACAACTTCTATCTGTTCTTCAAAATCCGGATGAGAGATGTCTACGATATGCAACAGCAAGTCTGCCTCGCGTACCTCGTCCAGAGTAGACTTGAAGGAGTCTACCAAATCCGTCGGCAATTTACGGATAAAGCCACTGTATCAGAAAGCAGGAACGGCAGGTTCTCAATAATCACCTTACGCACCGTAGTATCCAACGTGGCAAACAACTTGTTCTCGGCAAAGACTTCACTTTTCGAAAGCAAAGTCATCAATGTGGATTTTCCTACATTGGTATATCCCACCAATGCCACACGAATCAAGCGTCCGCGGTTCTTCCGCTGGGTAGACTTCTGCTTGTCAATCTCAGCCAAGCGTTCCTTCAATAATGACATACGGTTCAAAATGATACGGCGGTCCATTTCCAGCTGCGTTTCACCCGGACCGCGAAGTCCCACGGAACCTTTACCTCCACCGGCACCGGAGCCACCACCCTGGCGTTCCAAGTGGGTCCACAAACGTTGCAGACGAGGAAGCATATACTTGTATTGAGCCAGCTCCACCTGCGTTTTTGCATTGGCAGTCTGGGCACGCATGGCAAAAATATCGAGAATGAGCGAAGTACGGTCCAATATCTTAATCTTCAGCTCCGCTTCAATGTTACGTATCTGCTTGGCAGAAAGTTCATCATCAAAAATCACCATGCCGACTTCACGTTCGGCTTCTTCTTCATTCCGGATATACTCTCTGATTTCTTCCAGCTTGCCCTTGCCGACGTAGGTCACGGAATGCGCCTGGTCCAGCTTTTGGGTAAACCGCTTTACTACTTCCGCCCCGCTGTCCTCAGCCAAGAATGCAAGCTCGTCTAGGTATTCGTTGGTCTTACGCTCATCCTGAGTCTTCGTGACAAGACCTACCAATACCGCTGTTTCTGCCCGCACTTCGGAGATTACAAATTCTTTCATAGTTTCTATACCTTATTATATATATTGTTGGTTCGGGCAGCAAATATATATAATTTTAGCGGAAGCTCCTTAGAAAGAGAGATAAAATAAAGGGAGGATGAATTCTATTATAATTCACCCTCCACATTCATAAGTTCCGTATCACACGGAATACAAACAAAAATCAGTTGTTCAAATACAGCAAAGTTGTACCTTAAGAGGATAATTTAATTCAGAGCCACTGTCATCTATACAAAAGAAGAGAGCTCCCAAATCAAATACCTTCTCAGCATCGTTGTAGCTTCCCAATGGATAAGTACCAAGGTCTTCGGAAAGATTTCCATAAACAGAACCGAAAGTTCCCCAATCGCTATTGGCCTCAGGACCTACACCATTTACCATTTTCCATCCCAATTTTGTAACAGTGATATAATATCCACCCGGATAAGTATTACCGTCCAACTCAATATAAGGAAGTTTAAAATCATCAGGAAGAAGAGTTCCTATGCCAAACAAAGAGTTAAAATAAGAATTGTCATAAGGACTCTTAAAACGATATTTGTTAAGTTCGGGATGCTTTTCCACCGTAATACCGGTCAGTTTAACACCGGTAGCACCAAATGCCTCAAACATATTGTCTATCAATGTGGCATTAGTACTTACCACTTCCCAAACTAATGGACAAATGGCACTGATCGTCAAGTCAGTAATGCCATACGGAGTGCCGTCCACTGCAGAGAGGGTCAAAGTATAGGGGACATCACGCTTCATATTCTGGTAAGTCACCGTTATTTTTGCCTCTGTCACACCATCAGCAAAGCTTACTTCGGTAGGAACTGTAAAAATGCCAGCAGCATTCTCACCGGGAGTAACAGTTATTTGTGTGGTGGAGGCTCCTGAACTTACTGTACGAAATACACTTACCTCGAAAGAACCAGACGTCTCGGTCAGCGTTATACTGCTTGATTGACTCGAAGGAAGAAGACCCCTTGTCCATCGGCAGCAGCACCGGGATTCCAGTCAATATCGTCTGAACAAGCCGTCATTGTCAAGCCGCATACAGCCATGACCCAAAACAGTTTATTAAATATCTTATTCATATACAAATTCAATTATAAAGTTAGTTTCATTTAATTTAATTGTTACCAGGCGCAAACTCTCCTATCGGAGTAGGACGCTTAGGAATAGCACCGGTCGGGTCCGGATTGTTCATTCCTTGAAGCGCGATATTTGAATCCACCTCGGTCTTGGGGATCATCAGCGTCCAGTTAGGCTTCACACCTTTACAGTTGATCTTGAAGTTATCTTCTTTAAAATTGGTACCCTCATAGTGCTGAATAACATCCGGTTTCAAACGCTTGGCAGTAGGGAATGCAACCCCCTCTCCCCAAAACTCGATACGCATCTGCTTCAAGACCTCAAGTTGGAAACTACGCAAATCGCCTGCGTTAAAACTGTAATCAGACTGACGATTTTGCTTCATAAAGTTATTCAACAGTTGTACACCTGCTGCCACACTCTGGCTGGCACCTACAGCTTCAGCCTCTATGAGATACATCTCTTCCACACGCATCACGGGAATATCAGCAGCCGCACCCACAGAATAAGTGCTATAGTCACCGCCCACGGGACGGAACTTCAATGACATATAATCCGGCTGTTCGTCCAACCACTCATTGCCTCTCACAGACTGGTAAGCGTAAACAGATCTGTCCGGGTCAAGGTAAGAATATTTGCGGAAATCGGTAGTAGGAATCGCGTCATAAAGTGAACGTGCCATTTGGAGTTTAGACAAAGAAGCATATCCCCAATCCGCTTCATTGGAAATGTGACCGATGAAATTAGCAAGGTTACCCATGTTGGAAGCTGTGGGGTGAAGATACCACATCCATGCAGAAGTAGCCGTATTGAAACCTGTAGTGGGGTTATGCCACTGTGCTTCGTTCATAGGAGTTGCACCCGACTTATCAATAGCCTTGCGGGCATACTCGGCAGCTTTATCAAATTGGCCATCCCACATATATACCTTAGCTTTCAGACCATATACTACAGCCAAGTCGGGAAAATTCTTGCTAGTAGGTATATAAGACTCCAAACCTATCTCTGCTTTGTCAAGGTCAGAAAGGATAAAGTTCACCATTTCTTCGTGAGTCGCACGCGGATTGCTCTTCGCAATGTCATTAGTTGTTTCCTCAGTTACAATGGGCACTGTCAGTCCCAACACCTTGCTACAATCAGTATAGATATTCTCTACTGGCT
>ENA-OQCF01000062-OQCF01000062.1-human-gut-metagenome-genome-assembly--contig:-NODE-62-length-38734-cov-2.245085_pt1 | contig 38734 bp, 36 predicted proteins | sample MGYA00242756_ERZ504573 | MGnify/ENA primary metagenome ERZ504573 (study PRJEB26092, sample SAMD00036240) | human gut metagenome | host: Homo sapiens | study: EMG produced TPA metagenomics assembly of... | reverse complement strand
TGGGCAAAAACGGCGCCGAACAAACCGGCACCTACTATCAAATAATCATATTTTTCCATAATCACTTAGTTTCTTCCTGTTGTCTGCGCAGCCACTCTTCTTTGGTTCTTTTCCAGCGGTTATGGCTCCAGAGCCAATATTGGGGATGCGCTTTTATTGTTTGTTCCAATTCTCGGGTAAACAAATCGGTCAATTCAAAATCGGGTACTTGCCGGGGGGTGTCGCACAATGGTTTGAGCCGGCAGTGGTAGTATCCTCTTTTGACCCGTGTTACGTCAGCATAATAAATCAAGGCGTCCACTTGTTTGCCTATTTTCTCCGTACCGATGAAAACCGGTGTTTCTTGGTTTAGAAATTCAGTCCAGTGATGTATGCTGTTCCACTTGGGTGCTTGGTCCGAAATAAATCCGATAATTGCCTTTTGCTTTGTCCGTTTCAATTCAATGATGCGGCGCAAAGTCGTTTTCATGGGGATGCATTCGCCTCCGAACTGGTTGCGTAATCTTAGAAATAGTTTGTCGAAAGCCTGATTGTACAGTGGATGATAGATTTGTCCGCAGGATATGTCTTTGGAAATCCAATAAGGCAAGGATGCAATCCATTCCCAGTTGCAATAATGCCCTAAATAGATAAAACAGAAGTCTTTGTTCTTTTTGTTCATGCTTTCCACTATCTCGTCCAGTCCTTCAAAAGTCATTCTTCTCATCAGTTGTTTTTTGAAATGGAGAATAACTTGAGCGTTTCTACTATATAGTCGCAAAAGAAAGAGTAAAATTGTTTCTCGATTTGGACAATCTCTTTTAAATCTTTCTCGGGGAATGAGTTTGATAAATTATTGCGTATGATTTTACGTCTGTAGCGGATGCAATAATAGAGCGGATAAAAAAGAAGATCGGATATGAAATATAAGAATCGCAAGGGTAGAAGCGAAAGCAAATACCACAAGAAGAAAACGGAATAATATATGAGATTTATTTGTTTCATTTAACTGATGACTTTGTTTATGTGTTCTATTACCATTTCGGGAGTTATGCCTTGCAGACAGGCATAATCTTTTCTATAACAGTGCTTTTCTCCGGATAAGGAACAAGGACGGCAGGGCAGGTCTATCTGTATTGTGTTTGCCGCAGACTGATTCCATCCTGCAAAGCCTGCACAGGGATGCGTTGCCCCCCAAATGGACACAACCGGGATGTTCACTAATGATGCAAGGTGCATATTGGCGGCATCCATTACCAGCATGACGTCCATATTGCTCATGAGGGCCAATTCCATATTTATGGTTAGTTTGCCGGCTGTTGAGATGACATTGGGGAAATGTTGGCCCATTCTTCCAATACTTTGATTTCTTTTTTCCCGCCTCCGAATAAGAAGATTTTTGTATGGTCGCGTGCAGATAGATGTTTGAGGATCTGCTCTTGCTTTGACAACGGATAGATTTTGCCTACATGTGTTGCAAAGGGAGCGATTCCAATCCATGTTTCTTGGTTCTTTTCACCGGTTAACGGAGCCAGGCTGGAAATATTGCCTTTATTCTTTCCGAAAAGGGAGAGGAAACTTAACCGGATGGGGTAACCTATCTGACTGAGCGTATGGGCACAGCGCTGAAAAAAGGAGTCTTGCTCTGTATATATTTTATGTTTCCGCCGTATCAGTTTTTGCAGTTCCCGCCTGTTCTGCTTGATGTGGGCTGCTTTTATGCCTGCCAGACGAAAACGCCAGCAAAGAAAACGGCTGCGGAATGTGGGCTGGAAAGCGGCTACGGCATCAAATTTTTCTTCTTTTAAATCATTGTACAGCCATCCCAGACCCATTAATCCGGCATGTTCTCCTCTGAAATCTGCCCCACGGAAAATAACATTGTCCGGCACATTCTCGAATAAGGGGGAGAATGTGTCTATGCTCAGCACCATGATTTGATGCTGGGCATATTGCGTAGCCAATGAGTGAATGACCGGGATTGCCATTGCCACATTATTGATGGATGAAAGCAGATTACAAGAATCTTGGACATAACAGCTGTTTTATTGAATGTACAAATCTATGCAAAGTTTTCTAATCAGCCAATTATTATTCGGTAAAAGTGTCTACCTTTGTTCCCAAGCAAGTTTTTGAAAGATGAAAATAATTGTAGATAATAAAATACCTTATATACATGAAGCTGTCGAACAGATAGCCGATGAAGTGGTGTATTTGCCCGGCAGTGGTTTTACCGCCGGGGATGTACGGGATGCTGACGCATTGGTGATCCGTACCCGTACCCGTTGTAACCGTGAACTGCTGGAAGGAAGCAAGGTGAAATTCATTGCTACTGCGACCATCGGTTTTGATCATATTGATGTGGACTATTGTGATGAGGCGGGAATTGTATGGAAAAATTGTCCCGGTTGTAATGCCGGCAGTGTGGAGCAGTACCTGCATTCGGTATTATTATTGTTGAAACGCCGGAAGGGGGTGAGATTGGAAGAAAGCTGTCTGGGGATTGTTGGGGTAGGACATGTGGGAAGCCGTATCCAACGTATGGCGGAGGCATTGGGGATGCGGGTCTTGCTGAATGATCCTCACGTGCGGACCGGGGGGAAACGGAATTTGTGGATTTGTCTGTACTGGCAAGGGAATGTGATATAATAACCTTTCATACTCCGCTGAACAGGAATGGGAAATATAAAACGTTCCATCTGGCGGATGCGGATTTCTTTGCCGGTTTGCAACGGAAACCTTTTATTGTGAATACTTCTCGTGGAGAAGTAATAGAGACATTGGCTTTGCTTGATGCGCTGAAGACAGGCCGGATACGTGATGCGGTTATTGATACGTGGGAAAATGAACCGGATATTCACCCGGATTTGTTGCAGAAAGTTTTTTTGGGAACCCCTCATATAGCAGGGTATTCAGCTGACGGAAAGTCGAATGCTACACGGATGGCATTGGAGGAGCTTTGTAACTTCTTCCATATACAGGCTGATTTTAAAATAGTACCGCCCGCTTTGCCGTATATGGATTATTCTTCTGATCCGGAAGAGGCTTTTCTACAGGTGTATGATCCGACTCGTGACAGTGATGCATTGAAACGGCATCCCGAAGAATTTGAACATTTGCGGGGGAATTATCCATTGAGGCGTGAAATTTCTTTTTTACCGTAGGGGGACATTTCAATGTACCCTACGGTGGCCAGAACTTTTAGTCTGCTTTTGCTGTTTGCATCTCTTCTGCTACAATCTGTTCGCAATCTTCAATGCTGTATCCCGATGCGGGTTCGCTCCAATACCATAAGGCGGGAGCTTGTTGTAATGTATCCATAATCAATTATTTTTTAGATGGGTTATTCAATGTTATAGTTGTTTCCGAATGTTGGTTGCCGCCCAGAATACCTGTTCCTCCCTCCACATTGCTGTAAACCCGTAGAGGTTCGGCTAGTCCAATGTTACCCAAGCCTCCTTCTAACGTGCTTCCGGCAATTTTTTTGTAAGGACAACAGGTATAAAAAGTAGGATTCGGAAAGGGAATAGATGGAAATGATTCTTTGTTCTGTTTCGTCTAACTCTGCCGTTGTCTCTTTTATTTGTAAAGTATAGGTTTGTCCGTTAATGCTTTGGTCGGTAAAGAGGGCTCCTCCTCTTTTTTCCAATCCGTTGAATGCCATACTTTCGTCCAATATGGCATCCTGTTCCTTGAATACAGGATCTATATAATCTATTTCTGTTTCGTAGTAACCGTAATAGCCCGTTTTTATTTGTGTGATTTTGGCCAGATAATAATTGTTCTTTTCCGGAAATTCATCAAACGTGACTTCATAGTATATTTCAAAATAGTCGGAAATTGTTCCTTGATAACTCCGTTACCTTTTTTAATTGTATGACTGGCGTTTTTTATAGCTACTTTCTTTGGTATGATATCTTCTGCCGTTACCGTACCATATTCGGGGGTGGATGCAACAATTTTTATCCGGTCTCCTTCTGCCGGGATTGTATTTGAAAGGAATAAGGTATCCGGCTGGTCTGGGTTCCGGGGATTATTCAGTGTTTTCCATTGCATGGTTTCTATGTATTGATTGTTGATATAGAGCTCCACATGGGCGTGAGGGAGATTGACATAAGGCTTCTTGTCTGGATAGAACCAGGTCCGGGTGATGGAGGCCATTACCACTGTGTCGGGGGATACTACACTGTTTATTACCATTTTGGGCGTAGTGCGATATTCGTTCAAATCTATTTTTCGATAACAGGAGGTAAGGAACACTCCTAGAAGTAATGTATATAGCAGATGTTTCATAATCATTTAAAATTTATAAGTGTAAGAAACTGATGGTATAATGGGAACTATGCCCAGGGTATAGAAGCAGTCGTTATTATACCACCATCCTTTGCGTATGCTGACGGGTGCCATGTAGGAATAGACATTGTAGATGCTGATATTCCATATTCCCATCCGGTTCTTTTTCTTTGGCCGGTAAATATTGATGCCCAAGTCGAGTCTGTGATAGGCGGGAAGTTGGAAATTATTACGTTCCGTATAATAGTCTAATCCGCCTGAATCTATATAAGGAGGAACCAGGCTGCCTCCCGGAAACGGATGTTGGGGAGAAACGGCCTGGTAGTTTTCGAAAGAAACCGTGAGCCGGTTACCGGTTGCGTAGGTCCAGCTTCCGGTCAACTCCAGTTTGGGCTTGATTTTCCAATTGGCTATTATATTGAATTTATGCCGGTTATCGAATTTGGCAGGAAAACGCTTGCCTTTATTTATCTCAGTGAACTGTCTGTCATTCCAGCTTAGAGTATAGCCTGCCCATCCGGTTATTTTCCCTTTTTCTTTGCGGGCAATAAGTTCTACGCCGTAAGAACGTCCTTTTCCTTGAGTCAGTTTGTCTTCCCAGCTGGTGGAAGGAGGGAGAAACTGGTAGTTGTCTTTATAGTCCATCAGATGTTTCATCCATTTATAATATCCTTCTATGGAGAAAGAGTAGATTTTGTTGCCGGTGGTGTAATAAGCTCCTACAGCCAGTTGGTCGCTCTGCATCGGTTTCAGCTTGCGGCTGACCGGTATCCATGTGTCTGTGGGCAGGTTGATGTAGCTTTCATTGACTTGATGTACATATTGGCTCATCCGGGTATAAGAGGCTTTGAGGCTGAGTTGCGGATTGATCAGGAAACGACTGGAAAAACGGGGTTCCAGGGAAGTGTACGTTTTCCCGTCAATGGTGTATAGTCCGAGGTGAACCCCAGCGTTCAAACGTATTCTTTTGTTCATTTTCCAGTCTTCTTCCATATATATGCCTAATTCATGTGCAGGTAGGGCAGTGTCGTTGTTTTGTCTGGTCTGGGTGGTCATGCCATTGGAAAAATGCGATTTTTCGTCTACGGGATGAAAACGGTGGTAAATATAATGAGTGCCGAAATGCAACTGGTGGGAAGCATTGGGGCGGAAATCGAAATTGGCTCGTATGCTGAGGTCGTCAATGCGGTTCCGGTTGAACTTTCCTGTGATACGTAGTTGGCTTCTGTTCCTTGGTAGTAGTCTCCTTTCAAGGTGGAAGAATAGTGGGTAAAGGCGGCATTCACATTACCGAAGAGTTGGTTGTTGAATACGTATGACCAGCCGGTAAATGCCATGATGTTTCCCCATCGCAGTCTGCCGGTGTTTCTGCTTTCATATCCATTGTCACCTTCTCTTTTTTCTCCTCCCTTCAAAAAATCGTTTCCCCAGTAAAGACCGGCATATCCGCGGCTGCGGTCATTGAACTGGTGGTTGAGTTTAAAGTTCATGTCGGTAAAAGCGTATCGTGCCACTATTTGGGTTTCTCCTTTATTTCTGGTAGCGTTCCAGATGGCGATGGTTGGGGCCGAAAGCGCGTCAATCCATGAACGGCGTAATGCAAAGTTGAATGAGGTCCGGTCTTTGACCAACGGACCTTCCAGATTCAGCTGCCTGAGGTCAGTCCCAGCATGGCGCTTCCGTGATATTCTTTCATGTTGCCATCCTTTGTATGGATATCGACTACGCTGGACAGTCTTCCTCCGTAACGGGCGGGGAAGGCGGACTTAAAGAATTCTACATCCTTTACGGCTTCGGCGTTGAAGGAGGAAAACAGACCGCCCACATGGTTGATCTGGTATAACGGATTCCCTTCTATCATATAAAGATTGTCGTCTCCATTACCGCCCCGCACATACATTCCTGCCAATCCGGCTGTGCCTGCCGATACACCCGGCAAGGTCTGTAGAGTTTTTATAATATCAGCTTCTCCGAATAATACCGGGGTTTGTTGGATCAGGTCTTTGTTGAGACGGGTATGTCCCATATCGGATGTTTGGACTAATGGAGAAGAGGTATATTCTCCGGTCACTACCACTTCGGCTAATTGCTGGTGGCTGTTCAGCAGAACCGGAAGCAGCGTGTCTTGTTCCAATTGTGTGAATGAACGGTGGAAACTGTCATAACCTACATAGGAGATGTTCAGGTATACATCGTTTCCGGCTTCCAGAGTCAGACTGAAAAAAGCCGTCGGCGTTGCTGGTTGTTCCTTGATGGCTTTTGGCATCATAGATGGAGGCGCCTATAAGGGACTCTGAGGAGGATTTGTCTCGTATGAAGCCGCTGATTACAATGTTTTTCTGTTTTTTCTTGAGGATGATGTATTTGCCTGATTGTATATATTCTACGGGCAGTTTTTGAAACAGAATGCGCAAACAGTGGGATAACGGCTGGGCGGTTATTGTTATATCTATCGGTAACAGATGTTTTGTTAAGGAGGACTCATACGAAAAGGTTACACCTGTCTGCCGGGTGATTTCTGCCAAAACTTTACGGATGGGGGTTTGTTTCATATCTAATGTTACGAGGGGCTCATCATGTTCTGTTCCTTTTGCCTCAATACAAATGTGCATGAGGCAAAGGAGCAGAAGAAAAGAAAATTTAGAATGGAATTGCATCATTGGGTTATGTCTAGTTTCGTATCTAGTGTTTGGTTTATGATTTCAATTATGTCTTCTATCGGAGTATTGTCAAAGGTCGTGGTCAGATAGTACTCTTTTTGTGGAATTCCGCCGATATGGACCTTATAGACTTCTTCTAATTCTTTTACTACCTTTTTCAAGGGGGCTTCATTATAAACAAACACGTGGGTCTTCCATGCAAAAGTGTTGGGGTCACTTTGTTTGTTTATTTGCATTTGTCCTTTTTGGTTAATGAAGGCATACATGCCTTTTGTCAGAATAGCCTCTTTTTGTTCTTTGTTATAAAAACGGACTTTTCCAGACTCTACGGTTGCCGAAGTCTGATTTGCATTTGCCGTTACTTGGAATTGTGTACCCAGTACTTGTATGTTTGCCAGTTCGGTCTGTACCCTGAAAGGACATTGTTCTTGATGTGTGACTGAAAAATATGCTTTTCCATTTAAAGTGACGTTCCTGTTTTTTTTACCGTATGCCAAGCGGTCATACTGTAAGGCCGAATTCTCTGCCAGCGTAATATGGCTGTTGTCCGGAAGCGTGACTTCTTTGACAGCGTGTGCGGATGAGGCAATGACAATCCAGTCTTGCCTGTCGTATATCCACCACCAACTGAATCCGGCTATCAGGAAAGTGACAGCAGCGATAGTTATCAGTCTATATAATAAGATAGAGTTATTTCTTTGTTTGCCGATACCTAGTTTTTGCCAGGCTTGTGTTGTGTCCAGCCTGTTTTCCCGATAGAACCGGGCTACAAAACGAATATCTTTCTCTTCTTTCTCCATGCGATCTTCTTTCTTTTTATTGTTAAGACAGGGAAAAGACAAAATCCCCCTATTCGCTTGCCGATTTTTTTTACCGAAGAAAAAAGTATATATTTTAATGGCTGTTTCTCGTAATGTTTTCAGTGCCTTACTGATTTGATGTTCGACAGTTTTTATAGAAATACCCAGTTCGGTGGCAATTTCCTGATAAGTAAGGCCGTCACGTTTGGAAAGCAGAAAGATCTTTTTCCGTTCGGTAGGAAGGTGGTCGATGGCTGTCCATAAACGCGCGTCACGTTCTGACCGGATGATGCGTTCTTCTTCTGTTAAATCTTCCAAGTCTGTCAGTTCGGTTGTTTCACAGTGTGTTTGTCGGTTGGTTATCAGTGTGAGTGAGCGGTTACGTACAGTTTGGTACATATAAGCTTTCAGGTTTTGAATAGATGTGCCTCCGACAAGCTTCTCCCATACATCAGAGAAGGCTTGTTGGACGATGTCTTCTGCGTCATCCAGATTTTCAGTATAGCGCAGGGCATACATATTCAGCGGACGGTAAAGACAGCGAAATTGGTATTCAAATTCCTTGGGTGATAATTGCATCCTGTGTTTTATTCTTTTTTGGAAAGCAAACTTACGGCTTTTCTTTTATTTGCCAAGCAACAAGAGATGAAAAAGTCTTTAATTTCATTTAGTAATGATAACAATTCGGGTGCGGGAGGTTATTGTATCGGCTTTTCGGAGGTAGTCATAAAATAGGGCAAACCTCACGGTCTACCCTATCCGAAACTTTAATATGGAATACCTATTGAAACAAAAATCACAGTCTTTACCTTAAAATATTGCCTTTAAAAGTTTCCTTTATCAGCATTATCCCACCAAAGATGTGTACCGCCTTTGTCGCCGGAAATACCGAATTTGCTGGAATTTTCTTCGTCCAGAAGCTTGATTCCGCCTTCTACTCCCTTAGCGTTGGCATCATAAGCCTGGCTGCTATAAATTACGCGGCGCACACCTTCTTCTGTGTTTACGGCTCCATTACTTTCATTGACGAATGCAGGGAAGAAGCGTGGATAGCCGGTGCGGCGTTGTTCTGCCCAGCCTCGGTGGATAGAGGGAATAGGGCGAGCCATTTTTGGGTGATGATTCTTTCCAGCTTTTCTTCGTTGCTTGCGCTCTCATCCCATTTTACACTTAATTTATTTACAGCCGGAGTGCTTAATTCGGCTTTGATGGGATCTGTATAGTCTATTTGGGTGCTTGTTCCGTTGATGTAGGCATCTACTGCTCCTTCCGGATATTCTTTGATTCCGGCATAAGCCCCCCGATAAGCTAATTCATTAGTCATGGAAACACGGATTCCATTTTCATATAGGTTCTTTACACTTTCACTGCCAATATCCCATCTTAATTTTGCTTCAGCCAGTAGGAAATAGGCTTCCGCTGCTTTCATGATGGGCAGTGGCATGGAATAAGAGGAACCGTTGTTTCCTTGAATCCAACCGGAGAAGTTACCCCAACTGTTTGGTTTGGCAGGCAGGCCACTGGCAAAACGGATACCAGGTATTGACTATTGGCAGCTACTGTGGTAGTACCGGCTTCGTTTTTGATATCTCCGGTATTCAGGGTCATATATAACGGTTGGCGCGGATCTTTGGTTCCACTCATAATAGTTACCAGATTGGCATTGAACCCACAATCACCCCAATTGAACATCAGCCACATTTCATTCTCAAGACTTTTATCGATCAGAATATCCTTGTTGACTGTTGCCAAAGTGTTTTGGGCAGCCTCGGTAGCGATTGCCTTAAGGTTCATTCCGGCGTTGCCGGCTTCGGTTTCCCGTTTGGACAGGCGTAACGCCATGCGTAGTTTCATCGTATTGGCTATTTTTACCCATAGGTCTTTGTCGCCGTTGCACCAACAGTCAAAGGATTTCAATTTGGCTATTTCATCTGCTCCCATGGCACTGATGTCAGTAATGGCTGTACTCAGATCTTCAAGCATGGCTTTATACAGGTCTTTCTGGCTGTCGAACTCGAAATACACTTCGTTTTCTCCCGATAGGATGGAGCTGTAAGGTATCGGTCCGTAGGCATCTGTGGTCATCAATGTTCCGTAAGCCTGTACGATACGCATCACGCCTGACAGGCCTCTTTCACCACTGGCGTCACATTGTGCGATGATGCGGCGGGTGTTATTGAAAATATGGAGATAATAGTTTTCGTACATACCACCGCTATGTCCCCGGTTCTCTCCCATATCACCGTTGGTGAAGTTACCGTTGGGAGTCATAAAATAACCTCCATAAAGGTCAATAGTCAGGTTGGTCCAAAACTGGAACATATTTTGCTGAGGAGGATAACAGTAGGTCATCGGTTCGGTACATTGTGCGGCAAAAGGAAGGTCTGCCGGATCTACCTGTATGTTACTGGTATTCAATTTCTCGAAGTCGTCTGTACAGGAAGAAAAGATGTTTCCTGTAGTCATGGGGATTGCCATTAAGAAGGCGTATGTTAATATCTTATTCCGTTTCATAGTTTCAAGCATTAGAAGTTAAGTTTTAAATTAAGACCAAAGCTGCGTGAGGTAGGCAGTGCAAACATATCTACACCTTGTATTCCATTACCTGTACCTGCCGATACATCCGGATCCATCGGGGCGTCTTTATGGAAGAAAAACAGGTTGCGGCCGATGATGGCTGCTGTCAGGTTCTTGCCTGCACCCAGCAAGTTACGGAAGGTATAACCGAAAGTCACTTCACGAAGACGTATATTGGTAGCATCATAAACATAGTTTTCCACAGCGTATGGACTGTTGAAGTTGTTGTTACCGGTGGTACGATAGTACTTGTCGGCATCAAATTTTACTCCGTCCACTGTAATACCGCCGGCATCACGGGCTTCACCTGAACGTTTCGATACGCCCCATCCGTCCAAGGCGGCTTCGGTCATACTAATCACTTTTCCACCGAATTTAGCATCAATCAGGAACGATAGTGAGAAGTCTTTGTAGCGGAATGTGTTTGTCCATCCCATATTTACTTTGGCATTCATATTGCCTGCGTATTCCAGTTCGTCCATAGAATCACCACTTACGATAGGCTCTCCTTTTTCGTTTTGCAAGGGTTTGCCGTTCTCATCACGCATCAGATGACGTACATACAGATCTCCGTAGTGGCCGCCTTCTTTCAATATAACTTTTGCACCTCCGAAATCGGTCAATGTCAGTCCGTTGGGAAGGTCATCTACCAATTCTTTTGATTTTTATTATCATTATAAGAGAAGTTCAGGTTGGTACTCCAGCTGAAGTTGTCAGTGAACTGCTCGTACCATCCGATATTGAATTCAAAGCCTTTGTTTTCTACATTACCGGCGTTTACATAACGGTTTCTCAAGCCTGATTCGTAAGGAGCCGCAACGGAGAAGAACTGATTTTTAGTGTTGGTTTTATAATAAGTCAGGTTGATATTCAGTCGGTTCTGTAAGAATGTACCGTCAAAACCAATTTCTAAAGAATGGGTTTTTTCCGGCTTCAATGTTCTGAACGGAGCTTTGTCGGGGGGAGTGATGGCACCTTGAGAACCTAGAGAATAGAGTAGATTACTCATGAATACAGGTACGTCATTACCTACGATAGAATAGCTTGCACGGAATTTGAACAAATCAATGTTCTTACCCATATCTACAAATTTGTTCAGCAGGACACTACCTCCAAAAGAGGGATAAAAGAATGAACAGCTTTCTGTGAAAGCCAATGCCGAAGACCAGTCATTACGTGCTGATATATCAAGGAATATGCCTTCACGGTAACCGAGTTGTGCGGTGGCGAATACTGAGTTCAGCCGTTTTTGGGTCATCCAGTTGTCATCTTTGCCCACGGTGGACATATTGCCATAATAGTTGTTCGGAGTAAAGATGTTCGGATAAAAAATGTTTCCGGAACCGGGCTGTGAGAACTGGGAACCCTCGCCCCATAGGTCTACATGAGAGGTTTTGGTTTTTGTAAAACTGGAACCTGCGGTAGCGGATAGAGAAAAATCATTGAATGTATGGTTGTAGCTTACTAAAACATCGCCATAAAGTTGGTCGCTGAAATAGCGGTTGTCTTTCATGCGTCCCATCGGATAAAGGTTTCCTACGCTGGATGCGTAAGCATTGTGTATCCAGTGTTCTTCTCCTCTTTCGTAACGCATACGTCCTTGGATATTCAGATCCGGAGTAATGTTCCATTTGATGCTTCCGCCGAATTCATAGCGGTTACGGTCGGTGATAGGGGTCTGTCTGTTCAACATCCAATATGGATTACCGAATTGCTGTTGTTGTGTATTTGTCCAGTTTTGGACATAGCAGCCTCTTGCGGGATCATATACCTCGAAGTTCTCTTTATAGCCATTCCAGTCTTCTCCTCTAGGGAAGAGATAAACACCGGTCAGCGGATTCCATAAGTAACCGGCAGCTGCCTGATTGGTGATGTGCTGGTTGGTAAACTTGGCCGTGAAATCAATATGAATGTCTTTCAGAATATTGAAACCTACTTTTGAATTCAAATTGTGGCTTCGGTAGTCATTCTGGGGAGTGATGCCTTGTGAATAGACATTGGCATAGGAAAAATAAGATTGGATATTTTCATTGCCTCCGCTTAAGGAGATGGAGTTATTCGTTGTAAATCCGGTACGGAAGAATTTTTTTTGCATAGTTTGGAGCTTTGCTGCTTAGTTTTCTCACCCCAGCTGAAAGTACCGTTGTCGCTCATTCCATAAGTAGTCTGGAATTCGGGTAGCACCATTGGCTCTCCATCGTGGTGTTGCTGGATACATTAACGGAAACTTTACCCGACTGTGCTGATTTGGTGGTAATCATAATGGCGCCATTGGCTGCTACCGCACCATAAAGCGCTGCTGCCGATGCACCTTTCAGCAAAGTGATTTGGGCGATGTCGTCCGGATTGATTGTAGACATGGCGTCACCACCGTCTCGCTGGCTCCGTAGTTGCTGTCTACTTGTGAGTTGGTGATATTCATCATGACAGGAACTCCGTCTACTACTACTAACGGTTGGTTGTTACCGCTGATGGACTTATTGCCACGGAACAGAATCTTGGAAGAACCGCCGGCTCCGGTTGAGTTCGGTGTGATCATCATACCGGCACTTTTACCTTGCAGGGAGTTAATCATATTGACGCTCTTGATGTCATTAACGTCTTTACCTCCTACTGTTTGCGCAGAATAGGTCAGTGTTTCGGATTGGCGTTTAATACCCATTGCCGTTACTACGACTTCACCCAGTGTTTCTGTATCCGATGCCATTTTTACGTTGATTACTGTACGTCCGTTTACAGGTTCCTCTATGGTTTTCATACTTAAATAGGAGAATACCAGAATGTCTTTGTCACCGGCTTGCAGGGTATACTTTCCGTCGAGGTCGGTCACTGTTCCGATAGTTGTACCTTTAATTAATACGTTTGCGCCGATCAGAGGTTCGTTAGCGTCTTTATCTATTACAGTACCGCTGACTGTATGCGTTTGTGCATACAATGCTGTTACAAACACTCCCAATAGGAATGTCAGGAAAAAAGTAAAAATTCGTCTCATAAGGTTAGATTTTGAGGTTCGTTCTTAATTAGATTTTTGTTTTCAGATTAAATAATAGGTTTGTTGATAATTGGGCATGTTTACCCAATAGGTTTGATTTGATAGTTTTTCGCATAGGCATTCAGTTTAAGGTTAACTTATCAAGGTTTATTTATTAAGGTTTCTGTTAATCTCTCTTTAAGTCGGTCAACATTATTAATACAAATATCATAACCGGGTTACTAAACAAAAACTTATATTTTTGTATTTTATCTCATTCTTGTTTTCTTATTTTGAAATAAATACTTATGTTTGTGTAACCTTAAATTAAAAATGACCTATGAACCTTAATGATAACCGCTTAATTATTAAAACCTTGAAGTCGGGAGATCAAAAAGTATTTTCCCTGGTTTATGCTTCTTATTACAAGCCGCTATGTTTGTTTTGTTCCTCGTATGTTTCTCTTGAAGAGGCTGAAGAGATAGTGCAGGATTTGATGATGTATGTGTGGGAAAAACGTGAGTTGCTGGTAGAGGACTTGTCGCTGAAATCTTTCTTATTTACCAGTGTCAGGAACAGGGCTTTGAATTCAATCACCCGTTCCCATATTACCCGTCAGGTATATGAAGAATATCAGAGCCAACAGTTGAAATCTCTGCCGGCATTGGATTCTTGTTATGGTACGGAGTTGTTTAATGCCTATATGGAAGCCCTTCATTCTCTTCCTAAAGAACTGCAAAGAGTATATGTTTATGAGTCGGTATAAACAACTGACCCATAAAGAAATTGCTGACAAGCTGGAGGTGTCGGTGCAGACTGTCAATTATCGGATAGGCAAAGCTCTTCAGTTTTTTCGTATTAGATTGAAAGATTTTTGCCTAGAATAGTCGCTTCAATCACCCGAGGGAAATATTCGTATTCCAACTGGTGCACCCGTATTGCCAATGTATCTGGCGTGTCAGTGGGCAATACCGGACAGGTGGCTTGGAAAATGGTATTTCCTTCATCATATCGTTCATTTATATAATGGATGGTGATGCCGCTTTCCTTTTCATGGGAAGCTATGACAGCTTGGTGCACGCGGGAACCGTACATACCTTTACCACCAAACTTGGGAAGGAGGGCCGGATGAATATTTACTATTTTATTCGGATAATCATGCAAAATGGCATCAGGTACTTTCAAGAGGAAGCCTGCCAGTACAATAAAGTCAATATGATATTGGTGCAGTATTTCCAGTGCTTTCCCGTCGGCAAAGTCTTGGGCTGTGAGGATAAGTGACGGAACACTCAGTCTTTCAGCTCGCTTGAGTACACCGGCCTGTGCTTTGTTGACGATAACCAATGCTACTTCAGCTGTTCTTTTCTCTAAAAAATACCGAATAATTCTTTCAGCATTCGTGCCTTCTCCTGAAGCTAAAATTGCGATTTTCTTCATGATGTTCTCTATTTTGGTGCACATAAAACAAAAAAATGTGCAAAATTCTGCATTTATTTGCCTGAATATTTGCTCAGCCCAAGAAATATTTATTCCTTTGCAACCGCAAAGAAAATAAAATAATTCAATTTATTAACTAAAAAATTAAAGTTATGTCTGAAATTGCATCAAGAGTAAAAGCTATTATCGTTGATAAATTAGGTGTAGAAGAATCAGAAGTTACAACAGAAGCAAGCTTCACTAACGATCTGGGCGCAGATTCACTGGATACTGTAGAGCTGATTATGGAATTCGAAAAAGAATTCGGTATTTCTATTCCTGATGATCAGGCTGAGAAAATTGGTACAGTAGGTGACGCCGTTTCTTATATCGAAGCTAACGCTAAGTATTATCCTTATTTTATAATATGGAATTAAAAAGAGTAGTAGTAACAGGTCTTGGTGCTCTTACTCCTGTAGGTAACAATGTTGCAGAAACATGGGAAAACCTGGTGAAGGGGGTAAGCGGGGCAGGACCTATTACTCATTTCGATGCGTCTAAATTCAAGACTCATTTTGCATGCGAAGTGAAGAATTTCAATGGAACTGATTACATTGACCGTAAAGAACTTCGCAAAATGGATCTGTATACACAGTATGCCATTGCAGCTGCTAAAGAAGCGGTGGAGGATTCTGGAATGGACCTCGAAAAAGAAGATTTGAATAGAATAGGTGTAATTTACGGTGTAGGTATCGGAGGTATTCATACTTTTGAAGAGGAAGTAGCTAATTATACACTGAATAAAGATACTGTCGGACCGAAATTCAACCCGTTCTTCATCCCCAAAATGATAGCTGATATTGCATCGGGACAGATCTCTATCATGTATGGTTTCCACGGTCCTAACTTCACAACAACTTCTGCTTGTGCATCTTCATCAAATGCTATTGCCGATGCATTTAACTATATCCGTTTGGGTAAAGCAAATGTAATTGTGGCAGGTGGTGCGGAAGCTGCTATTTTTGAAGCTGGTTTGGGCGGTTTTAACGCTATGCATGCTTTGTCTACCCGTAATGATGATCCGGAACGTGCATCCCGCCCGTTTAGTGCAAGCCGTGATGGCTTTGTGATGGGTGAAGGCGCAGGCTGTCTGATTTTGGAAGAATTGGAACATGCAAAAGCACGTGGTGCCAAGATTTATGCGGAACTTGCCGGTGTAGGCGCTTCTGCCGACGCTTATCACTTGACAGCTTCTCATCCGGAAGGATTAGGCGCTAAACTGGTTATGTTGAACGCATTGGAAGATGCGGAATTGAAACCGGAAGATATTGATTATATCAATGTACATGGAACTTCAACTCCTGTAGGTGATGTTTCAGAAGTGAAAGCTATCAAGGATGTATTTGGAGATCACGCTTATAAACTGAATATCAGCTCTACTAATCTATGACAGGACACTTGTTGGGTGCTGCCGGTGCGGTAGAAGCTATTGCCAGCGTATTGGCTGTGAAGAATGACATTGTTCCGCCACTATCAACCATGAGGAAGGTGATAATGATGAAAACATTGATTATAACTTGAACTTCACGTTCAACGAAGCTCAGAAACGTACAGTAAACGCTGCATTGAGCAATACCTTCGGTTTTGGTGGACATAATGCATGTGTAATCGTAAAAAAATATGCTGAATAATCGTGTTTAGCAATATAAAGGATAGGATAAGACTTCTTTTTCGTAAGGATAGGGAGTCTTATCTTCGTTTTTATAAGATGCTTGGATTCTATCCCAAAGACATTAGCATCTACGAACAGGCTTTGCTTCACAAATCTTTATCAGTGAAGTCTGAAAAGGGGCGTTTGCTTAATAATGAGCGTTTGGAATTCTTGGGGGATGCTATTCTGGATGCTGTGGTGGCAGATATTGTTTACAAAAGGTTTGAAGGAAAGCGTGAGGGTTTTCTCACGAATACCCGCTCTAAAATAGTGCAGCGTGAAACATTGAATCGTTTGGCTATAGAGATTGGTTTGGATAAGCTGATCAAGTATACGGCCCGCCAGTCTTCTCATAACAGCTATATGTGCGGCAATGCATTCGAAGCATTTGGTAGGTGCTATTTATCTAGACAGGGGATATCGTGCCTGTAAATATTTCATGGAGCATCGTATTATTGGGCCTTATATAAATTTGGAGAAGATTTCCCGTAAGGAGGTAAACTTTAAATCCAAGTTGATAGAATGGAGCCAGAAAAATCGTTTTGAGGTTACCTTTGAGCTGATAACCCAATCACACGATCAGGGATATAATCCGACTTTCGAGAGTGAAGTTCTGGTGGAAGGTATTTCGGGAGGAAAAGGAACCGGTTATTCTAAAAAAGAGTCTCAGCAAATGGCTGCGCGTGTGGCTTTGGGAAAAATAAAGAATGATTCCGGCTTTATTGAATGTATTTTTGCGGCTAAGACTGCCCGTGAGTTGCCTCAGGAGGAGGTAACGGTTTCTGATAGTAAGCCTTCAGACAGTGGGACCGTTACTCCGGATCTTTCTTTGGAGGAGATTAAGAAAACGGATGTGGTCGAGCAGATAATCAGTGAAGCGGAAGAAAAGGCTTTTAAGGAAAACGCTTAGCGGATTTTATCGATATTGTTTATAATTTATTAATTAGCTATTCCGGTGGTTTTGGGTATGTCCGGCAGGAATACATAATACATTGGAATATGCCCGATTACATCAAGAAAATGTAGTCGGGCATATTTCATATACTGACGGGAATTAGATTTCATCAGGCCATGGGCAGGTTTTTCCTGTGGCTTTGAATGTGGGACGTTGTCCTCCTGTTGCTCGCAAATAGTTCCCTAATTCCTTGGAGAGCCGTTTTACGATGCCGGGATGTTGCTTTGCTACATCATTTTTTTCACTGATATCATTTGGTATGTTGAAAAGTTCTTTTTTTACCGGTTTCATAATAATAGACCAGTTTCCATTCGTCTTTGCGGATAGAGCAGTCCAGATTGATGCCTGGTCCGTCATTACCCCAGATATTAGGGAAATTCCATACCAGTGCGCGTCCTTTGGACGGGTCTCCTGTACCTTTCAGCAGGGGCATAAAGCTGATACCGTCTATAGGGTTGACTGTCTCATAGTTTGTGATACCCGCCATTTCAAGTATGGTAGGATAAAAATCTTCAATTATAAGATATTTGTCACAACGAGTATCCGGGGTGACTACTCCGGGCCAGCTTACAATCATTGGTTCGCGTATTCCTCCTTCATATAAGGAGCCTTTGCCACTATTGAGAGGAGCGTTTTGAGTGTGAATTTGTCCGTCGCGCCATCCGGGTTCGCAGCTAGCCCTCCGTTGTCACTCATAAAAATAATAACGGTATTGTCTGCTTCATCATTTTTTTCCAACCAGTTCATCAAATCCCCCAGACTTTTATCCATTCCTTCAATTAAGGATGCATATGCGGCTTCTTTGTCACTAAGTCCTTTTTTAATATACTTGGGGAAGAAGCGCATATCTTTGTCAACAGGAACGTGGATGGCATAATGTGCCATATATAGATAAAAAGGTTGATTGTACTTTTTTGCTTTGTCCAATGCTTTGATAGCTTCTTGTGTCAGGGCTTCTGTTGCAAATATACCTGTTCCCCAATAATCTTCCAAGCCGGGGATGGCCATTAGTGAATAGGGCTTTCCATCGCGGGTGTGCCCGTAGTTCTGTTCGCTCAGATAAGTAGCCAGACCACCGGCGGCATGTCCGGCTATATTTACTTCAAACCCCCAATGGGTAGGGTTCTCTCCCGGTGTGTCAATAGAACCGAAATGAGCTTTTCCGCAGTGGATGGTATGATAACCGTTCTGTCTGAGTAACTCAACGAAAGAAGTGCCGACAAAGGTATTGGGCGTTCCTGTTACTTGGCTGACTCCGTTGTAGTTCCAGTCTGGCAATTGTATTGTATTGCTTGGTCTGTCGGTAGCTTTGTTTTTTTCAAGTGTCCAGTTTGTTACACGATGTCGGGTGTTGTTAGCACCCGTTATCAGACTGCAACGGGTAGCGGAACTGATATTGCAGGCGTATGCTTGTGTGAACATCATCCCTTTCTTGGCCAGACGTTCCATATTGGGAGTTTCGTAGGCTTCATTATAATGTGTTTTCTGTGTCCAGAAAGGTAAGGATGTATCTTGCCAACCCATGTCGTCCACCATAAATAAGATGATATTGGGACGTTGTTGGGTTGTTTCTGAAGACATTTTTTCTTTTGCTTGCGTCGAGATTCCTGTTAAGGAAGCGAGAGCGAAAGATACAAGTAGTTTTTTATTCATATCGGCTGGTTTTATAAGTTATTTTTCGATTACAATTTTTTGGGGGGTATCTATGGAAATACTTCTCAGTTCTTGCTTGCCGGAATTTTCTATCCATACTTTTAGTGTACCTGTACATAGTACGTTTAGCACCAAGCGGTTCTCTGTTAAAGAGATAGTTTGGACGGTGGCCGGGGACAGATACTTTTCCTGTATGCCAATGACTGCCCATCCTTTCCGTATGGGGCAGAGATGAAACAGTTTGTCTGTAAATCCGATAAGTTCGAATGTACTGCTGTCTGATAGTTCTTCTGCCTTTTGTGATTCCCAATTATAAAGCAGCACGCGTTCTTCGGGGGTGGCAGACATTTTCTCAAAACTGTTCCGAAGAGAATAATCTTCTTTTTTTATAGTGGCCTGGACTTGCTGATGTCGGGGGGAAGCATTCAGGTTGTAACAGATTAATGTCATTGCTCCGTTGCCTGAGGGAGCTGCTACTCGATATGCTTTTCCACTCCATAATGGATTGGTCAGTATAGATTCCGGCATAGGTACGGCAGGAGCTTCGGGGCGGAACAGTTTGCCTTGTTTGTCAATTAAGGGAAAGATGTTTTCCTTGATAAAGTCCCCGGGGGCGTCCGACAGGTAGACCGGACCTCCGGAAATGGCCTTGGAACGTGCCATCAAAGTGCCGCAAACGGTATCGCAGGAATGAAACATATCATGGTCGGGCCATACGGTTTGTCCTAGTAGCAGGGTATTGGTATAAGACTGGAATAGATGTGATTTTGCCATATCCTCATCATATTTCTTATAGTCTATGCTGACACGGGTGCTGTTGCTGTATGACGTATGGTCGGTATTGATGATGTTCTGTGCCATACAGTTCATTAATCCCATATTTTGCCGGTGGATCTCGGCTTCCAGGCTTCGGTTACAGTCGGTTGCCTGGCGGATACTTTCATGCCCTCCCATGTAGAGTGGCAGCGTAAAAGCTTGGTTATCTACTTTCAGAAAATCGAATCCTTGTTCTTTTAAGGTGCTGACGTAGTAGCGATAGAAGGAACGGATGCGGGTGCTGTCCGTTCCTGCAGAAGGCTGCCGGCGTGTGGGTATAGGGCTTGTCGGATGACTTGTGGAAATCCGTTTTCGGGGGATAATCCCATCCAGTATCCCGAAAGGCTGTACCACAGTCCGATCCATTTGATTTTATTTTCTTTTTTGTATGACATGATTTTTTTCCATCCCGACGGGAAACGTTGTTTATCCGGTATGAAACCGGTCAGTTGCCTGTTCTTGTGGGCGAGATGACCGTCGTCAATCAGTACATACCGGATAGGAATGCCGGATGCCTCTATCGTTTTCATATCGTTTATTACCTTGGATTCGTTTATATCATCATGATAATGTTCCCATGTACACCAACCGAGATAGCGGAAAGCTTCGAAATATTCCTTGGCTGTGCGGCTTTTTAAGTCGGCGGCTTCTGTATTTTTCATCAGCGCTTGATAGGCTTGCCGAATGGTTGAATAAATATCTTTTCCTTGTCGGATGAGTAGAAGAGGGACTTCCGGTTTCAGATAGTCTTTTCCTAAGGTGGATACATATAGGGTGACAGAGCCGTTATCGTTTACTTGCAGCCAGCTTAAACTGTTACGGCCGGCAATGGCTTTGGCAAACAAGTATTCTCCGGTTGTCAGTTCCAGCAGTAATGCATCTCCCAACGTAGATGGGGCTGCATTGGAAGGTATTCCCGGATAGCGGGTGTCGGTTAATTCTTTTAAATCGTTGAACACCCAAGGTAGGAGCCGGTTGGTATTGTTGGGCCATTCAAAATCTCCCGGACGGGAGTCTCGGCTGAAGAAAATACCTCGGACGTACCCGGGTAACCGTACCGGACAGGCAATAGTCTGGGTTTGTCCGGGTATGGATTTCTTATAGGATATGGGAGAAGAAATGGAAGTTAAATCAATCGTATCTGTCATTGACAAAGCGTTTGTGTTCTTGAATGACTTTCCTTTTTCATATGTGTAATCTGTTTGCCCGAAGGATTTCGGACAAACAAATACATTGCAAATCAGGATACAAATGAATATTGCTTTATATTCTCTCATGATTTTTTATTTGAGGGTTACGTTATAGGCACTGAAATGTCTGATTTCGGGTAAGGCAACGGATTGGGTTACGGTGAGGCGCAAGGCGGTGGTTTCTACCGGTTCGAAGTGTGCAATGCGTTTGTGTCCCACAGACTCGCCGGAGCACACTGTCTGCCATTTTCCGTTGACTTTCGCTTCTATCTTGTATTGGCGTATTCTTTCGCCTTTGGCAATGTCTTCTTGGATGATGCAGTAGTTGACCGGTTGTTTTTCATTCAGATTCAGCGTAAGCCGTTGCCTCCGGCCTTGGGTTTCCGCCAATGGTGTACCAAAGCGCCGGTTTATTTCTTCTCCCCATTCTTTTAAACGCTGTTCGTCACCTGCCGGCAATAGCCCATCGGGATCGGGGGTCAGCCCGATGATTAACGTAGCGTTGCGACCCACTGATTTTTCGTACATATCCATCAACGTTGTCAATGGATAGATATTATTCTCGTCATCGGGTTCCCAAAACCATTCGTGGCGGCCGTTGGCACCACGCAGGGGGCTGTCTGCCATAGCTGGTACCCAGTATTTGCCTTCGGGATCACCTTGTTTTAATAAGGCTATTTGGTCTTTTTGGCTTTCAATACGTTTATGATGTGAACAGGGGGCCGGAAAAGTGGACCAGCAGGGGTATCCCACTGTGCCGGTTTCTGAACCTCCCCAGCGGAAATCAGCACGGTCTATGTTGTGGTAGAACAGGCAGTTGGTTGGTATTTATTGACGATGGGTTCCACATCAGGACCGTCACCTCGTGGGTCATCGGCTCCGCCATCAAACCAAATCATATATAAATCTCCATAGCGGGTACAAAGTTCTTCCACCATTTTCTCGCAGAAGCTTTATACCACGCCTGTCGGTTGGCGGCAAATTCTCCGTCACCGGCTACCTTGAAATTATGGATACCCAGAAGTGAATTCCACCGGATGCTACATAGATGCCCGGCTGGATACCATACTTACGGCAGGAGTTGACAAAGTCGCGGACAATGTCTCCTTTGCCATCACGCCATTTTACAGCTTTCAGGCAGTATGGGTTTACGTCACTTTGCCACAATCCGAAGCCGGTTTCATGCGTGGCTGTGAGTACGGCGAATTTGCAGCCTGCGGCTTTAGCTGCCTGAATCCATTGGTCAGTATCCAGTTGGGTAGGATTAAATATATTATAATCTTCAATGGGGCTGATACGGTTATTGCCTTGTCCGTAGCGGATGCCGTCGAATACGTGGAGGTCATAATGAAATACGGCTCCCATTTCCGCTTCATGCCATTTCAATTGATGCGGTTTGGGTACAATGATTTCCGGTTGTGCAACACTCAGTACACAGTTCATAAGGAAGAGAAGGGATGTATATAGTATCTTCATAGGTTATAAATAATTAAAAAATGGATCTTCTGTTTTTTGCAGCCATGTTTTTAATTGGCTTTTCAATCGGTTTACCAGTTTGGGATGCTGCATAGCTATATTATTCATTTGGTAAGGGTCTGATCTCCTGTCGAATAGAATAATCTTATCTACCTTACCATCGGTTGCATGGATAGTAAACGTATGTGTAGCGGTGCGTAATCCCCGGTAGCCTGTTGCCGGATTGGATGACTGTATGTAATAATAGGGTTGGACAATGCGGTTGTTTTCTTTTCCGTAGAGGAGAACGGAAGCAAGGTCGAATGTTTGTACTTCTTCCGGTATTTGTTGCTGAAAGCCCATGATGGAAAGCAGGGTCGGATACAAGTCGGCAAAAGCTATCATGGTTGTTCGGTCGGTTTTCGGCTTTATTTTTTCCGGCCATGAGATAAGGACTGGAATTCGCATGGATTCCTCATAAAAGATATCTTTTCCGGCTTGTTCATGAGCCCCCATGCAGATGCCGTGGTCAGAAGTGAATACTACAATAGTATTTTTAAATAAACCCAAACGTTTCAATTCGTTGATTATCCGACCTATATTTTCATCGACTCCGGTCATGCAGGCATAGTAATTGCGGATATTGTTGCGGAAATAGTCGCCCATTTCAGTGCCTTTGGCGGGAATGTCGGGACGGTTGGCACATAATGCCTCTACATTCAGGTTTTTATACATCTCCTTGTATCGGTCGGGCACCAACTCGTAACCGGTGTGTGGAGGGTTCATGGATACGACTAAGGCAAATGGCTGCGTTTTATCTATATGCCCGTTGAGGTACTCAATCGCTTTGTCGGCTTCATACTCCGGTCCCCATTGATTGACATAATAAAAACTGTCCCGGGGAGCGTCAGTGTCCCAGTACATGGGTTTTAAATGGTAGTCGTAAGTGCCATAAGCGGTCCAATAGTCAAAACCGTGCCGGCGTTCTTTTGGACACCATTCGTTCCAAGCAACTGCACCATGGTTGTTGTAAGTATCTATGTATGGTTCATAAGGAGCATCCAGATGCCATTTGCCGATATATCCTGTTTGGTATCCATTGGCTTTAAGTATATCACTCCAGCAGCGTGCATCTTGTGGAAGTTCTACTCCATAAGGAGCGTTGGCAGAATTGCAATTGCCTGTTACTTTGTTCTTATGCGGATACATGCCTGTCATCAACATGCCTCGTGCTGGTGAAGATACGGGATAGCTGCTGACAGCATTGGTGAAATTCACACCTTCACGGGCCAGTTGGTCCAGGCAAGGTGTTTTGACAGGTTCTTTTCCGAGACAACCTAAAGCATCTCCTCTCCATTGATCTGCCATGATGAAGACCAGGTTAGGTTTTCTTGAGCTTGTAAATAGATAGAAGTCAAGAACGGAAAGATGAAAAATGTTTTTTTAGAGAAAAATTTCATATTAATTCGGTATGATATTGGTAAAGGGTGTGTTCAAAGGTACAATAAGAATACATTGTAACGAATTAAACTACACCCTTTTTGAGTTATTTTATCTAAACCTATTGCAGAGCATATTGATTGGCACCGACAGGCCAGCCTGGATTTTGATAAACAACGGAAGTGGAAATATCGCCTCCTTTCTCAGGGGTTGAAAGACGGAATACGTCATAAGAGATAGGGGTCAGGTAATTCGCTTCTTCAAAGTTGTAGCCATTGTTGGTAATGATCAGTTCGTTGGCAAAATGCGGACGTAAATATTTAGAATTACTAACCACTAAGCCGGCAGCCAATTGTTTCACATAGTAAGGCTCTTTTTGATACTCTTGCCAATTGAATCCTTCTGTTTGATAGTTTTTCATTTTATCTAGTGAACGCCAGCGTAAAAGATCATCTTTACGCATGCCTTCTGCTATAAATTCGCAACGTCGTTCACGGCGGATATTATATAAAGTTTTATCTATCATCTGACTTCCGGACCAAACAGCCAGATCGTTTTCTTTACTTAGATCTGTTGCATCGATAGTTTTTTGGAAGTTTTCTGATACGCCGGCACGCTTTCTCAAAGCTCTCCAGTATTTTTTGCTATAATCATCTAGATTTTTGTTTTTCATATAGTCAGCTTCCATATAGTTGAGATATGCTTCGCTGGCGCGGAATATCATATAAGCCAAAGGTGAATTATCCGCTGGAGCTACATTGCTGTCTCTCCATCCTTTACGAACTAAATATCCTGTAGCTGTTCTGCTTAAGTTTTGATAAGCTTGTAGTAGATTTGCATAGACCATTCTTCCGTCTTGGTCCATATTACCACCTCTCCAAACCATATCACCCGGTTTGAATGTTGATTCTACAAGGCGTAAATCACGATTCTCCATTACATCGGGGATACTCTTGTCGCCTTTGTATTCTGTATTTTCTGGTGCATAAATAGGCAGGCCATTGGTAGTTAGGAAAGTTTCAACCATGGATCGTGTATAACCTCCACCTTGTCCCACACAGCCTTCACCGTTTTCATTGTATATGCTATGATAATTGCCTTCTACTAAGCTATTCACTTTGGCATCCGCACTATACATACGCCATAATAATACCTCTTTGTTGGAAGAAAGATCATATTGATTGAACATATTCATATAATCTTCTATTTTATCAGAGATTTGTATTGCTTCTGCCACTTCTTTGGCAGATGCCATCGCTTCAGTCAGGAAGAAATCTATTTCAGTATTAAGGTTGCCATTGAAAGTACCGCCCGGCCAGCCCGGACCACCTGGTACTCGTGCGGTTCCTTGATGGTAGGTTTCCCAACTTGCTTCATACAGGGCTACACGTGATTTAAATAGATAGGCACACTCTCTGTTCAGACGGTGATTGGTCAGATTATTACTGCGCGGTAATAATCGGGCAATGGCTTCGTTCAGGTCTTCTAGAATAAATCGGGCCACTTCATTACGTGGCTTACGTTTGTTTGCTTCCACATTGGCGGCATAATCATCTGCGCTAAGTTCTGATTTGATAATGGGAAAATCTCCGAATTTCCTCAAATATTCGAAATAGATGTAAGCTCTGAAGAAGTAAATCTCACCGATATATTGCTGAGTTTCGCGGGTATCTTCCAGTTCCCCTTTTTGGATATTTTCCAAAGCGTAATATAACAATCGGTTACAGTCGCGCAAATGTCCTTGCCGATTATAACTTCCTGTGGCGGCAACTTTGATACGTTGCGGTAGAAAGAAATCTACAGGATCTGTTCCTGCTTGGTTATCACTGGTTTGATCGTTGGTAAAAAGATTGGTGTCTTTGAAATCGGGCAATAGTTCGTATTTCTTGTTACAATAAGCCTGCAATTGGCTTGGTTCTGTGAAAAAACCTTCATTCACATTGTCTGTCAATGGTTCTCTATCTAGAAAATCGTTACATGAGCTTATAGCGAATGAAGTTGCTATTATAGGGAGTATGATGTATTTTAATTTCATGATTATGATTTATTTAAAGTTTATAATGTAATATTAATTCCACATGATAGAGTATAGCTTAACGGATAACTCATACCGTTTTGGTAAATTAGTTCTGGATCAAAATTTTTACTCATCTTGGTACCAGTCCATAAATTATCTCCGGAGAAGAATAGTCGTACTTTCTCCAGGTTAGCTTTTTGTATCCATGCTTTAGGCAACGTGTAACCTATTTGTATGTTTTTCAAGCGGATGTAAGCTGCATTCTGCAAGTAACGACTTTGTACCTGCTGGTTTTGTTTACTTCCAATAATGGGGCGCGGATAATAAGCATTGAGATTTGCTCCCATTTCATCTCCTTCAGGACGGAAGTAATCCATGTGTCTTCGTATCCGGTGGAATCCCATTGCCCCCCGTTGATACCCCAGAAAATCATACCTTTAGAATAAGCGGTTCTGTCGTCGCCTCCTACCCAAACGTCACGTTTTGCTACGCCCTGGAACATTAGATTGATATCAAATCCTTTATAGTCAGCTCCTAATGAGAAGCCAAAACGAAAGCGGGGTGTGTAATTTCCAATAATGGTTAAATCTTTCGGATCAGTGGCAGACGTACCTTTTTCTATGGCAGGATTGTCATCCAGGTTAGCGTACATGATATCACCGGCTTTCCAAATATTGTTTCCTACATTGGGTAATTTGCTTTGGTCATGTTGGGCTATCCATGATTGCATTTCTTCATCGGTTTTTGCTATGCCTACTGTTTTGAATCCCCATATTTCGCCTAATTTTTTCCCTTTCCAATAATTTTCAATGGTGTTTCCGTCTTCATCTTTGGTGTAAAATGTTTTATCAGGATTGGGATATTCTGTTACTTCTGTTTGAGCATCAGATAGATTGAAAGAAGCATTGATACCCTACTTTACCAATTCTGTCCTGCCAAGTTAGTTGTAATTCCCAGCCTTTGGTTCGTAAAGAGGTATTATTCATTTTGGGAGCTGATGCTCCTACTAATGGAGTTATTTCTTCGGCAGGTCCTACCATGTCTTTGGTATCACGAATGTAGTATTCAACGTATCCGTTCAGACGATTGTTAAATGCACCAAAGTCAAGTCCTGCATTATAGCTGGTGACACGTTCCCATGTGAGCAAGGAACTGACGAGACCGGGGGAAGATGCTATATTGGACTTGTTGGCTAAGTCAAGCAGCCAGCGTCCGCCGGCATCTACGCTACCTACAGTTATATTTTGAATAGAATAAGTAGGATAATAATTATCTGTATTCTGATTGCCTAGGCTACCGTAAGAAAAACGTAGTTTTAACAGGTTGACATATGCTTCTGCCGGACTCCAGAATGCTTCGCGGGCGATGTTCCAACCTATAGAAACAGAGGGAAATGTGCCCCATCGTTGGTTACCGCGGAAGCGTGAAGTCCCATCGCGACGAATGTTTCCTTCTAATAGGTATCGTCCTTCGTAGTCATAATTTAAACGGGCAAAATATCCCATTGTAGCCCATTCTTTTGAGGAGCCTTTCAAATCACTTGTACCAGTGGCCGTATTGATACTGGGGACATTTTCGTTGATGACATCATAGCGTTTGCCGATTAATTCGTTGATGTAATAATATTCGGTATTCATACCTGCTGTAACTTTGAAATTGTGCTTGTTCCAGGAATATTCATAATCTGCATATAGTGAAGTTGTCATCATGGAAGTTTGCTGTGTTTGACTTTGCACAAATGTCTTTCCTGCTGCTAAATCGGGGTCTCCTCCTAACCATGCTTCTTCCACGGGTTGGTTGTCACGGGTATAGAGATAGACTTTATTTACATTATATTGGTGGCGGTAGCTTTCTGTCCGTAGAGTCGCCTGTCCGTGAATACCTAATCCTTTTAATGGAGTCAGATGGAAACCTCCGGAAGTGAAGTAGGTGTCTTTACTGCTGTTTGAACGCCCTCCAGAAGTTAATTGCATTAATTTAGGATTACGTGTATAGTGTCCGTTGTTGTCATAGAGAGGCATCATGGGATATAATTTGGTCGTTTCTGCAAAGAAACGATCGCCATAGAGTTTCACAAAAGTTGGCATTTCTATATCTGAACGTATAAAACGAGCGTTAAAATCTAACTTAGCCATTTGGTGACTTGTCCTGTTACCTTTCCACTGATGTTATAACGTTTTTTGTTTTCGTCAGAGTAATTCATCTGTCCGTTTTGAGAAAGGAAAGCTCCCGATAGATAGTATTTAACTTTCTCACCTCCTCCGGAGATACTTAGATTATGTTCTTGTCCGAAAGATGTTTTGTCAATGAAGTTTCTTGGCCAGTTTTGATTATCATTGGAAGCGACGTTGAAAGGGAAAAAATTGTTTCCTTGTGAACCATTGGGGTCTGAGGTGTATGGTATTCACCCGCCATGTATTTCTGAATGCGGTCTATCGTATCATCAGTGAAAATAAAAGTGGTGCCGCTTCCTGAATTTTTTTGTGCTGCATTGAAATACTTGGCAAAGCGGTAGGAGTCGAGCATGTCAGGAATGTTGGTGGGGCGTGACCATCTGAAATTGTTTGAATACTGAATGGTGGCTTTTCCTGCTTCTCCTGATTTGGTTGTAACCAAGATTACGCCAAATGGAGCGCGTGAACCGTAAATGGCAGATGCGGCAGCATCTTTTAACACGGAAATGTTAGCGATATCCTGCGGATTTAACGAGTTTATGTCTCCTTCGGCTCCATCAATTAAAACTAAAGGTGAGGCACTGGATCCGGTATTCAAATTTCCTGTTCCACGAATATTCATGGTGGGATTATAGTCTAATCGTCCACCTTTGTCATTCATGTCAATGTTCAATCCTGGCATCACTCCTTGAAGAGCTTGTGAAACTGAAGTGACAGGACGTGATTCCAGTGTTTTTTTATCCACGGTAGCAACTGCTCCTGTTAAGTTCACTTTCTTTTGCGTACCAAAGCCTACTACCACAACTTCGTCCAGCGTTTGCGTATCTTCCGCTAAAGAGATTTGATAAAAAGTTTGGTTGCCATTGATTGTAAATTCTTGGGGGGTATACCCGATAAAGGAAACAATTAGCACACTGCTTTTTGAGGCTTGGATTGTGAATTTTCCATCCAGATCAGTAACCGTTCCGTTGGTAGTACCTTTGACAACTACACTAGCACCGATAATGGGCTCATTGAGCTTTTTATCCGTGACTACACCGGTGATGCTGAATTGCTGGGCGTACAGGAATGTACAGTTGCAAAGCAATATCAAAAATAGAATTGAGATTTTTTTCATGCTTCTCTGTTTTTTAATTAGACATTAGGTTAATACATTGCAAATGTATGTTAATCAGTGATGTGGCTTAATACACGTTCATTTCATTCAGCATGCATGTTTAATGCATCTCTATATTTTTTGGTGAATCTTTGTTGTTATCTCTTTTTTATTTTATTCCTTTGCTACAGGTAATGAATTAAATATGAACCTTAAAATCTTATCACTGGTTATAATTGGAGTATGTATATTGCTGCCGGATGTGTGCTATGCTTTTTTAAGCAAAGATGTGCATCTGCTCAATATGCAAAACGGATTGGCCGACAATACCGTATCTGCTGTTTATAAGGATAAAGAAGGCTTCATTTGGTTTGGAACCCGAAACGGGTTGAGCCGTTATGACGGTAGGCGGATTACAAATTTTGAAAGGAGTAGGAGTTATCCTAGTATTTCAAACTTAAAGGAGGTTTTTGACGGGGTGCTGGCATTTGTGGATAATGGTGTCTTTTTCTGCATTTGATTTGAAAAAAGAACGGTTTTTGTCTGTGGTTTCTTCTTCGGGACAGGGTATTCCATCTCGAGGGATGTTGCAGAGGAATGATTCGTTGGTTTGGGTGATTTCCGGGAGTGAGCTGCATTTAATGAAGCGGTGCGCATCAAAAGAGGGTGAGCTTCGGCTCCGGTTCAAGAAAAATATACAGGCTGGAATAACCAGGATAATCTTTTGGTTGCCATCACTTATTCTTCGGATAAAAAAAGTATCTGTCTGATTGATGAAAAAGGTAGAATTATCTTGCTGGATGCGACAAACCTGAATTCCTTTCGGGTGATTGATCTGGGGCGTACCGGTAGTCTGTCTGTAAATTCTGTTTTGTATGATGATGGTCGGATATGGATTTCTACAATTGCTCATGGGGTTATTTATTACAATGAACGAACCGGGAAAATCAAGCAGTTGACTTATCATGTGGCTCCGGTATCCGACAGACTTTCTCATACAGATGTTTTCGGTGTTATCAGATTAAATGAGAATAAATATCTGGCCGTAACGTGGAATGGATATACGGTGATGACAATAGATAAAAATAATCAGGACGAGATATTGACAGAAGTTTATAGTAACACTTCTTCTTTGATGTACCGCAATCTTGAAACGAGGATGATTGCGGCTTATTACGATTCACATGGTATTCTGTGGATTGGTACGGATGGTGGAGGAGTTATCTGGTCGGATTTGCGTATGCAGTTTTATAATTGTTTTTATCAGGACAGGCATAATGAGATTTGTTCTATTGTAGCGGATGACGATCATTATCTTTGGTTGGCAACATACCATAAAGGAATTATGCGGAGCCGGACAGCGTTTGGTACTTCGGAAAAAACAGACTTCTTTCAAGTAGGAGATCAAGATGTGAAAAAACAACAGACAGTGTTGTGCAGTCTGAAAGATGAGAAAGGGAATTTATGGTTTGGGAATTCAGATGGTTCATTGACCTGTTATTATAAAAAAGAACGCTCATTTAAAATATTGCGATTGATCACGGAAGATGGTGACCTTAACAAATCATCTGTCTGGGCCTTATTTCTTGATAGCAAAGGCCGTTTTTGGATTGGTACACATAAAGGACTTTGGTTATTCGACCGTGAAACGAACAGGGGTAAGAAGATACATTTCAAAGTATCCGGATTACAGAACTTGTCTCCTCTTTATATTCGTGCTATGGCTGAAACCGACGATCATACGCTTTGGCTGGGCACTGCGAATTATGGTATATGTAAAGTGATAAATGAAAAAGAACTGCAGACCGGCTATGAAAAGAAGTATGGTATGGCTGAGAATTCCGTTCGTTCATTATTAGCTTCGTCTGATGGTAATCTGTATGTCGGATACATGGCCGGTCTGGCAGTTTTCTCTCCCGGACAGGATGCGATAACTCATGTATATACTACCCGGGATGGATTGTGCAGTAACTTTATTGGTTGCATGACTGAGGATGCGGACGGGCAAATCTGGTTGGCTCTAATTCAGGTATTTCCCGTTATAGCCGTCATCAGCATTTGTTTTATAATTATTACATTGCAGGCAGTAACCGTTCTGTCCTGCATTGGGAGGATGTCCTGTTTTGGGGAAATAATAAAAATCTTACTTATTTTAACCCCGATGACATTAAAGCGTTTACCACTTCCGAATCTGTCGTGATTACCGGATTGGAGGTAAATAATAAACCTGTAGAGATAGAAGAGAGGTCAATGGGCAGACCATTCTTTCACAAGTTATTTTCTATACGTCCTTTTTGTCCGGTTGAAATCATGCGAATCGTGACTTTGCGCTGACGTTCAATAACCTTTCTTATTCTGAAAGCCAGCAGAAGTATAGTTACAGGCTTCGTCCTTATCAGCCTGATTGGCTTGTGGCCAACGGAGGGGAAAAAAGTTTCGTATGCTAACCTTCCTGCCGGGGAATATGTTTTTGAGGTGAAAAATATTTATCCGGATGAAAGAGACAGTAAAATAACCTCGTTGAGAGTAGAGATTTTGCCTCATTGGAGTGAAACTTTCTTTTTCCGCTTCTGTATGATGGTGCTGGGAGGGATAATAGTTTATATGGTTATGCAGCGTATTAAATTACGGCAAAAGAGGTTGGAGCACGAGTTGCGCTTGGAACATGAGATATTTGCTGCTACTGTAGAGCGTGACAAGGAGAAGCAGATTCGGATGGAACGCGAGAATTTCTTTACGAATGCAGCTCACGAGTTGCGTACACCTTTAACTTTAATCTTATCTCCCCTGCAGGAATTGTTAGGAACCGTCCGCCCTTCAGACACCGTCTATACTAAACTGGCTGCCATGTATCGCAATGGAACCTCTTTGCAGACATTGGTCGATCATTTGCTTTATGTGCAGAAGATTGAAGCAGGTATGATTAAACTCCGGATTTCGAAAGTCGATATAGTGGTATTGGCAAAGCAGATAACCGATCCTTTTCATGAACTGGCAGAAACAGAAGGATTAACTTTACGGTTGAATCGCTGAATGAGCCACTTTTGCTATGGATAGACGTGGAAAAAATAAGTTCGGCTATCCGTAATTTATTATCTAATGCGTTTAAGTATACATCTCCGAATGGAAAGGTGATTTTTAAGATGAACCGTATCGAGATAGATGGATATTCATTTTGCAGTATAATCATATCGGATACAGGTAAAGGAATACCGGAAGAGTTACGGGGGAGGATTTTTGAATCATTTATTACCGGAGAAAATACACCTTTGTTTTCTAATAAGGTAGGTATAGGCTTGCGTATTGTTAAAAATACGATGGATCTTCATCATGGCACGGTGAATTTGGACAGTACTCTCGGAAAGGGTAGCACTTTCACATTATTGATTCCTGAGGGAAATGCACATTTTGCAGAGGACCGGTATGAGATTGTTGGTGCTCCGGAGATGGAGGAGTATGCTCTTCCGTTACCGGTAATGCAGGCGGAAGGGCAGGAAGACAAGCCTTCGAATAAAAAAACATCTCTTCTTGTTATTGAGGACAATGAGGAAATCCGGCATTATGTCTGTTCTTTATTCTGTAAAGATTATGCCGTATATGAGGCGGCAAACGGTGAAGAGGGGGTTGATGTGGCAATGAGTAAAATTCCGGATTTGATTATTTCTGATATAATGATGCCTGTAAAAGATGGGTTTACCTGTTGCCGGGAATTGCGTGAGCAGCCTCGGACAGCACATATCCCTATTTTGATGCTGACGGCAAAGGCTGAGGATGCGGATGTGTTGCAGGCTTCAAAAATAGGTGTGGATGATTATATGATGAAACCCTTCAATCCGGAGGTATTGAAGGCAAAAGTCCGGAACCTGATACTCCAGCGGGAACGCCTGAAGAGGATATATACAAAGACGTTGATGTTGAAGCAGCAGGAAAGTGAACCGGAAGCGGATGGGAATAATGCTCCGGATGATTTTATACAGCAAATTATTCATGTCATAGAAGCTAATCTGGCGAATGAGAACTTTAATGTAAAAATGTTGGCGGAGCAATTGAATATGAGTCAGCCTACCCTTTATAGAAAAATAAAGCAACGTAGCGAACTGGCTGCTATTGATATGATTCGGAGTGTACGGATGAGCAAGGCTGCCTCCCTTATTATGGAGAACAGGTATTCCATTCAGGAAATAGCCGAAATGGTAGGATATAGTGATACACGTACGCTCCGAAAGCATTTTACCGAGCAATTCGGAGTGTCTCCATCCAAGTATATGGAAAAGGATTGAATCTGCTTCTTATCCGAAGCAGATTCCCATCCGTTTGCCTTGTACAATCAGGTCATGGTTCTCATTGACAAGTTTTAATTTACCAGCCACTTCATTCAGAGGGATGGAGCCAATTTCCGCACCTTGCAGAGAGACCATTCGTCCGAATTGTCCGGAAGCAATCAGTTCTGTGGCATGTCCACCCATACGAGTGGCCAGATTACGGTCGTAGGGAGTAGGAGAGCCGCCACGCTGGATATATCCCAGTACAGTTTCACGGGTCTCGAATCCGGTTTCATATTCTATTTCTTGGGCTATATATTCGGCGGCTTTTTTGCCGTCCATGGTTTTGATGCCTTCTGCGACAACAACAATGGAATAGGGCTTCCCTTTTTTCAAGCGTTCAATGATGGTATTGCCTATATTATGAATATCATAAGACAGTTCCGGAATAAGAATCACGTCACCGCCTCCCGCCATTCCGGAATAAAGTGCAATCCAGCCAGCTTTATGTCCCATCACTTCAATAACCATGACACGTTGGTGTGAACTGGCTGTAGAATGCAGCCGGTCAATGGCATCGGTAGCAATGGTCACGGCAGAATCGAATCCGAATGAAACGTCTGTTCCCCAAACATCGTTATCTATTGTTTTAGGTACAGAAACAACGTTCACACCTGCTTGGGCCAGTTTGGCTGCGGTCTTTTGGGTTCCGTTTCCGCCGATACATACGATACAGTCCAGACCTAGATCATGGATATTCTTTAACATCAAAGCCGGTTTGTCCTCCGAGGCTGCCGACAGGCGTTTCTTGAATGGCTTTTCTCTGGAAGTGCTAGTATTGTCCCTCCCAGATTTAACAAGCCCGATAATGATTTTTCTGTCAATGGTTCTACGTCATTGTCCAGCAATCCCCGGAATCCGCTATGAATTCCATAAACTTCCATACCGTAATGATTTATCGCTGTTTTGCAAACTCCTCTAATTGTGGCGTTTATTCCTGGACAGTCTCCTCCTGATGTCAATATTCCTATCTTCATAGCCTTTGATGTTAAGTTGTAAGCGACCGTAAAGATAACAAAAAATAAAAGTAATGTAGAAAACTATAAAAAAAATAATGTTATCAGCCATTATAATATAGAAATAAGCTATTTTTGCAAGATATAACGAATCGTATACTAAGACAAATGAATTCTACCAGATTAATTAGTACGCTATTCAAGCCCAGACAAAAAGCGACAGCCTTGTATGCAACTCAGGCTGAGGCGCTCCAACATAAAGTGTTTTGCCGGCTGATGAAGGATGCGGCCCATACGGAGTGGGGATTGAAATATGGCTATAAAGACATAAAGAGATATCAAGACTTCAACGTGTACCTATACAGACTTACGAAGAAATCAAGCCATACGTAGAACGGATGCGTCATGGAGAGAAAGATGTCCTGTGGCGTGGAGAAGTGCAGTGGTTTGCCAAATCTTCAGGAACAACTAATGACAAAAGTAAGTTTATTCCTGTCAGCAGGGAGGGACTTCATGATATTCATTATGCGGGTGGTATGGATGCAGTGGCGCTGTATCTCCAACAAAATCCTGAGAGTCGTTTTTTCTCTGGAAAAGGTCTGATTCTTGGAGGAAGCCATGCACCAAACTATAATGTGAAACGAAGTCTTGTAGGAGACCTTTCTGCCATATTGATTGAAAATGTGAATCCGTTGGTCAATCTGATTCGGGTGCCCGATAAAAAGATTGCGTTGCTGAGTGATTTCGAGGAAAAAGTAGAAAGGATTACTCGTGCCACAATGAATCAGAATGTGACCAATCTTTCAGGAGTGCCGTCATGGATGATGGCTGTACTGAAACATATTCTGGAAGTGAAGGGAACGGATAATTTGGCGGAAGTATGGCCTGATTTGGAAGTTTTTTTTTCATGGAGGGGTTGCTTTTACTCCTTATCGCGAACAATATAAACAGCTTATTCGTAGCGACAAGATGCATTATATGGAAACATACAATGCCAGTGAAGGTTTTTTCGGATTACAAAGTGATTTCAGTGATCCTTCCATGTTGCTGATGATTGACTATGGGGTATTTTATGAATTTATTCCGATGGAAGATGTCGGTACTGAAAATCCTCATATTGTTCCGTTAACAGATGTGGAGTTGAATAAAAATTATGCGATGGTCATCAGTACTTCCTGCGGATTGTGGCGTTATATGATTGGTGATACCGTGAAGTTCACCAACAAACACCCCTATAAATTTGTTATAACAGGGCGTACCAAGCACTTTATTAATGCATTTGGTGAGGAGTTGATGGTGGATAATGCGGAACAAGGGTTGGCAAAAGCCTGCGAGGCGACCGGTGCACAGATTATTGATTATTCTGCTGCTCCTGTTTTCATGGATGCACATGCCAAGTGCCGTCATCAGTGGCTGATAGAATTTGCCGTTATGCCGGATTCTTTAGAGAATTTTAGTCGGGTTCTTGACACTTCTTTACAACAAATTAACTCCGATTACGAAGCTAAACGCCATAAAAACATTACCTTGCAGCCGTTGGAAATAATTGTGGCGAGACCTAATCTGTTCCACGATTGGCTGAAAGAAAAAGGCAAATTAGGCGGACAGCACAAAGTGCCGAGATTGAGCAATACGCGTGATTATATAGAAGAAATGCTAAGCTTGAACCAATAAGAACATGAATTGGAAAAAACATAAATTACCTGCTTTGTTGATGCTGATGATCGTGGTGTATTCCTGCGCAAGCATGGGAACACCGGATGGAGGTCCGTATGATGAGGAGCCGCCCAAGTTTATCAGAAGCTCTCCCAAGCCGTATGCAACAAACAATAAGAATAAGAAGATTGCCATTGAATTTGATGAGTTCATCAAATTAGAGAAAACATCGGAGAAGGTGGTAGTGTCTCCTCCTCAATTGGAACAACCTGATATTAAGGCAAGCGGCAGAAGAGTATTGGTTAACCTCATGGACTCATTGAAACCCAATACCACTTATACCATTGATTTCTCAGATGCCATTGTGGATAACAATGAGGGTAATCCGCTAGGTAATTATGCTTTTTCTTTTTTCTACGGGAGAAGCCATTGATACACTGGAAGTTTCCGGAAATGTATTGGCTGCTGCTGATTTGGAACCTGTCAAAGGTATGATGGTGGGATTGCATGCAGATCTGAGCGATAGCGCTTTTGTCAAGAAACCGTTTGACCGTGTATCCCGTACTGATAGCCGAGGGCGTTTTACCATCCGCGGTATCGCACCTGGTAAATATCATATCTTTGGTTTGATGGATGGTAACCAGAATTATTTGTATGACTCCAAGACCGAGATGATTGCTTTTTGTGATTCTATTATTATTCCTTCCATGGAGGCTGCTGTGCGTCAGGATACGTTGTGGAAGGATACAGCGACTATCGATACGATTAAAACAGTGGGGTATACCCGTTTTCTGCCGGATAATATTGTTCTAAGAGCATTTAAGGGAATAAATAACCGCCAGTATCTGTCCAAGAGCGAGCGTGATAAAGAGAATCATTTTATATTATCTTTCAGTGCGCCGGCCGATACGTTGCCTGTTTTGAAAGGATTGAACTTTGATGAGAAGGATGCGTTTATTATAGAAACGACTCCACGAAACGACTCAATTTGTTATTGGATCAAGGATTCGTTGGTTTATCAGATGGATACGCTGGAGGTTCAGTTGGATTATTTATATACGGATACACTAAACCGGTTGGTTCCCAAAACCGATACCATTTATCTGGCTAATAAACTGACAAGAGAGCAACGGGAAAAATTGCAGAAAAAAGCGAATGAGGAAAAGGAGAAGGAACGTAAAAAAAGGGAGAAAAAAGGAGATACCATCAGGGTGGAACCAACTAAATTCCTGACTATGAACGTCGATGCTCCGTCAGCATTCGATATATACAGGAATATCTATCTATCTTTTGAAGAACCTGTGGCAAGCATAGACACGGCGGCCATTCATATGGAAGTAAAGGTGGATAGTGTGTGGCAACCGGCTCCTTTCTTCTTTATGGCTGACTCGTTGATGCCACGTCAATATCAGATATTGGCAGATTGGCAACCGGAGCAGGAATATCAGTTGACTATTGATTCTTTGGCGTTTATTGGTATTTATGGGCTGCATACGGACAAAGTCCAGCAAACGGTGAAAGTGAAAAAAATGGACGAGTACGGAACTATCTTGTTGAATATAAAAGGAACTGCTCCCCATGCTGTTGCCGAGTTGTTGGATGCGAATGGAAATGTATTGCGCCAACAACCGGTAACGGAGGAAGGAACGGCGGACTTCTATTTCTTGAATCCGAGTACGAAATATTATATACGTTTGTTTAACGACCATAATAATAACGGAGTTTGGGATACGGGAGATTATGATAAGAAGATTCAGCCTGAAGAGGTTTTCTATTTCCCGAAAGTTTGGGAAATGAAAGCTAACTTTGAATTTGAAGAGAATTGGGATGTGAATGCTATTCCTATAGACAAGCAAAAGCTGGATGAAATAAAGAAACAAAAACCGGAAGAGACCAAAAAAGGTGCAAGATAGAAATAAAAGAAAGAGCTAGAAAACTAGGCCGATGAAAAAAACTATTCTCATATTATTGTGCGGCTGGTTTGCCATTATGGCAACCAGGGCGCAATGTGCGGCACAAAACGAAGCTATCCAGGCAGGTGAAGAATTAGTGTACGATTTAAAGTTTAACTGGAAATTCATTTGGGTTGCTGCCGGACAGGCAAAAATGGACATGCAGGCTATTACTTATCAGGGGAAACCTTGTTTTCGTAGTAACTTGATTTCTGTCAGTAACAGACAAGTTGATTTCTTTTTTAAGATGCGTGATACATTGACTTGTATTACCAGCAGTCGTCTGGAACCTGTTTATTTTCGTAAAGGAGCCGAAGAGGGCGACCGCTATACGGTGGACGAAGTATGGTTCAGTTATAAAAACGGGAAATGTATTGCCGATCAGCGTCGTATGAGGAGGGAACGGGATACGTGAAATCGAAAGACCAAAGTGATGAGTGTATTTTTGATATGCTGAGCATATTGATGAGGGCACGTTCATTTGATGTAAGTGACTATAAAGTCGGCGATAAAATATTGTTTGATATGGCTACAGGTACTAAAGTAGAGCAGCAAACATTGATTTATCGTGGCCGGAAGAATTTTAAGGCGGAGAATGGTGTGAAATACCGTTGTTTGGTCTTTTCCTTGGTAGAGTATAAAAAA